>Ga0209533_1003504_pt1 | contig 13896 bp, 10 predicted proteins | sample COG_04_FD_184748 | JGI IMG/M metagenome (GOLD analysis project Ga0209533, IMG submission 184748) | Pelagic Microbial community sample from North Sea - COGITO 998_met_04 (SPAdes) (version 2) | ecosystem: Environmental > Aquatic > Marine > Neritic zone/Coastal water | place: Helgoland, sampling... | reverse complement strand
GGCCCATCCGCAGAGGTGTACGCCCCAGACGTCTTGCACGACGCAAGGAGGTTCGCAAGCGGAAACTCGTGCTTGGCAAACGCACCAAAGCACGACCGGAAGTACACGGTGCGGGCGTACGCCCGCGCCTCCGGGCTGTCGACGTCGACGCCGCCAGAGTTGCTGAAGGTGGGGTTGGCACGCACAGCAACGTCAGGAAGCCGCAACGCCTTGTCGAAAATCTCGTTGTACCCAAGCTCAACAAGCTTGTTCTCGAGCTGCTTCTTTTGGGCATCAAGCTTCATCGTCATCTCAGCCTCGGCGTCAGCAGGTCGCAGAAAGAGGTTGGTGTTCATCGTCACGTCCCCGCCGTACCGCTGCAGCTCGACGCTCTGGACGTCCTCGCGCACCTGCACAGTCCGCGCAGGCGCGCGCTCAGGCGTGATGGTCGCGGCGCCGCCAACCACGTACTTGCGCTTGACAATCACAGTCTTGTCGTGGCAAATCGACGTCCCAAAAATCGCCTTGATCGGGTCCTGGAACCCAGCAAGCCGCTCGCCAACGCCGGCCTCAATCACAGTAGCACGCCCAGAAATGTTGTAGGCAAGCCCAGTGTCGGACATGGAATCCCCGCTCCAGTACTCAATCGAACGCCCAGTGGCCTCAACCTTGGCCCCATCGCCAATCAGTTGGCGCACAAAGGCCGCGCCGTCGGCGTGGCCAGGGTTGGCAGCTTGGTCAGCGTACTCGCCGCCCTCCACCGCAGGCGTCCGCGAAACGTTGCCCGCATTCGGACGCGTCCAAACAGACGACATGGCAGAAAAAAAAAATTAAATCCAAACCTTAAAAAATTCCCCGCAGAGCAGCGGCGGCGGAAAGTACCCCCAGGGTACCCAATGTGGCTTATATGAAGGGTCCACGCAAGAGCGCTCAAAGCGTCTCGGCGACAAGCGAGGCGCCCCGCGAAACCACAATCGCCCGCACATCAACGCGTTGCCGCGCGACAGCGCGGCGGGAGCGGGCGCCGATCCCAATGGCAAGCGACCGCCGCCCAGCGACGGGCGTGTACAGCCCAACCGTCCCAGCGCACGTCCGCCGGTGCGTGCGCACATCAAACCCAAGCCGAGACACAAGCCGTCGGAGCTCAAGGTTCTCAGGGTCCCAGGGACCGCCAGACCGAGGCGAAACAACCGCGGTGGGCATCGGGAACGCAGAGGGGGACGCGTAGGTCGCGCAGTCCACGCTGTACCCAACAGCGCCGTCGGGGCAGTTCACAACCACAAGCCCGCGCAAGGGCACCCGCGGAAACGCTCGCCGGAACCCGAGAACCCCAAAGCCAGCCTGGAGCGCGTGCCGCGCACGCTCGGTGTTGGGCTGCCCGTTGCTCAGGTACGCATTGTTGGGGCACGGCGCGTCGTACAGCGCACGGTGCTCCGCGAGGGGGTGCTGCGTGTTCTTGAGCTCAATGACCCACACAGTCCCGCCAGAATCAACGCCAACGCCGTCAAGCGCAGTCTTCACACGAAGCCGGGGATCAAACACAACAGGCTGAGACCCAACAAGCGCAATGCCGCGCCGACGCAGAACAGCGGCAACAACAGACGTCAACGACCCCGAAACGCCGCTGGCCGCAAAACGGCGAAACGCGCCGTCAAGCCGGCGCCCAAGAACAAGCCCGCGCGCCTTGGTCCGCGCCCGCGTTTTCCCGCGACCCCGCGACAACGGCAGGCGCGGCGGCCGGTACGCAACCCCGCGCATCAACGCCTGCCGGAGGTACGTCGTAAACCCAACGTAGTGGGGCGGCGGCGAAGGCAGCCCAGCGACAAAGCCGGCAACGTCAGCCTCGCAGAGCACCATCCGGCGCAGCAGATCAATGCACGGTGCGCAAACCGTGTATATACGTACGCGGCAACCGCAGTCAAACAAAAATAAAAAATAAAAAATAAAAAATAAAAAATAAAATGAGGATCAACGTCACCGAACTGTTCGTGCTGGCAAACGCAACGTGGTCCGCACTCGAAAACAAGCACGCACCAATCGACCCAGTCACGGAACGAATCGTTCGCGAAATCGACGCAATCGTCTTGGGCAACGCCGGGTGCCCACTAAACTGCTGCGACGCGCCAGAAACCGCGCTGGCGTACACGGGCGCAGACGCCGACCCAGTGCCGCCCAGCTGCAAAGAGGCAACGCAGATCGAACGCTGCACGCAATACTCGGTGCCGCGGCAAACCTGCATCGACATTGTCGTAGCAACAGACGAAGAAAAACAGCTTCACGACAAACGCAACATTAAAAGAGCAGCCCGCGCAAAACGCGCGGCACTGCAAAAAAGGCTGGACTTTTTGCTCGATGACATCGCAGAAGCAGTAGCAGCGTACAACATCTTGGGGCCCAGGATCAACCACCCACCCGAAGGAAGCGGCATACTATAAGGCGGCGTGGAACGCAGCCGTCAGCAAAAAAAAAACATGGAGCACCTGCGGCAATTGGTGGCGAACATCGCCTTGGCACAGGATGCAACCGCAGTGGGACCCAATGAAATTAACCCAGACCGCTTAAAAGCCCTTAAACGCAAAGCGGACGAAATTTGGGATGAAGACGCGAAAAAATATGACATGCTGCACATGCAATTCCAGCAACACGGGACAGTACGCTACAACGGTGGCAGTTGGGAGGTGGTCGAACGGTCCGAAGACGGTACTAAACTGACGATTAAAAAGGGCGACAACGTCCCAGTCGTCATCCGCACGCCGAACGGATTTGCAAACAGCCTTAAAACCAACGTCGAAACATACAACAACACAAATAACCCAGCGCTTAAAAAACACATTGCGCATGAAACCTATTATCTGATCAACCCGCCGTACAAAAATCCAGTTTATTGGACGTGGCTGCACAGGGGCGATGCCTACGGACTGGACGCCACCAAGGCCGAGGCACAGAAGAGAACAAAGGCAGCCCTGCTTGCACTGCAGAACAACTTGTTCGGATACTCGGAGACGAACACGACATTTACCGAAGATTTCAAATTCAGATTCATGCCCGCGTGGACTGGAAATGCATTTGCGGGTGGTCCCCAGTATGATCCAAAGCAAGAAGCAGGCAACTTAAGCCAGAGGTACGAGATCGTAACAGCCATAATTCTCGGCTTGGGGGCACTGCTGAAGTTCGAGCCGGACGCCAAGAAACCAGGTATCATAAACACGCGCAAGAAGTTTCAAAAGGAGCAAACTTTATTGGACTCCAAGTTATCGTCGCGTGCTCGCGACGTCCAACAGCTCCACCCTTTTGTGCAGCAATACAAATCGCTGCACAGAAGGGGGGAGCTTAAAGGTAGAATAAAACATCTCGAGCGCGCGCTCGAATTATCCGTAATCAGCATTGAAACCCAGAGAGCACACACAACTAAATGCTACAAAGCTTTGAACGAGACGGGTGAAGAAGAAACAACGTTGTTGAAGCGCAAACAGACCTTTGAGGGGGCCATGAAGAGGTATGATAAGTTGTGCAGGCAGCAAACAACAATAAGAGATGAGCTCGAAAAACTCGAAAAAATTAAAGTAGGCATCAAATTGGAGAGCGACAGTTTGCACGAATGGAAGGTACGAGCGACAAAAAATGCAAAAGCAGGAGCCGACGCTGAAGCAAAAGCAAGAACCGAAGCGGCGGCAAAGGCAAAAGCAAACGCAAAAAAGGCAGAGGCAGAAGCAAGAAAGGCGTGGAAAATTACAGACATTAAGGAAAGTGTCCAAATGCCGCCGAACATGTGCATCATCGATGCGCACCCGTATTTGAAGCGAACGTACATTCGCTACCCAGATGACAGCGCCGACGCCCAAGAACGTAGGAAAGCAAGCGACAGCCAACGCACCGATGACTTTGTAGCAAAGATGAAAACAATTGTCTCTCGCATTCCAGCGAGCATTATGGAAGTGGCCAATGCGAAAGACAGTAAGATGTTGAACCTACTGCGCGTTTTCATGGTGTACGCAATAAACTGGTACGAAGATTCAAGCGAACCTCTACCGCAAAAGGGTGTTCAGTTGAATGCAGCACTGGGCAACATTTCCAAGATCCTTACTGGCTGCACCGCCAGGGTCTGTCAAGAACTTAAAGACACATTAAGGAGGGAAATTACTACGAAAACCGAAGGAAACAACAAGTTTCCCTTCTTTAAAATAACAAAACGGATAAAGGAAAAGGATAACCCTAAGGTGACATTGAGCATCGTTGACCCCAACCAACTGACGAAATTGGGCGGAAAGTTAAAGGTGGGACAAATTACAGGCATCAACGCGTCGGGGAAAACCCAAACCGTTGAGCTAGCCGACTATAATGTGGTAGGTAACGGTAAAGGTGAAGATTACATCAGGTTCCTTGGCGTAGCGGAAAAACCCGGCAGCATAGAAATGCCAAAAAATGCACGCGACGCTATAAAGGCATGGTACCACACGTATCCGTTAGCCATCAACGCATTGATCAGATCGTTTGCAGCCTCGGGCACAAAACGCAATGCCGCCGACGCTGGCGGCGGCGGCCCCGCAAAACGCTAATTATTGAAAAAAAAAATTTTTATCGTAAATGCATCCTTTATTAAAGACCGTTTTTTTTAAGCCGAAAACGTGTCCGCAAGCGCACGCTGAAGTGGCGTAAGTGCAACACTAGAAGGAGGCGCAGCAACAGTCGCCGCAGCCGCCGGAACCACAGTCTCAAACGTGTCCACAAACCGGCCACGCTTGGTGCCGCGCGGACCAGAAGAAGAAGAGGCAGCCGCCGCCTCGGCCGCAAAATGCGCAGAAGCGCACTTCACAACTTGCCCAACGTGGTGAAGAACCTCAGGAGCCGCATTCTGCAACACCTTGCACGTCTCCCCAGTAACAGCGTACGACTTTTGAAGCGGCGCAGGAAGAAACGAAAGAAGGTGCGAAAATTGCTCCTCAAACATCTTTCGGTCAGTATCCTTAATCGCAACAAGCTGCTCAAGCCGCGTCTTGGCACTCTCCTCAGACGCAGTCGCATCGTCAACGCGCGCCATCATCTCAGAAAACCGCGCCTGCACAAGGCTGGCATCAGCAGCAGAAAGAGACGCAAGAACCGCCTCAAGCCGCGACGACGCAGGCTCGGCGGCAGCAGCAGCAGCAGAAGGAAGGGGGGCAGAAGTAGAAGAACTCGACATGGCAAACGGCTCCAACGACGAATACGCACCGCCAACGACTTGCGCCTTATACTCAAACGCCTCCTGGAACGTCGTGCAACGGTGCCGCACAACGCAGTGCGGTCGGGCAGGCACAGAGCAAAGCGCAACTTCAACAGGCGTCACGTCGTCAGGCCCAGACCCAACGTGCGAAAGCGAAAGCCCTTGAAGGTGGCCAGTCAGAACAAGCCAAAGCACAAGATCATAATCGTCAAAAACCTCAAAAAGAATCCAGATGGCGCCAGGATCAGACGCAGGCATCCACGCATCGCGAACAACCCCAGCATGCGGAAGCACAGTGCGCATCCCAGCACCAGTGAGACCGCACTCAGAAAGCCCAGCCGAAAAAACAGCCTCCCGAACCCCAGCATGCTGAACGCTCATGGGAAGACCGCGAAGGCCAAGGACAAGTCGCCCCCGCTCGCAGGCAGTCAACTCGTACGACGCAGGCTCAGTCAACCCATACCCGCCAACAACAACCCCAACAAAAAATACCATCAAAAAATGGACGAACGACGAATCGCGCAAACAGCAGGAATCGCCCTCAAAATCGCAAAAAAGTTCGCAGGCAGGTCAACGTGGTCCCAAAAAACAAAAGGCCCCGGGATATACGCACCGCTCAAACGGTGGTCCCAAAAAGGCCACTCAAAACTGACAACAGCTTTCATGCACAAAGTCCAACATGCAAAAGAGCACCGTGAAGAAGCCGAGCGTAGGCAACAGAGTCGCGGTCATGCCAGTCGTACACCGACAGAAGAACGCCAGCGTGCGTCAAAGGCACAGCAGAAGGCGCCGAAGGCGCCGAAGGCGCCGAAGGACCAAGAAGCACAAAGGCCGCACAAAGCAGCAAAAATCCATGCCGTCGGCTCGATCGGCTCGATCCGCTCGGCGAAGACAGATCACGAAAAGTCGCACTCGTCAACCCAAGCCGCTCAACACAAACAACCCCTTCAGTTTGACGCGAAAGCGCCAAAAGCCACGCAGATTGAGAAGAAGTCCAGATAGAAAGACCAACAAGCCGCGCGCAAAGCTCAGCTCGCGCACCATCGCCGCCAAAAACGCCAGCGGGCGAAACGCACGAGGCGTAGCCGCAAAGCGCACGGAAATCAGCAGCGCACGAATCACCATCACGGTGACGGCTCAAAAGCCGCTCATAAAACTCAGAACCGTCGCAAGGCCGCACAAATTGAAGTCGGGAATAAGCACTCATCACAAAAAAAAATCTAAAAAAAAATAAAAAAATAAAAAAAATAAAAATCAATACAAAATAACCCAAAAATGAACAAATAGCCCAAAAAAAAAAAAAAAAAAAAAAAAAAAAAAAAAAAAAAAAAAAACCGCCCGCTTCCCCAAACGCCGCCCGCGAAGCGGGCGGCGTTGCCGTGTGCTGACATCGCCTCAAGGTGTTACAAGCCCCGCAGTAATGCGAGGGGTACGTTTAAGTAACCCCCCGTAGCAATAATATTGCAACCCACAATCACCGTCGACAAAAATTTCGGCTAACTACCTAAGAAATTTCTGAAACCCACAAGCGTTGCATCGGTCCAAAAAAACAGTGTCCATAAAAGAAAGCGCCAAAAGTTAAAAACTCACTAATTACCTTCCCCGGTAGGCGGTCTAACTACACTTATACAAGTAAAAAACTTTCTATGAGTCATATTGATTGACTAGAAAGTTTTAACTGCTTGTTATGACTCATCAGAATTTTTTCGGATGAGTCAATTTATCCCGCATTCGCATTTAGTTATGACTCATCGCATTTTTTTCTGACTTTGTCAATTTATTCAGCATTCGTATTTTTTATGAGTCATCGCATTTTTCTGACTTTGTCAATTTATTCCGCAATTATCCAGTTCGCCGGTTTTACTGACATAACCCACAATGTGTTCCCAAAATTAACCCCCTGAAAAATAAACCCACAGTAAAAAAATAAACCTACAATGAACCAACCAACCACTGCACCACCTGCGTCTGCGTCGTCTGCGCCTGCAATAACCTCGAGCCAGGCTGGGCGCGTCCTTTCACAGGCGGTACCTCCTATCGCCAAGAAATCAGGGCTCGAAAAGAAGCAAGAACAGTTTTCCAACCCTAAGACTACCATCTTTGAGAAGGTGCTCATGCTGGAGGAGCTTGCGAAGCAATGCGACGCATTGACACCTACCATGATTGGTAACGGCATGCACGAGTCCGGTGAGCTTGGGTTCATTCCAGCAGCAGACGACGCGACGGAGTTAGGGGTGGCAACGCCGTACTCCATGAGTTATGGCGTCAACGCCGCGAATGATGAGTTCGCCTTGGTGGCAAAACCCAAGCATGGCCGTGAAGTTGTCAATGGCAACATTGGACAACCTGGGGAAAATATGGGCAAGATGAGCAACATGAAGTCTTGCTTTGGCCTCACCTTCGTCAACGGCCTCACTTCCATCGCAAAGCACAAAGTGGTCAAGGCAATGATCAAGGCGTTTGGCAGGGACAACTGTGGCTTTGTATACGACAAAGCCACCGGAGAGTACACTTCGAAGATGCTCTTTGGACGCGCTGCATGGGCGGCTGCCAAACGGCAGCGGCAAATCGTAAACAGAGACAACGGTCTTAGAAAGAGGCACGCCGAAAAACAAAGGCTTTCTGCCGCAAAGGCCGCAAAGCCTCCAAGGACGAAGCAAACCAAGGAAGAAAAGAACGCCAGGGCAAGGGCACGCCGTGCAGAAAAGAAGGCCGCGGAGGCCGCGGGGGCCGCGGGTCCATTGACCAAAGCCCAGCTCAGCGCTAAAATCGACGCACAGCGGGTTGCCTTCGAAGCCGAGAAAGCCAAGCTCGAGGCTCTTGAAAAGGCGGTTCAAGAGCTTGAGCCACAACCGGCACAACCGGCACAACAGGCCGCCTCAGCCTGAGCCTCGAATTAAAAATAGAAATAAAAATAGAAATAAAAATTACAAATAAAATATGCTAATACCAAAAAATTACAAATAAAAAAAAAAGAAGAAAAAAGAAAAAAAAAACACGAGTCCGAAATGACATCATCTAAACTACTTGCTGCTCTGCTGCTAAGTCCCACGTAGACACAGTCAATTTATTAGTTTAGTTTAGTTTAGTTTAGTTTAGTTTAGTTTAGTTTAGTTTAGTTTAGTTTAGTTTACTAACCCAACCAAACCAACCCTAACTAAAACTAAAACTAACCAGCCTGCCTTCCTTAACTAACCAGAACTTTGCCCCCACCCCCATCCCACCACCATAAAGACAAAGGCAACGACAACGACAACGACAACGACAACGACAACGACAACGACAACGACAACGATGATGAAGACAACGATGAAGAAACGCCACCGTCGAAGGCGTCCCGGTCCCAATCCCGGGACTAAAAAAATCGAGCCCGCCGCAGTCGTCGACAACCGCACCCAGATCTTCAACCGCACGGTCAAAGGCATCAGCGACGCACTCAACACCCATAAAGACGCAGTCAGAAACCTCACACGAAATGACCCCGACTGCATCGCCGTCATCAAAGGGTTCAAGTCCACGTACTCCCACCAGTGGCGTCGCTTCAAGGCCTGGACCAAAGACCCCACCTTCTTAACCGTCTTGGCACCCGCTGCTAACTTGGCCTCAGTCACAATGGATTGGACCACCCCAGCCACCTGCACCACCACCGCCAAAGACGGAAAAGTCAACAACGACGTGCCGCTCATGCAGTTAGTTAGGTCCATCGCTAACAAAAATCGGCAAAACGCCGATTCTTTTGCTCCGTACTTCGAGTACGCCAAAGAAATCGAATTAATCGTCGCGATCAACGACGCCGCGATCAACGCCGCGCGCGCCGAAGACTCCTACAAACAATTTGACCGAACCACCCCGTAATTCATTCATTCATTCATTCATTCAGTCATTCATTTAACTTCATTTTTTCATTCATTAAAAATTCAAAGTTAACATCTCAGGACTCTAAGTTCATTTAACTCAGCACCACACGTCCGAAACGACGATTAAACTAACCCCAAACACTCAAAAAACTAACCTCAAAATCAATTAAACCCAGCACCCAAGTTCATTTAACAAGGCCACATTTTCAAAGTTATTTTAAAAAATGTTCAAAACCGTGTATTTATTTTAAATAAACTAACTTACCCTCATTTTACCTTGCACCACAGCGCAGCATAGTTGTCCCAAAAAACACGTTTTTAGACACCCAATCGCCCAACCCGTAAATACATCAAAAAAATGTCACTTATTACACACATTTTCATCATTTTTGTCCCCTTTTCATGTATTTACGGGTCGGGCGAATGGAAATGCACGATTTTTCCGAAAAACGTACGTACAAAAAATAACCCACCCACACAAAAATAAATCCTTACATTTACAGCCCATTTTCGGCCCTAAAATCACCTTTTTTTTCACCCAAAAAAGGCCTGTTTTAGGACAAAAGTCGAAGCCTTATTTCAATACGTTTGCAAAAATTTCACTTTTCAAATTTAAAAAAAAGTCAAAAAACGTCACATTATCAAAAAAAAACAGCCAAATATATTATCTTTCGGAAAATAAAACGCGCTAGTTCCGAAAAACATACGTAAAACTAAATACACGATTTTTCCGAAAAACACCAAAAACAAGATTTCGTTTTTTCGTGTATTTACGAAATGACCCTTTTTTTAGTCTGTAATATCCTCATATCTACTCGCCCAAAAGTGCTCTAAACCACTACATTATCTACTCGCCGAATAGACGTCCATTTTTTCGTTTTTTTTCCTCAAATGCGTGCGGGGTTTGTGGAATTTTTTGAATTTTTTTGTATTTTTTAAAGGCGAAAATGCACGTCGGTAAAAATTTTACTAAGTCTTTTCTCAGCCATTTTTTTTGCTACATGCGTGAAATATGCGACAAACGTTAAATATGGTCGTTTTTGGGGTGTTACGCACACATCGTTTTCGCATCCGCGGCCGGGAAGTAGGTCAAAAACACTAATTAAATAAAAAATAGTGATGACTCATCGGTGTTTTCAACCTTAAAACAAGCAAGGATACTTTTACATATAATAATAATATTTGTATATGTACATATATAATAATGAATATGGTAATTTAGTATGTAATAAGCAAAAAAAAAAGAGGGGGTAAGTGGCCTAACCCTTATGTCAAAAAAAAAATGCAATAAAGTGCGCGGGCACCCTTTTCAGCCCTGAAATCAGGGTCCATCTATATTGTAATAAGGCCCTAGATATAGTAGTTGAGTTTTAATTGTGAGATTTTCGCGAATCCCAAATTATTTTGAAACGTACGAGTGCCTTGTACGAATGTGCACATTTGCCATTTGTAGTGTGGGTGTATTAACGACATCGTTGATTTTAGGGGTCCGCCGACTTGGCGAAAAAGTTATTACCGACCAAATTTTGAAAAAAAACGCAAAAAAGTGCAAAAACCCGACATTTAAGGGTGTGTTCCAATCGCTTTTTTTTTATTACATGCATAAACAGGGTAAAAAATCGTGTATTTATTTTAGTTGGTAATAACGGGCGGGCAAAAGCTTATTACCATATGTTTTTGGGGGTGGTGGGCTATTGGATGGGACCTTTATTCCCAACCAAAACGCGGGCTACTTGCCTAACTTTTGCCCCCAAAAGGGGTGCATTTGCGAGTTCGCCGATTCGCCTGCTTTTGGGGCCCTGCCCGTGGTTAAATTGCCTAAGTTAGGCCCCAACCTCGGGTTTAACCCCCGCCCGGTTAAGCCCAACTTGGCGGTTAACCCTCTAAGTCAGCCCCCTTAACTTAGCGTTTAACCCTTCGCCAACCTCGGGTTTATTAGTTCTGAATTTTGCGGTGGGCTTTCAACGTGCGTCTGACCAAATTCTTTCGAGAGACACGAAAGAATTTATTTCCGAGTTGGACCAAGCAGTTGTTAGCTTGGGCCAATTTCCCAGACTCCGACATCTATCTAACCCGATGCGCCAAAAGCATTCAGACGATATTTTTGACTGACGAGAGTGCTTTGACGCCAAGAGTGCAAAGATGTACGAAGTATACAAAGAACTGACCGAATTGTGGTTGCCCGACCTCGGCCAGCCGCACGGCGCGTTTAATTTAAAATAAATTAAATTTCCGGACTCCGATGTGGCGACTATGTATAAGCCATCGCTGGTGTTTTGTGTTGTTCCTGCTGCAGCACCGACTGATGCTAAATTTAGGGTTTGACCACGCGCTTGCGCAGTGGTGCACCACGGGCCGCAAACGACATGCAGCTGACCACCACCACGACCATGATCACCACCCAGCAGAAGTTGATGATGCCGACACCGATAGCGTCATCAGTGCGCGCAACTCTTTGGCCGAGGCTACGTTCCGACGTGCGGTGGGGGAAGCCAAGAGAGTTCGTGATGCGGCAATTTCCCCGGGAAGCAGCGCCGAACCTAACCCTGCGAACGTCGCAGCCGAAACTCTGTACCAACGCATGCTGACGGACGCCACGCTTGCTCGCGATGCGGCGGTGGTTCAGGGGAGCCGTGCTCCTGTCGACCCACACACCGCGCAGTCACCAACGCCGGCACTGACCCGACGCACAAGCAGCCGGAAGCGGGGTGTTTCCGTGCCGGAACAGCGGAAGCTCGACGCAGCACGCATCCTGCGCGACGAGAAGGCTATCGCGGACGCCGAAGAAGATGAGTTCGACTATTTGCTTGCCGAGGATGACCACGCCGAGCGGTTGGACGCTATTTACAACGCGGCAGCCGTTGATGCACCTAACAAGCACGAGCAAGCTGCCGAAGAAGATGAGTTCGACTATTTGCTTGCCGAGGATGACCACGCCGAGCGGTTGGACGCTATTTACAACGCGGCATCCGTTGATGCAAGAAAACGTGCTGCTGTAGCCAACTATTTTAAACACATGACGGAAACTTCGGAAAACTACTTGAATGTGCCGCAATTGCAAGTACTTGCGGATTCTATCACGCCGGAAACAATTAACAGTATTTTGCTGTTCGTTTGCAACCATGAAGGTGTGCGGTACAACCAACACATACGGGGCCACCGAACTGCTGCAAGCTTGTGCGATTACATTTATGCGTTTATTAATAATCCTGATTCTAGCGATGATGACAAGGCTAGCATGCCATTCATGTGGTGTGACGATGGCCCTTTTATTATAGAGGAATGGCATGCACAACAAAACGCCTAAGAAGTTCACCATTTTCTTTTGCGGCTCTGACAACGACCGCCGTCTACGCGAATCCGGCATACGACACAACTACCTTTTAATTTGATTTAAATTAAACGGGTTCATAATAAAAGTAGCACATCCGGTGCCGCAACTCAGTTTCGGCAGCAGCAGAAATCGACGTCGTACTAGGAATCAGAGCAGAGTTCGAAAATGATACAGCGTTGCTGACCAGTGTCTGTTTAATTTAAATTAAATTAAAATTTAGTTTTGCCGGATTCATTTTGGTGTCGACGGCGGAGTATAAGCCATTGCTGGTGTTTTGTGTTGTTCCTGCTGCAGCACCGTCTGATGCTAAATGTAGGGTTTGACCACGCGCTTGCGCAGTGGTGCACCACGGCTGGTGGTGGTGGCAGCAAAGCATCAGAATTGTTAATAGAATATGACATTTATGGCCCTAGGCCCGGCTCTCGCCCGATGCACACTATTTACATCTCTGATACATCTGCAAATGAAATAGATACCCAATTTCTCGAACGCGCTTTAGTGACGGCACGCGACTTGATGCAAAAATACAGACAAGACAGGACGGTCAAAGACGTCACGGACGATTACAGCCGTATTATCGTCACTCGGTTCAACCATCTTTTGCTCGGATCGTCGACTAAATCATTTCTTCTTGACAATCGCGACCATCAATACTTAGAAATCAAATTGAAGTATGTTTTACCGGCGTCGTACAATTTGAACTGGCACGGTAAATCGAAAAGGGGAATGATTGACACTGAAGCTACTACAGCGATTTTCGAGAGCGTCTTTTCCGACTTTGTTGGTTTTGTTGTACGCACGAACGCGAAAAGGGTAGCCGTGGATAAAATTTGGAGAAGTCCGCAAAGACTTGTGTTGGGCACAAGCGGAGCCGCAATAACAGTCAGGAAAGCAGCCATTGAAATGGGTGTGAAAGGAGTAGATTTTATACCTTTAATAATGGGTGGCGACCACGATACGATATTAGCTGAAATGGCTGAAATTTCCGTGGAAAAATTAAGGGAGCTGTTTCGTTAACATGGGGCGGGCGGGCACACAAATGACAAGCTATTCACAACTTCCTAGCATGCACAGGCTCAAGCACAAGCAGCCAGATGTCATTCATAGCTGAGGCTGAGGCTGAGCAGGCTGAGCAGGCAGAACGTGACGCGGAGAACAAGCAGCGGCGTGCCGCGAACCCAGACGAAGTCCTAATCAAATTTCGCAAAAAGTCTGGCCTTAAGTCCGACGACCTGAATGCCATAAAAGTTGATGAGTGCTTTGAGCTGGACCCCAGCAAATATTTTTTGAGGAACAATGGCGGTGTGCGCATTAGTCTTATGCCTGTCGGTGCGCCTGATCCTTCTACTGAGGCGACACGGGGTGGGTACTACCTGGACAGTCGTCGGAATATTCTCGATTTTGACGTTGATGGTTACCTTACGAAAGTGGAATCCCTTGGGATTGACCTCTTCGCCTACATGTGGATGTACAAGGGCGATGGTGTTTTTTACCGAGAGTTGGTCGAGGCCGTGCCTGGGGGGGGG
>Ga0209533_1003503_pt1 | contig 13896 bp, 13 predicted proteins | sample COG_04_FD_184748 | JGI IMG/M metagenome (GOLD analysis project Ga0209533, IMG submission 184748) | Pelagic Microbial community sample from North Sea - COGITO 998_met_04 (SPAdes) (version 2) | ecosystem: Environmental > Aquatic > Marine > Neritic zone/Coastal water | place: Helgoland, sampling... | reverse complement strand
CCAACCCAGGGAATTGGTCGTGACTTGACGTGTCCATTGCGACAGGACCACGCTCTCCACATTCGGGACGAGCCTCCAAGTCCTGAAACGTAGAATCTTTGCTCAGCCGATGAGTCGACGACTTTGCGGCGGATTGGTGTTTGGCTGGCACCGCCGCCGCGGAGTGGTCGACATATGGCTGGGAGGTGTCAACACCATTCATTGAATTGGCCTGATCCAGTGTGAGGTCTCCAAGACACACCTGGAGGCGTTGGAGTTCGTGGCCGAGGCGAACCATGTTTTGGGTCGGCGGGCCTTCTTTCGACGCATGAACGAGCAGCGTTGTCCATTCGTCGGGTGTGTATTTTTTGGGGGTTCCACCAAACTTTTCGTGTTTCAAGGACATGCCAAGTGCTGATTGAAATTGTTCCACCGCCCCCTTCGCGTTCATATCTGCAAGGGCCTGTTCCATTCGCCACGCCATCTTGCCGTGAAAGATCTGTCTTTCCAGTTCTTCCTCCAATTCGCGACTCGCAGGGCCACACGGAGTGTTGGAATACGTGTGGTGAAACATTCTTGAACACTTGGTTGGATGGTGAGTCCAGATGGAGTAAAAAGAAATCGATGTTTCCCGAGTGCACTCTTTACTGAGAGAGAGAGGCGGTGCTGACGGAGGTAAGTTGGTGAGTACGTATGAATACAATAGAATGGCATCTCCATTTACAACATAAGGAGTGGAGTGGATGCGAAATATAGCATCTGTGTAGCTAACTTTTATGTTGATTGGGTGTGTCCGCAATAATGATGGTAGATGCGCAAATCCTCGGCCAAATGAGTATCAATAAACTCTTTCGTTTTTGGTCCCAATGTTTGTGAGCGTGAATTGGATGTATTGGATACCGCAAGCGCACACTCCGAATCACACCCCAACTCTTTCATAATTGTTGGCCATTCAGTGTCTAATTCAGTATAACAAATGGGGCGCATTGGTCGGTCTTCGCCTTCTTTTTGTGCAAAGTATTGTTTGTATTGATGGGCTGGTGCAAGCAATGGTAAATATTCGAGATTTGGATTATCCATCACCAACTCTTCCAATGTATTGTATCGCTGAGTAAATAATGTATCCGTATTACCTGTTTCATCATTGTCTTCACCATTTTGTTTTTGAAAAGAAAACGCGCTGAGAGCTCGTTCATACGGATGGCGGAGGACAACATAATATTTGGATCCAGGAACATCAATATTTTGAGGATTTATCGGATGTGCCACAATTCGTGGAGGCATTTTGTACACACACTTCGTCAAGGCTCGTCGAATTGATCTCGAAGCCGTTTTTGTGGGCGTCAGAAACACTGGACGTGTACGTGGATTTATGTGCAACGCGTTCAGTTCATATTTTACATGCTGCATCGTATCTCGCATATAGACGCGGACCCCTGGCACAGTTACAACGACTACGACTAGAATGCTACAAAGTAACAATACACCTAGAACTGCAAAAAGAATTTTCGCAAAACGGTCCATGTTTTATGATAAGGGTAACGTTTTTTGATTCCAAAGTGTCGCAGATCCCCACCTAAATGAATATCCATTATTTAGGAGCACTTAACACGAAAAGAGGAGTCGGTGCTAAATATAGCATCTGTGTAAAGAACCCCGCTGGGTGGATGGCCGCCACAAACAACACGCATTGTTTTTGATCTTATACCATCATGGCGAGTTGGATTCCGCATTTGCGCCATGCCACAAGCGCTCCGCGCAAAATGGCAATCAATTATGCGATTGCGCGCCACTTGACAGACACCTGTCCATCCACACATCCCACAGTGTTTGTCATTGATGACCCGGACACGGGGTGTCGCAGTTCGGCGGCGCTGCTTCACACACATCCCCACGCGAAGATCTATGCGTGCTCCACAAACCCAGAGATCGAGAACGTTTGTGGCGTCGTTCCGCTCCATTGCGTCTCCACACATGCACTGGATGAAGTCGCTGCCACTGGAGACAAATTGGACGCAGTGTTTCTCGATTATTGCCAGACGCCGAACCGCACGTTTGAATGGGTGGATGACGTGCGTCTGGCATTGACACTGCTCCGCCATCCAACGTGCCCCATCTACCTCACCTTTGCACGCCGGCAACTGCCCAACACTTCAACATTTGTGCACGTGGCGCTGCGGGATGAACTGCCAACTGTCTGCGTTCGCGACATTTATGAATACAAGGAATCGCGACGCACCCCGATGGTACTCTATACGATCTTCGCACACGCCGTCGCCTTTACAGTGACACCACTCACTGCTTATTTGATCCTCTCGAAAGGACAACAAGTGACTGTACGCGGCCTCGGTCACGAGGCTGCATGGAAAGGAGTTGTGCATCGCCGATTGAGTAATACAGTGCTGGAAGTACGCGCACTCCCCATGGGTCTATTGTTCACGGTGGATTTGTCGGATATCATTCAACAAGGACCACCCATCCAACTAGCGCCACGAGTGCGTAACCCCGCACGCACGCGCGCCGGGCGTGTACCCGGACCAATTCAGCCCCCTGCGAATTCGGCCACGCAAGCTGTGCGAATGGGTCAATCCGTGCACATGCGCAAATACAAGAAAAGGTACATACGCATGTACATACGCATGTGCAAGCGTAAGGCAAGTGCACTCGGCACCCTCGGATCCACAACGAAATCGGTCGCACCGGGGGGAGCGCCTGAAAATTGTGTGCCGCCCGCTTCACTAAGCAAAAGCGATTTGGAGTGAAGTTTAAATCGCACCTCTATAAGTAAAAAAAGATGGATCCTTCCTACCCTTTGCTGAGTGGCGGAGGGCATGTCAGCTCGGGTAAGTTTAAGTGCATTTTTGACAATGAGGACCTGATTCATTATTTCACAGATGAAGGGGGGCAGGAATTATCCGCCAAGCATGCCCACCACAAATGTATGCGGGGCAAAGCGGTCATTGTGAGTGAGGCGGCGGAATTCGACAGAGAGCAAACCTTTGCAACAACCATTCAATCCCGGCTCCCACCCCGTGCCATGTGTCTTGTGATTGCAACCATGTCCCTCCTCCCGCTCAAACGATTTACATTGAGTCCAAAGGGTGTGCACTATTTCGCCCAATTAATGAAGCACAGTAAACAAGTGAATTGTGCAGCCATGTTCCAATCCCCACAGAAAATCCAAGCAGTGTGCATGAATCAAGGCGTGCCGCTGAGTGGAACGACACTCCTCTCCACCCTGTGGACTCATTTTGGCACTGCGTCGAGTACGATACCCACATCCTCTCCCCGCGCCTTTGCGCCATTTATTGGCACTCTCTTGACTGAAGTCACCCTTGGACTGAAATTGATTCTGGATGCAAAGTTGCTTCATGGCGACGTGAAATTGAACAATATCCTATTGTATCCAACCCCGTCACCAATTCGCCGGTATGAAATACAACCCACTCAAACCAGTGATACAGCAAAGGATGTGGAGGCGGTTGGACGGCGTGCGCAATTTCAACTGATTGACTTTGGACGCCACCAAACCTTGGAGACGTTTACGCAAGGTGGATTCCGGCTTTTTGCCCGCCGAACCATGCGTGCGTGGGACAATCCGTTGTGCCTTGGACTGTGGCTGCTCGACATGGATGGTAAATCAGATCTGCCCACTGACCTGAAAACCCCCTACCAGTGGTCGAATGACGAACTAGCGCGCTGGATCCCCCAAATCTTTCAACAAATGGATAAATTTGCGTTTATGTATATTGTGTGGCAACTTGCCTATTCAATTCAGATACAGTATCCACGCATGTATCGTGAATTTACACAAAGTCTGTATACATTGATCGTAGAGTGTGGCGCACCACTCCCTGATCCCCTCTTGCAAGAAGCCCTTGCGCGGGTGAAGGACGAAAAATGGACCACACGCTCCGAGTTCCGCACCTTGATGATGGCCGAGCAACTCGTATGGTTTGGAACATGGGACCAGATTTACGCCAATGTGACGAAATGGATTCAACGTCACGACACACCCACAACCACAACAACGCGCCCCGAACACACAAAAACGATGCACAGCTTGGCTAATTATTTGTGTCCCGGTATTACCGCCTAATGCCATTTACTTATAAATGCAAATCGTGGCATCCGGGGATCCACTGGTTAGTTGAGTACTGTGTGGGCGCCATGCCAGTGCATTCACTGCGCTGGTATGTTCTTTCAGTGTGTGTAGTTGCTGCTCCAAAGTTTCATTCCAAATTTCAATAGTGCCATTGTGGTGACCGCATGCGAGCCATTTTCCAGAGAAATGCCACTCCACAGTCACCATAGTAGCTTCCAGGTAAATCGTGCGCATTGGTACTTTGGATTTGGCACTGATATCCCACATTTGAACTGTACCATTCCTGAATGTATTCACAAGATACAGGCCATTTGGATGCCAACTCGAGTCATAGACCCATCCTAAATGAGGATGCTTGATCAATTGGAGACACTTTCCCGTCATATCCCATATGCGGGTCGTTTTATCCCTGCCCGCAGTTGCAAGTGTGGTGCCATTTGGGTTCCACTGGATGGAAGTCACCAAACCCACATGATGGCGCAGAACGTGGTGGCGCTTCCATGTGGTCAACCCATTCTGGCCCAGTGTGATTGCCCATATCATAACTGTATGATGATCAAGTCCACTGGCGATGTAGTTGCCAGATGGGTGCCACTTGATGGAATAGATATTTTGGTTTGTGTCGCGAATGCGCATGGTGCATGTACACGATCGCATATTCCAAATACAAATCTGCCCGCTATGGTGCCCACCTGCACTTGCCAGCCACTGTCCAGTGGGGTGCCAATCGAGTGCATTCGTCAATTCAGTGTACTTCAGTATGGTAGGTGTGGGTGATGGCGTTTCAAAATTCCAAATGATGATCTTGCACTCGGATGTCCCACTTGCAAGTCTTGTGCCGGACGCATTCCAACTGAGGGATACAATGGATGTTTGTTGGGTGGGCAAACGAGTGTCCAATTGTGCTTGAAAGTTGTGTGGAAGGACTGTCAGTTGACCACCATCCTCCACATAGGACCACAGGACAGATGTGGACTTCATCAAAGTGACGGTATCCAAATACACCCAACACCACGGGGCAATATCAGCCACCGTGGTTGTCTCACAAACCACAACACTTTGAAGAATGGAACCAGTGGGGGTGACCAGCAACACGGATTTGGTCTTTTTTTGGAGAGTCACGGCTCCAAGCAACCGGGCAATACAGTAGGCAGCACGGTCATTGTACACTCGGACCCACTGGCCCAGTATACCGACAAGGGTGGAAGTCATAGTTTCGTGGCAAAAAACTAGGACTCCCACGTACATGCATTCCAAATCGATCAAACGCAGACAATATCGCATCTGTAGCAGAAGGGGACTGTATTTGCATATTACAGTGCATTTAGATACAGTCTGACATCCATATGTCTCCGGAATGTCCAGCATCTACAATGTCTACATCCAAAAAAGAATCCGATTCGTAAAGGACGTCCGACTGTTTCTCAAGGCACTCCTCACACACAATCGTCGTTGCATCGCCACCTGTACGAATAAACCGATACATCACAAACACTGCGTCCCCGATTTGAGCATCTTCATAGTTGCGTACAATCTTCTGGATGTGGTGGTTGCCGCAGTAAGAGCACTGCGCTTGGTCAGACGCCCGCAGGATGTAGCACTCTGGACACCACAGTTGATTCGTTTCATGATTGTGCACCCAATTGTGGATAAATGGCACTTCATTGCATTCGAATCGTTTACAGTGACAACACTGAATTGTACAACTCTTTTGATACAACTCCTCCATTGGTGTATCACACGCCCTGTATTGAGCGATGGCCTTGTGCATCTGGAGGTCGATGAAATACTTGAGGGTCCGAATATCAGGTGTTTTCATTTTGTATGGAATTGCGCCATCGGGGGTTGCACTGTATGTAAAATGCTCTTCGTTCTCTGTCCATGCAAAAGGTCCAACGCCTGTGGCTGGATAATACACCACGCCGCCATATCCACGTTTCGCCTTTCCCAGCGTGACGACACACCCATCCTTCATCAAATAGTACATTGTGGCGGATCATGCGCCCACAGTGGAAAGGGGGGACAATCGACTATGTTTGATGTATTTAATCTAGTCACACTGGTGTTGACTGCGCTACATCATTCCTGTATTTACATATTACAGCCCATTCAGACACTATCTTGGTATAAAAAGCACAAACCATTACGTATGTATCGTAGCATGAAATGGTGTATTTTCATTAATTGTAGTGGTGTTTGCGATCCCATCATTGAAATTATACATCAAATGTCTATCAGTGATTGCAATAAAACACGGTCAGTCAATACATGGGATCCACACACAATCCTTGGAAATAGACAATTCGACCAGCGGACATGACCTATCACGCCGTCAAAGACGTGGCGGATTCGACAACCACGTCAAATACTTAATGAACTTGGAATAACTGGGTCGCTCCGCAAACTCCAGACCGATTGCGTGGATCAATAAATCGCTCCAACGCACCCCATACGGATCACGCCCCATCGCATCAAATCGCGCGCACAACTCATGAGCATCCGCCGACCGCTTTGCACGACCAATCCACTCCCGGCGCGCCAGTTTACCCACATCCGATTCATGGGGCGCGTCACTCCAGGGGATGCGCGTGCCCGCCAGAAAAAGCCAGGAATACATAAACGACTCCATGTCTGTGCGCGCCGAGCAGACGTGCCGGAAGTGTTGACGCCACGACGCAAAGGCCAGTGTGCAAGTGGAGGAGCGGTATCGCGCGCGCTGTGTTTCGTCCATTTGGTCTTCAGGGATCGGCATACTCAAGCCAAAATCAATCAGTTTCACTTGAAAGGTCGGACCCTCCACAATCAGCATAATGTTCTGGGGTTTAATATCACGGTGCACCACAAACATTTCATGCATGTATTTAAGCGCAGTCACCACTTGGACACCGATGCGGCCCAGTGTGCGCAGTTCGTAGCACGGGAGGTCTTCATCCACTAAAATGGTGAGTAGGTCTTTACCGGCGCGTTCCATCACCATGACAGGCACTTGCACTCCGAGACTCACTGTGTGGTGCACAAACAAATGGATGGTCGGCAAATATTTACGTAGTTTGTGGTATTGATGTAGATGCGTGTAAATGGCTCGCTCGTGTTCCAATTGGGTTTCCTTCGGATTCAGGCAGCTCTCTGTGGGTACCGTTTCAACTTTGGCAATGCAGGTTAAATGGGAGTCCACCTGCGACGCGCGATCGTGTGGAGACTGATAATCATAACACAGGATGGCATGTCCAAAACTTCCACTCCCGAGCACCTTGTCGCTCAATTGAAATCGTTCGTTTAAAACATGTCCAAAGAATGTGTGTGCGGGGAGTCGTGGGATGGACGCATCCGCAGTGGCTACGGGGGCACTCTGGTGAAGTGAAGTCTCCTCTGCCTTCATTGAAGACTGCATGCAACGCGTTTCTTATCAAGGATCATACATCTGTGTACAGGTTTCGACCAATATTAACGCGCGCAGCGCACAACCCACAGATCTGATATTATACAACTAAAACACATTGTTGGACTTGCTCAAAAGGACAACACAACTATATTCGGGGGTGTTTGCAAGATGACACTCACTAGCTTGTCAAAGTTGAACCTGTTTGGGATCTGGGGCTGTGATGCGACATGTGTCTATCGCGGCGGCTACATTTTTGTGGAGCAAACGGAATTAGCCCAGGTGGCGAGTCTTTTCGGATGGTCGGAGAGTGCTGCACAAACATGGATGAAGCGCGAGGCGAAGGTGTCTGACACTCCTACACAACTACCGCATCATGTGTTATTTGATCTTTCGCAAACCCAGTGTCGCGCGTTGACGCCTGTTTTCGTTCAGAGGCTCTGGCTGCGAGTCACTGATGCGCGTGGTCGGTTATTTGGTATGGATCAATCCCAATCCGAACACCGTGTCCGAGTGGCGAAAGTGGGGGATGTGTTGCCTCCAAGCATCCCAAACATGGGCATTGCACACACGCAGATGCAAATGAAGAACCATGCGGAAATAGAAGATTGGTCAAATCAGCAAGACAATTTACATTATCAATATTTGAGTGGATTGGAAAACACAGACACAGACGCATTGACGGATGTGGACTATATGAGTGTAGTGTAAGGTTAGGGGAGTGTCTTTCAAATCGAAATCAAAAACGCTTCGTATAGACAGGTTAGTTACTTTGGGAGGATTTGGACCTGGGCGATTGCCACTGGTAAAAATGGATCCACTGGATCGGTGGGAGTGAGTGAAGTCGCCTCTGCAACTGGGAGAGGATTTGCTCCACACATTCGCTTGCCAACTGGGATGGTTTTGTCCGGCACGGTCGGTGTCGGTGCCGCGGAGGAAGACGTGGTCTTCGCCCCCGAATTGCGTTGACGTTTTTGACGTGCACAGCGCGCATGTTGGTGCCGCTTCAAATAATAGCCTTTGACTGTTCCAAATGGATTCACCACATCCCCCGATTTTTTGTTCCCGCCACAATAAGTTGGAAACATCACATGGGCGAATTGACTGTCGATCATTGCAATGCGACCCTTTGGGCATGGCGGCACAATTTTGGTCATGCGAAAGGCATTTTTGGCTCGCAACAGGCACTGGACGTTCTTTGGAAAATACGCCAATTCAGTACTGTTGAGCTGAAATGCCGTGGTGGTCATGGAGTGGCGGCTTTTTCCCGTCGCAAACCTGGGATTCAAAAAGATTGCTGAAAAGGCGATGAACTTCTCCACACCACCAACATTCCAGGAAATTGGGTTTTGGATGTGGACAGCATCATGGTCACTCTCCGCCGGAAGGCTGCGGTTTGTGAATTTGAACCATGTTGGCAGTTTCGAGACCATCGCCCATATTTTCACACACCCAAATTTGGCGTCACGCGGTGGGTCCAATTTCAATTGTGTCTCGGCGCGCGTGTCGTGGGTCGCCAAATCAATATAGGTGTCCAACAGATCGCGCACGGTGTGTGCATAGGATGAGGATGAATCAAATAGAGGTCCATGCAACCCTTCCAGAACGACCGTCAAAAATCCTCGCAGCGCCAGCCGCAGTGCATATGGGTACAGGCGCTGAAATAATTCAATCGTGCTGTTTGTGGAGTCGCCTGCGTGACGGGGATCCTGTATGAACGTGTCACCCGTATGTTTTGAAAAGCGATGCAACACGACGACAAGTAATGCCCGAGTGTGGCTATCCACCGCATTCAGCAAGCGCGCAATGAATACCGCCACAGGTAGAAAACTGTGCAATGGTGTTGTTGTGGCAGACATGGGGACCTGCGTGGTTCCAAATGCCCGGAGCAAAAAAAGAAGACAAAATCAAAAACACAGTTTGCATGGACCCCGGAAAAAGCATCTGTATCATGTGTCAATTATCAAAATAAAAGACCTGTAAAACGCATCAATCCTTCTTCACAGCCTCGGCATCCTCGTCGCCCACATCCGCGCCCGCATCCGCATCCGCATCCGCACCCGCATCCGCATCCGCACCCGCATCCTCCTCGTCCGAGGAGGGTGTCCCAAAATGATTGAGCACTAAACCAGTTGCGCTCTCCGGGGTGATCAGTGTGTCCAACCGTTTCTTCACCTCCTCTTTCGCAGCCATCAGCACTGCTTGCTGTGCCGCCCGGAGATACCCAAGGCTTGTCGAGCGCATTTTACGAATATCATAGGTGCGCGGGACTGCGGGATCCGCCCGGACACGTCCAATCGAGGTGCGGCCCGGGAGAACGCGCAGCACTCCGAGCAGCGCTTTGAGGGTGGCGAGCGGGGCATTGGCAATCAATGCTTTTCCAAGCGGTGTACCCACTTCCTCCGGCTGGGCGCCCGCAGTCGTCCCAAACACTAGGAGATAGTTGATGAGTGTGGGTGACAGCCGGTCCGCGGGCAATGCACTGATACTCTCAACAAATGCTGTATAGCCAGCCAACAAGTGTTGGTGGAGGTCTGGTTCTAATGTCTTGATGTTTGCAACAACTTGAGGGGTGGTAGTCATCATTTGCGCTCTGCGCTTGCGAGATGGTGGCGGAACCGCCGGATTCAATGGAACAGGTGGTGGTGGTGGTGCACTATCCATCGTGAGTCAAGCCACTCAAAATGGACCACAATAAAAAATGACAAACACGTTTTCACAGGAATTGTGGAATGGTATATTTTAAATCAAACGAAATTGAAAGGACACACACAATATAAGATTTATGACGTTCACTCTGTCTCTGAATTTGCGCCACTGGATGCTTCCTCCTCCACAGACTCGGCGGCGGGCTCCATGGGCATCAGCGCACCGAGTTCATCTCGGAATTGAATCACCTTCGCATGTAGTGCCTTTTTGCTCGCGCCCACCATAGCGCGGTGCATCGCCATTGCATCCCCTCCCGCAGTCGTGGGGTGCAATCCATTGATCAGAAGCATAACTTCTTTCAATCCCTCAAACGGGCTGCCATTCACCAAGGCTCGACCCATTTTGGACCCCAACTCCGCCACATCGAAATCGGAGGTTGTCGCCCTCCCAAACGCCACCACGTGGCCCAGTAGTGTCCGCGTCAATTTGGCGCGGTCCACAGTACACAAACTTGTCACCAAATTCGCAAACGATGTGGCCAGCGCAGGAGAGGAGGACGACGATGCGGAAGACGCGCTTGACTTGGTCGCGTTCGGCGGCTTCCGCTTGCGGGGAGCCCGGGGCTTGCGCACCACAGGCTTCCGTACCTTTTTTGCAGGCGGGGGGGTCGGTGCGTCACTTCCCGCAGTCGCAGTAGCCTTTGTCTTCCTCGCCGTCTTTGTCTTCTTCTTTACATGCTTTACCGTCTTCTCGCACTGGGCGCGCATCGCCGTCGCCTGTTCGCACTGGGCGCGCATTGCCGCCGCTTCCGCTTTGGTGGGTGTAGCACCGCGCGCAAGCGAGGGAGGGGGAGGCAACTCCCCACTCATGGGTGTCCGAAACACATCATCATCATCATCATCGTCGTCGGGCATAGTGACTTTGTCAGGGATAGCAGCCACATCAGAAGTCGACATTGTTGAGAGAAGAGGAGGATCGAAAAGAAATCGCGCGGGGACCTGGATGGTTCTGGATGGTTCTGGAAAGTGGTGGAATTTGGCGGCGTGGAAAAAAGGAGAATTTTCAATGTGACCCATCTCTCCGGGGCGAGACGGAGCACCATGGCGGCGAGGCGGATCAAAATAATTGAGTTAGGTTGATACGAAATTAGGAATTATCACTGTGCTGCGAACAGTGCCGCGCAAATGCGCATGTGGTCTTGCCCCTGCGCGGCGGCGAGGGCGCGACGAACGCGCGCAAGTGCGGCGCCCAGTTCCAGATCCGTCTCTTCCACACACTGCCGCTTTCCACCGCTTTTTCCGGCTATTTCCGCGACCTCCACCGCGACTGCCTTGGTCTTCCCTGAGACACGCGCTTTGCGCTTGGGCACGCGTGCCACCCCCGCACGCTCCTTCATCGCCGTAATCTCCCCCCGTGTTTTGTACCGCTCCGTGGGCTCCAGCCACTGCATGAGGGGCACCTTGAAGAGGCGGTGTGCGCACACACTTAGAATCTGACCCATGTAGTTGAACCCGTAGGTTGTTCCTTCGTCCCCGGGCGTCGTCACGGGGCCTTCGGTGCGGATCCCTCCTCCCCAGGCACCCCACGACTGGCGTTTCTGGTGCATGGCGGTCGACCCCAGTTCGACAAACACCGTGGTGTACTCCATCGCCACCACGGAGCCGAGTGCCGCCGCCAACTCGGGGTTGCCCGGCCCGAATTTCGCGTCGTGGATGGGTGCCCACAAAATCGCCTGCTCCTCCACAACCAAGGTGGGGCGGTGTTCATGCATTGGCCACTGGCGCATGAACAGTTTGACCGCTTTTCCGGCGGCAATCGGGTGACCCTTGTCAAAGGCCTTGACAATATTTTGCGCCACCTGGGGACTGACAATGGGCTTCTTGTCCACCACATCCACAGCGGACTCCAAATTGGCAGGCATCGTGAACCGCCCACCCGTGAAGAACTCGGTCCACAATTGCAACGGAGTGTCCGACTCCGTCAGATGCCCGTCAAAATACCCGCGCGCAAACACTGCGGATTGGTAGGCCGCCTCGGCGCTTGGCCATGTTGCATCATCCGCAGCCAGACTCAGCATTTCGCCAATTTGGCGGGGCGTGAACCGGTTGTCGCGGGCCCATTGCGCACACACAGGTGCCACAGGGATGGTGCACCGATACAAATTGGAGAAGCACTGGTTGAGCCTGGCTTTGCTTCCAAAGAGCACGACATGTGCGGCGTTGTCGTCGCCATACTTCATGCAAGTGGTTCCGGTGGCCATGCTCATGATTGTGTAATAGCAAAGGGACTGCGCGTGTTCCAATGAAGTAGTTCCGGGGAAATGCGAACACAGCGAGATTTTCGACACAAAAAACAAAGTGATGTTTTGGAGGAGAGAGAGAGAGAGAGAGGGGAGACAGTCATTGTAAGTTATGTGGAAGGTGGCGGTGGCGATCCGTCTCGCACAATGCGTGCCATATGCGTCACTCGGTAAGGGACTCCGGGAATGTACTCGGGGCACTGGCGCACTTTGTCGTAGAGGGCTTCCTGATAGGGACGCAGTGCCTCAAATATGTACCCCAAATCCGGATACACACGCAGATCCAGCCCCCAGTGGCAGGCTTCTTCATACGACAACATGTGGATCGTCGCACCCGCAGTGCGTGCCATATCATGAAGTGCAACTACGACGCAGAGATCCGGCTGTGTGCCAGGCACCTTGCGTGCCATTTGCGCGGGAGTCGTGCCTGGCATGCTTGGTCTTGGTGGCATGGGGACTTGGGATGTGTCTTTCGTTTGAAACATAGGCGAACGGTACGGAACGAATTTTTCGAGGTGGCTCACACAGCGGGGGGGGGAAGACTGATTTGGTTGAGTAAATAGTTAGTTTAGTTGAAGTAATTAATCACCTAGTCTCGTCATGCGTACCATCCTGAACATCACTTTGGAATTCAACTACATGGAACTCCATGAGTTGGAATCCTTCCGGATCGCGACTTGCAAGTGGATCATTCGACAGGACAATTCGAGTATGGGCACATGTTCATGGAAATGTCTTCATATACTTCGATGTGTGTGTGCCAGTATGAGGACACATCGTGCCCACCGTTTAAGTATATCTCATATCGTAATCAAATGACACCTAAACAACTTACAATCCCACATGCTTGCGCTTGAACGGCACCATGGCACGTGCACCCCCACCTCCACCTCCACCCACCACCCCCACCGACGCGCGGGGCAATACCGTTCCACTCGATTGGAGGGTGGCTTGCACATCCCGAATGATCCGGGCAATCGTGGCAAAGTTCAAACGCACCGGGGGTGGATCCTCCCCAACCACTGGCTGACCCAGCACCACTTGCTGAAGGCGGGCCTTTTGTCCACACAAGGCCATCATTGACTCCTCAATTGTTCCCACAGAAGTCAGCCAATGCACCGTCACAGGCCTTGTCTGTCCGGGACGCCAGACGCGGGCGATGGCTTGGTTCATGGCGGCCATGTTCCACCACGGCGCTTGAATGATGACGTGGCAGGGTGTCGTGATGTTCAGCCCTTCTCCACCCACCGAGTATGTCACAAGCAGTACCGTCGCATCACCGGTCTGGAACTCGTCCACCACATCCGCGCGCTGGGACGGCTTGGTCGCACCCGTCAGCACGCGTGTACGAATCCCCGCGCTGCGCAGACAGTGGTTCACGAGACCCAGACTGGTGGTGAAACAGTCAAACAGCACCGCCTTCTCACCCCGTGACTGGATGGTCGTGGCAATCTCAATCACCTTCTGAACCTTGGACAGATCGGA
>Ga0209533_1003500_pt1 | contig 13899 bp, 12 predicted proteins | sample COG_04_FD_184748 | JGI IMG/M metagenome (GOLD analysis project Ga0209533, IMG submission 184748) | Pelagic Microbial community sample from North Sea - COGITO 998_met_04 (SPAdes) (version 2) | ecosystem: Environmental > Aquatic > Marine > Neritic zone/Coastal water | place: Helgoland, sampling... | reverse complement strand
TATTAATGTCCTCTGTGGGGTGTGGACGAAAAACTATATCATATTTATTATTACTTTTAGCTAAATGCTTTATAGCCTCAATAAAATCTGAAGTCTTTAAAACATCCTCTGCTCGTTGCTCAAATAATTCATTGAACAATAAAGGATTTCGTTCAAAATATCCTAGATCTCTGTGCATCCTTATTACTTCTGAAAAACTCTGAATACCGTTAGAGTTTCCCATATTTGAGGAGATCAATAAAAAAGGTTTTTTAGGTTTTTTATTTGGTTTCCCCCAATAATTCAAAAAAGTAGATTTCCATAAATCTACTCTAGGAGATCCTGTCTTTATTATGTTTGATTTATTTTTAGAATTTATATCTTTTAAAATTTTCAAGTCATCCTTTCCCCAGCAAAAGACTGCTGCTGATTGTCGAATAGTTTTTTTGGACGCCCTATCTTTTAAGTACTCTTTTAATTTTAAATATGTTAATTCAAGTCCTGCCTCTTCATCGAGGCTAGTAACTAAAAATTTTTTATCAATCAATTTTTTATGAAAATTAATCTTGTGGTCGCTAGGAGTAATTGACTTGGTATGAAATACTCCTGGCTTAAGAATTCCTCTTCTTAAACCTCTCTCTATTTCACTAATATCAGAAATTAAAACATGATGTCCTTTTGAAGCTGCAATTACTCCTAAAAGAAGTTTGCTATCAAGTTCTCTTAAGGAGACTTCTACATGAAGATATATGTTCATTAATTTAGTAAAATATAGATCTATAAAAAAAAATACACATATTTCATAATCTATATAATTACGACATATTTGTGTCTAATTTCTAATGCAAATCTTATTAAAAAACTAAATATAAATTGTCAACTAATTAAAATTGTTTATTCTTTTGATAAATAATCTATATCTATATGTCATTTAGAAGGAAAGAAATCATTTACGAATTTTCTTTAAATTTAAAATATGAGAATAATACTTTATCCAGTGCACATAAAAAAATACTAAGATATTATCTTAGTAATGCAGATGGAAAATCATGTCAAAGGTTGAGGAAATTTTTAGATAAAGCTATAAATTAACATTTAAATAGCAATACAATTAATGATAAAACCCTTAATACTTAATATAGATTCAGGAAATATTTTATCTTTAAAAAATATTATTTTAAAAAAAAATTCAGAATTAAAAATATCTTGTGACGAAAATGATATTGAAAACTCAACTCATATTTTTTTACCTGGGGTTGGAAGCTATCCTGATGTTATGGAAAAAATAAAAAAAAATCTTGACATAAATTTTTTAAAAAAAAAAATTTTAAAAGATAGATTATTTTTTTTGGGAATTTGTGTTGGAATGCAAATTTTGTCTAATTACGGCAATGAGAACGGTGAACACAAAGGTTTATCGTTTATTGACGGAAGTGTTGAAAAAATTTCAACAAAAAATATCTTACCTCACGTAGGCTGGAATTCTTTAAAGATTAAATCTAATAACCAAATATTAAATGGAATAAGAGACAATACTGATTTTTATTTTACTCATTCATATTCCTTCAACTTAAAAAATAAATCACAAGAAATAGCTAATACTAATTATGGAGTAGAATTTCCTTCTTTAATTAATAAAGATAATATTTATGGAGTTCAATTTCATCCTGAAAAAAGTCAGATTGCTGGTGAAAAATTAATAGAAAACTTCTTAAATTTAAAAAAATGAAAAAGAAAAGACTTATACCAGTAGTTTTAATTAAAAATGGATGGGTGGTCCAAAGCAATAATTTCAATAGGTATAAAAATATTGGTCACCCTATACCTACTATTAAAAGACTCTCAAATTTTTGTTCTGATGAAATTATAATTATTGATATTTCTAAAAACGATTTTTATGAAAATAGAAGAGAAGACATGAATTACAACTTTAGAGAGGATATAATAACTATATTGAAAGAAATATCCCAAGTAATTTTCATGCCAGTTGCAATTGGAGGTAAAATAAGAAATATATCTGATGCCCGATTACGAATTGAAAATGGTGCTGAAAAAATAGTTGTTAACACGCTGTGTATAGAAAATAAAAAAGAAATTGAAAAAATATCCAAAAGCTTTGGATCTCAAGCAATTATTGCATCTATTGATTACAAAAAGATTGATAATAATTATTATGTGGTTAAAAATGGAGATAAAATTTTATCTTTAGATCCAATTAAACATGCAAAAAATTTGGTAGAAAGCGGCATAGGAGAAATATTTTTGAACTCAGTTGATAGAGATGGTTTGAAAATAGGTTATGATTTAAATTTCCTAAAAGAATTTAGTGAAAAAATAAAAATCCCCATAATAGGTTGTGGGGGTGCAGGTGAATGGGAAGATATGTATAAATTATCATCCAAAACAAATTGCGATGGGATTGCGGCTGCAAATATTTTTCATCATATCGAACATAGTGTTTATCTTGCTAAAGAATATCTAACAAAAAGAACTGATCAATTTAGACCACCTAATTTTTATAATGAAATATAAAGATTTTTAGATTAGATTGATAAAATTCATATGAACAATTACAGAAATATTTAAAGGATCTAAATTTTAGAAAATTTCAATTTAATTTTATGAAAAATACAATCAACTTCTGTAGGGAATGTGTCTGTCCAGTAAGTTCAGTGTCTATGTCTTTTAATGAAAAAAATGTATGTTCTGCTTGTGAGAGTCATAAGTTATATAATGCTATTACAGATGATGAATGGGAAATAAGAAAAAAGAAATTTGAAAAAATTTTAATAGAGAATAAATCTAGTAGTAATTATGATTGCATTATCCCAGTTAGTGGAGGTAAAGACAGCTATTATCAAACACATCAAATTGTTAAGGAATTTGGTTTAAAACCTTTGCTTGTTACTTATGATGGGAATAATTGGTTACCTGAAGGAATTGAAAATCGAGATAGAATGAGACATGTATTCGATGTCGACCATTTAATTTTTGGACCAAGTGTAAAAAGTTTAATAGAACTTAATAAACAATGCTTTAAAATTATGGGTGACATGAATTGGCATGCTCATTGCGGCATCAATACTTACCCATTTCAAGTTGCTGTTAATTTTAAAGTGCCATTATTAATATGGGGTGAAATTTTTTGGGATATTAGTGGGATGTATGATTTAAATGATACCGTAGAATTTACAAATAGAATGAGAGTAGAATATGATTTAAGAGGGTACGAATGGAATGATGTTATTAAGAATACTTCTTTAAAAGAAAAAGATATGCTTTGGGCAAAATTCCCAAGAGATGAAGATTATAGAAAAAATAAGATAAGAGGAATTGCGATTGGAAATTATTTTAAATGGGATCCTTACAAACATACAAAAATGATTCAGGAAAAATACAATTGGAAAGAAAGTTCAAAACCATTTGAAAGAACTTATAGAAGAATGTCAAATTTAGATGATAGATACGAAAATGGGATACACGATTTATTAAAATTTATAAAATTCGGATATGGACGAGCAACAGATCACGCATCAAAAGATATAAGAACTGGATATATGTCAAGAGATGAGGGTATAAAAATGGTAAAAAAATACGATCATGTTGTATCGTCAGATTTAGATTATTGGTTAGATTATGTAAAAATGGACAAAGATGAATTTTGGAGTATAGCAGATACTTTTAGAAGTAATAAAGTTTGGTGGATTGAAAATAATGAATGGCATAAATATAATATTTGGGGAGGCAGCTCATCATTTAGTGAAGTAAGGTTAAAAAAAGAATTACAAAAAAAATATCTAAAAAAATAAAAATTATCAGAAATTAAGGATTATTGAATAGTAAATTAATCCCAGTAAGTCTAAATTAATTTTATTATATTTAACCTAATGTTTATTAATTTGTCTTTATTTGGACAAGTTATTCTAGTAATTTTCCTATAATGAGAGAAAAATCGAGTTATTAAAAATAATTATTTTACAAAATTTTTTTTTACAATAAAAAGGTTACTGATATAAATAAAAATGTTTTATTCAAATTACAAAATTTTCAACAATAAAAATATTTTCATAACAGGTGGTACGGGTTCATTTGGGTCTTTTTTTATTAAAAGTTTATTAAAAAAAAGTAAACCTAAAAAAATTATTTGTTATAGTAGAGATGAATTAAAACAATTTAATTTTCAAAATGATTTAAAAAAATTGGATAAAAGATCATGTATTAGGTTTTTTATTGGTGATGTTAGAGATCAAAATCGACTTGACTTAGCTCTTCTAAACAATAAAATTGATTTTTTGTTTCACGCAGCAGCTTTAAAACAAGTTCCAGCAGTTGAGTATAATCCATTTGAAGCCGTAAAAACTAATATTTTGGGTGCACAAAATGTTATTGAAGCTTCAATTAAAAATAACGTTAGAAAAATTATAGCCCTAAGTACTGATAAAGCATCTTCACCTTTAAACTTTTATGGAGCAACAAAACTGGTTTCAGACAAAATTTTTATAAATGCAAATGCATATTCAAAAAAAAAATCAATCTTCTCAGTGGTAAGATATGGAAATGTTTCCAACAGTAGAGGTTCGGTAATACCTATATTTAACGAGATAAATAGAAAAAATGAAAAATTTCTAGTCACCCATAAAGAAATGACAAGATTTAATATTTCTTTAGAGGATGCAACTAATTTTACAGCTAACTCAATTAAAGAAATGATTGGTGGGGAGATATTTGTACCAAAAATTCCCTCTTATAATATAGTTGATCTTGTTAAGGCATTTAAAAAGAACCCTAATATCAAGATAATAGGTTTAAGACCAGGCGAAAAGTTGCATGAGGAAATGATTTCTATTCATGACTCAACCAATACATTAGAAGCGAAAGATCATTTTATCATTTTACCTAATGTAGATTTTTTTGACTATAACTTAAACTCCTACATCCGTAAAAAAAATAAAATAAAATATAAAAAATTAGAAAAAAGATTTTCTTACAATAGTCAAGAAAACAAAAATTTTTTAAGTATTAACCAACTTAAAAAAATAATTGCAAATACTTTTAAAAAGTAAGTTTTTATTATTAGTATTTATAGGGGTTTATATTGACAATTATTGTATGAAAAAAAATTATTATCTTTTTTAAATTGTAGGAATAAATGAAGTTAAATTTTACTAAAATTAATAAAAAGATAAAAATATCAAAAAAAATTACTATCTCAAATAAAGATAGATGTTTTGTAGTTGCTGAAATTTCAGCAAATCATGGGGGTGATTTAAATATTCTAAAAAAAACTATGATGGCTGCTAAAAAATCTGGTGCTGATGCAGTAAAGATTCAAAGCTATGAGGCTGATACCATTACGCTTAAAAGTAAAAACAGGCATTTTTTGATTAATGATAAATCTATTTGGAAAAATCAAAACTTATATAATTTGTATAAAAAAGCTGAAACGCCATTTAAATGGCATAAGGAAATATTTTCATTTGCAAAAAAAAATAATATTTTTTGTTTTTCGGCTCCATTTGATTTATCTGCTATAAATTTATTAGAAAAACTGAAATGTCCCTTATATAAAATAGCTTCTCCAGAAATTGAAGATCTTCAATTAATAGAAAGAGTGGCAAAAACTAAAAAACCAATAATTATTAGCACTGGTATAGCAAGTGAGAAAGACATAATTAATGCTATTAAAATATGTTTAAAAAATAATAATTATAAAATAATTCTACTTAATTGTATTTCGAGCTATCCTGCCCAAAATATTGAATTAAATTTAAAATATATAAATTTATTAAAAAAATATTCTCCTTTAGTTGGTTATTCTGATCATAGCAATTCGGACCTGGCTAGCATCGTTTCAATAGCATATGGAGCAAAAGTAATTGAAAAACATTTTATATTAAATAAGAAGATAAAAAGTCCGGATAGACAATTCTCTTATGATCCTAAACAACTTGGTAATTTAATTAAAAAAATAAGAATTACAGAAACTATTATGGGTACTGAAAAAATAAATAAAAAAAAATTGATTAATAAAAAATTAAAGACGGTGACAAGATCAATATTTTACTCAAAAAATATTAAAAGGGGTGAAAAAATTTCTTTAAAAAATATTAAATCTATTAGACCAGGAACTGGATTGAGTTTATCTTATTTTGAAAAGATTTTAGGTAAAAGAGTAAAAAAAAATTGTAAGTTCGCAAATCCAGTAAAATTGAGTGATATAGTTTTTAATTAATGCAAAATTATAAATATTTAATAATAGGTTCTAACGGTCTTTTAGGTTCAAATATTGTAAAAATATTGAAGAAGAAAAAATTATCATATCTTACAGTTGCAAGGAAAAAATCTAATTATAATCTAGACCTAAAAAATTTCAGAAAACTAAAAAACTTTTTTAAGAAGAGCACATTTAAAATTGTAATTAATTGTGCTGGAATAATTGACATAAATTATTGTGAAAAACATTTCGATAAAGCATTAATTATAAATAGTTTTTTTGTAAAATTTTTATCAGAAATGTCTAGAAGATTTAAATTTAAACTCATTCAAATATCAACTGATCATATTTATAGAGGAAAAAAATCAAAACTTAATTCAGAAAAGAGTGAAATTTTTGCAATTAATAATTATGCAAAGACAAAAATAATTTCGGAAAGATATCTTGTGGGTTTAAAAAAATATTTAATAATCCGAACGAATTTTACCGGTAAAAAAAAGAATACTTTTATTGACTGGTTAATAAAATCTTTAAAAAAAAAGAAAACTATTTCCTTATTCGATGATATGTATACATCAACCATTGATGTAAAGAGTTGTGCTAAGATAATTATAGATCTATCCTCTATTAATTCAAAAGGTATTTACAATATTGGAACTAGAGACTCTTTATCTAAAAAAGAATTTGCAATTAAGATATTTAAGAAATTAAAAAAGAATATTAAATTTAGAAGTATTAGTTGTGATATACAAACAACTCCTAGAGGAAAAAATTTAGGACTTAATGTGAAAAAAATAGAAAACAAAATTGGATATAAAATGCCTACATCAGAAAAAGTAGCAACAAATTTGGTTCAAGAGTATCAATGAAAGTTTTAGGAATAAATTATCTATCAGAGTCATCAGTAGCATTAATTGAAAATGGAGAAGTCATATATGCAATTAGCGAGGAAAGACTTAATAGGATTAAAAATTGGTGGGGAAATCCCTTAATGGCAATTAAACACGTTCTTAAAGAAACAAATAATTCAATTAGCGACATAGATATATTTTCTACTCATGGAATAGTAAGTTTGAATAAAACTACATCTAATTATAAAATCATAAATAGAAAAATTAAAGAAGTTCAATCATCAAAACTAAACTTACAAAATAAAAAAACTCAAATAAATTTTCTTAATGAAAGATATTTACATGAGAAAAAGGCATTAAAAAGAAATGCAAAAAAAGTTTTATCACTAAAAAAAAGATTCAAAAAAATTGATATTCATGACCATCATAAGGCTCATGCTGCTTCAGCATATTTTTATTCTGGATGGAAGAAATGTTATATTTTAACAATTGACGGCTGGGGAGACAATTATTCATCAAAATTGTATTTTGCAAATAATGGAAAGTTGAATTTAATTTCAAAAACAAGTTCTTTGGATTCTTTGGGATATTTTTATGGAAGTATAACTAAACTCTTAGGATTTAAGCCTCATCGTCATGAAGGAAAAATCCTTGGTCTTGCTGCTTTCGGAAATTATAAAAAAGCATATTCATTTATTTCAAAAATGATTTCATACGACAAAAATAACAAGTGTTTTAAAGGTAACTTTGAAAAGGGACTTTATTTATCAAAATTTGAAAATCCAAATATTCAATTTCTTAAAAAGAAATTTAATAGAGAAGATATTGCAGCAGCAGCTCAAAAAAGAATAGAAGAAGTAATTTTGGAATTTATAAGTGATAATATAAAAAAAGATACAAGACTAGCTCTAGCTGGAGGAGTTTTTGCAAATGTTAAAATTAATCAAAAAATATCTGAATTGAAAAATATCAAAGATATCTACATATATCCAAATATGGGGGATGGAGGACTGGCTGTTGGTTGTGCAATATTATCATATAATAAAAGTAAAAGATTTATAGCTAGAAATACATCTACAATGTTTTTGGGGCCTGAATATTCCGATCGAAATATTCTTTACGAATTAAAAAAAAATAACCTAAAATATATTAAAATTAAAAATCCTGAAAAATATTTAGCGAAAAAGTTAGATCAGGGTTATGTGGTGGCCTGTTTTCAAGGAAGAATGGAATTTGGACCAAGATCTCTTGGTAATAGAAGTATTTTAGTAAATGCATGTGATAAATCTGTAAATGGTTGGTTAAATAAAAAACTAAAAAGAACAGAATTCATGCCATTTGCTCCAATCACACTCAATAAATTCGCAAATAAAATGTATAAAGGATTAAAAAATAAAAAAAAAGCTGTGAAGTATATGACTATAACGACTGATTGTACAAGTCTCGCAGCTAAAATTTCTCCTGCTGCAGTTCATATTGATAAAACTGCTCGACCACAAATCATTAATAAAATTGATAATAAAAAAATTTATAAGATTTTAAATGAATACTATAAAATTTCAAAAATACCAAATTTAATCAATACAAGTTTTAATGTCCATGAGGAACCAATAGTTTGTAGTCCGAATGATGCTGTAAGAGCTTATCGAGAAAGTAAGATAGATTATCTTTTTATTGGAGATTATATCGTTGAAAGGTAAATCTTAAGCTAATTATGAAAAAAATAGGATTTCTTTTTGAAGCCAATTATAACATCGGCGGTGGACACTTTTGGAGATGCTTTAACCTTGCAAAAATTTTAAAGAAAAGAAAAAGGGTCTTTTATTTTATTTCTAAAGATCTAAATAAAAGTTTTATAAATATATTAAAAAAAGAAAATTTTAATTATTTGAATATTAATTCTCTAAAAAAAATTTCACATATAAAAGATATAGTAAAAAAAAAAAAAATTGAAATTTTAATATCTGATTATTATCATCTTGATACAAAAATGAAAGGAGAGATAAAAAAAAAAATTAAAGCACTTATTGTAATTGACGATTTTACTCACAAAAAACATAATTGCGATGTCTACATAAATAATAATTTTATGAGTGAAATAACAAAGTTTAAGATAAAAAAACTTAATCCTAATACAAAACTATTTCTTGGTACTAATTATTTCATTCAGCCGAAAAAGTTTTTTTTAAAAAAAAAAAAAATTAACGATAAGATTAAAAAAGTTTTTGTTTTTTTTGGCTCATCAGATCCGTCTAATGAGACAGTTAAATTTATTAATGCAGTAGAAAATTTTAACAAAATAAAATTTTTTATTTTAATAGGAAAAATAAATAAAAATTACGAACAAATAAAAAAACTAACTAATAATAAAAAAAATATGAAAATTTTTCATAATCTAACTAATCTTGAAACTTTAGAATTAATGAAAAATAAAGACTTTTCTTTTGGGGCTGGTGGAATAAATTTATTTGAAAGATTATTTCAAGGATTGCCCTCTGCTGTAATATGTAACGCAGAAAATCAAAAGTCAGGTTTGATGGAGCTTAAAAAAAAAGATGTTATATATTTTTTAGGTTATAAAAATAAGATTAGTAAACTCTCAATTACAAATTTTTTTAAAAATTTAATTAGCAAACCAAAAATTATTTATAAATTACGTAAAAATACCTATAAATATTTTGGAGTTAAAAATAATTCTAATTTATTAAAATATGAACTTAACAAAATAATTAATAGAAATGACATATAAGCTAAATAAGATTATTTTAGGAACTGCACAATTTGGTATGAATTACGGAATTGCGAATAAAAAAGGGAAAATAAAACTTAGCGAAATATTTAAAATATTAAATTTTCTAAAAAAAAAAAAAATAAATATTCTAGATACGGCTAATTCATATAAATCAAGTGAAAGTGAAATAGGTAGATATTTTTTTAAAACAAAAAAAAAATTTAAGATCATCACAAAATATTCTTTTAAAAATAGCAACAGTTTATCTAGACAATTTAAAAAAACTTTTTCATCTTTAGGCTATTTGCCAAATACAATAATAGCTCATAGCTACGAAGATTACTTAAATCCATTGTTTCACAAAGAAGTCAAAATAATCAAAAATAAGTATTATATTAAAAAATTAGGTGTATCTATTTATAATGTTGATGAACTTAATAAGGTGCTAGGTTATAAAAAGCCTGATGTAATTCAGGTTCCTATAAATATCTTTGATAAGAGATTTTTTGATAAAAAAATCATCAAAATATTAAAAAAGAAATCAATAAAAATTATAGGTAGATCAGTTTTTTTACAAGGTTTACTATTCAAAGATAAAGAATACATCTTAAGAAATTTTAAAAATATTAAAAAAGAATATTTTCAACTATTAAAAATAGCGAAAAGTGAAAAAGTTTCTCTTAGCCAGTTATCATTAATATGGGTATTTAATTTAAAAGAGCTAGATAATATCGTCATAGGAGTTGACTCGCTTGATCATTTAAGAGATAATCTCAATACACTTAAAAAAAAAATTTCAAAAAAGTCTCTTTTACAAATCCAAAAAATTAATCTAAATAATAATAAGATCATAATTCCTTATTTATGGAAAATAAAACAATAATAATAATACAAGCAAGATTAACTTCGAGCAGATTTCCGAATAAAGTCTTACAAAAAATTGGTAATTTTCCTTTAATTGAATTCTTAATAAAAAGATTGAAAAGTTCTAAAGAAATTGACCAAATTATTGTTGCTGCGCCGAATAATAAAAAAAATAAGCTTATAAAAAAATACATCAAAAATACTAAATTATTTTTTGGGAGTGAAAATGATGTATTGGATAGATTTTACAAAACTGCAAAAAAGTTTAAGGCAAAAAATGTAGTTAGAATTTGTGGAGATTGCCCTTTTGTTGATACTACAATAGTTGATAATATGGTTAAAATATTCAAAAAAGAAAAATTTGATTATGTATCAAATACTATTAAACCAACATTTCCAGATGGTTTGGACGCTGAGGTTTTTAGTTTCTCTGTCTTAGAAGAAATTTGGGGGAAAGCTAGAAAAAAATATGATAGAGAACACGTTACACCATATATCTTAAGAAGTAAAAAATTTAAAAAGTTTAGTTACGAATATAAAAAAAACTTATCTAATTTAAGATTGACAATAGATGAAAAAGTGGATCTTAAACAAATAAACACAATCTATTCCCATCTTAAAAATAAAAGTAATTTTGGCATTAATGACATAAACAAGCTGTATGATAAAAATAGTAAATTATTTTTTATAAACTCATCTATTATCAGAAATGAAGGTGCTACTCTTAGCACAGGTCAAAAAATGTGGAAAAGAGCAAAAAATATTATTCCTGGAGGAAATATGCTGCTATCAAAAAGACCTGAAATGTTTGCTCCAAACCAATGGCCGTCTTACTATAAGAAAGCAAAGGGATGTTATATTTGGGATTTAGATAATAAAAAATATTTAGATATGTCTTTAATGAGTGTTGGTACAAATATTCTTGGATACAGTAATAATCAAGTAGACAATGCAGTAATCAAAGCAATAAGAAATAGCAATATGTCTTCATTAAATTGTGTTGAAGAGATACATCTTAGTGAAAAATTAATCGATATGCATAAACATTTTGAAATGGTAAGATATGCTAGAACTGGTGGAGAAGCTAATGCGATAGCTATAAGATTAGCAAGAGCAGCGGCTGGAAAAGATAAAGTTGCAATTTGTGGATATCATGGGTGGCATGATTGGTATCTATCAGCCAATTTGAATAAAAAAATTTCTAACGGTGTTTTAAAAGATCATCTTCTTCCAGGTCTATCAACTGATGGTGTTCCTAAAAATTTGAGAAATACAGTCTATCCATTTAATTTTAACGATATAGAGACTCTAGAAAAAATTTGTTCTAATAATGAAATTGGAGTGATCAAAATGGAAATTTTTAGAAATATACCTCCTAAAAAAAATTTTTTAGAAAAAGTAAGAAAACTTGCAACAAGAAAAAAAATTGTTTTAATTTTTGACGAATGTACGAGTGGTTTTAGAGAAAGTTTTGGTGGATTACATCTTAAATATAAAGTATTTCCTGACATGTGCATCTTAGGTAAAGCCTTGGGTAATGGCTTTCCAATTACTACAGTTTTAGGAAAAAAAGAAATTATGGAAAATGCACAATCAAGTTTTATAAGTAGTACTTTTTGGACAGAAAGATCTGGATATGTTGCTGGTTTGAAAACACTAGAAATTATGGAAAAGATTAAATCTTGGAAAATAATTACTGATCAAGGCAAAAAAATAAAAAAAATGATAAGTAAGGTTGCAAATAAAAATAATTTGAGGGTAAATATTTCTGGTTTAGATGCTTGCCCAAGTTATTCAATAAAAACTGATAGCTGGTTAGAATACAAAACTTTTATAACTCAAGAACTTTTGAAACAAAAAACTCTTGGTGCAAATACAACTTACACCTCAATATGTCATACTAGTCAAATGATAGATATTTATGAAAAAAGATTAAATAAAGTTTTTCAACTAATAAATAAAATTAAGTCTAGTAAAATAAACATTAAAGATTACCTAAGTGGACCTGTTTGCCACTCTGGTTTTAAAAGATTAAATTAGATTCTCTAATATTACTCTACTATATACGTCTGAGTCTTAAATAATGCTATTTTTTAAAGTCATTTATTTTTAATTTTTCATTTTTTTTAACATCTTTTAACAGTCTGTGTTTCAATATTTTTTTGATATCAAATACAGAAAGTCCTCCCCATGGTCTTCTTAAAAATAAGTTCTTGTAAGTAACTTTTTTTCCTTTTTTTTGGTCTTTTAAATAATAAATTCCTTTTCTAGATATATTGAGCATTTCAATTTCTTCTTTTTGTTTTTTTTTTTTAAAATCTCCTAGAATTTGTTCGTTATTTCTAATCAACTTAACGTAATTTTTAAACTGTTCAGAATCGTCAGATGCTAAATGATCAGGACCCTTCATTTTTTTGCTTAAAGTTATGTGTCTTTCAATTACTCTGCAACCCAATCCCATTGCCGTTATTGCTGCTAGTTTATTGTCAGAATGGTCTGAAAATCCAACTGGTAATTTAAAAGCATTTTTAAGGGTAGTTATATTATTCAAATTTAAAGAACTGTCAGAACATGGGTAGTTGGAAATACAATGTAATAATATTATTTTTGTTTTTTTTCTATTATATACTTTTAATGTGTTTGAAATTTCCTTCAAATTAGACATTCCAGTCGAAATTATAACTTGCTTTGCATTTTTACTAAGAAAGTTGTGCAAAAAATAATCTGTTAAATCAGCTGATGAAGTTTTGAACTTTTTTATACCATGCTTTGCTAGAAGTTTTGCATCTTCAACATCATATGGGGTTGATAAAAACTCAATTTTTTTTCTTTTACAAAAATTTATTAATTCTAAATGCTGTGCTTCACTTAATTGAAGCTTTTTAAGCATTTGATAATGAGTTTCTTTTTTTTTGGAATTTTTTTTTTGATATTTGACTTTTGGAGTGTGTTTAAAAGCTAATCTGTCAGCATTAAATGATTGAAACTTAACTGCATCAGCGTTATTTTTTTTAGCAGATAATATTAATTTTTTTGCTATCTTGACAGAGCCATTATGGTTAACACCTATTTCTGCTATAATAAAAGTTTTATTGCTAACCATTTAAGATAAAATATATCTTGATTTTATCTAAATCAATTTTTTAATTTCAATATCATTAAAATTTTTTTCAGTGCATAAATCAAGCCAATTGAGCTATTAGTACTGGTCAGCTACACGCATTACTGCGCTTCCACATCCAGCCTATCAACGTGGTGGT
>Ga0209533_1003489_pt1 | contig 13923 bp, 10 predicted proteins | sample COG_04_FD_184748 | JGI IMG/M metagenome (GOLD analysis project Ga0209533, IMG submission 184748) | Pelagic Microbial community sample from North Sea - COGITO 998_met_04 (SPAdes) (version 2) | ecosystem: Environmental > Aquatic > Marine > Neritic zone/Coastal water | place: Helgoland, sampling... | reverse complement strand
TGCCGCTCGCTTGTCGGCGTCTTTGAGGACATCGTATGCTTCGGAAATTTCTTTGAACTTTGCTTCGGCAGCCTCGTCACCTGGGTTTTTGTCCGGGTGGTATTTGACCGCAAGTTTACGGTAGGCTTTCTTTAAGTCGCTTTCAGAAACGTCGCGTGAAACGCCAAGGAGTTCGTAATAATCAGTCGTTGCCATAGTCATTGAGTTTTAAGCTTCGTCTGTTTGCGGACCGCTAGAGACGATGACGTTTGCGGCACGGATGAGGCGCTCATTGAGCCGATAACCTGCTCGGACGGTTTGAATGACGTGGTCTTCTTGAATGTCTTCGGATGGCTGATGTGCAATGCACTCGTGCAGATTTGGATCGAAGACCTCACCGTCTGGGATGAGCTCTTCGAGGCCTTGCTCGGAAAGGGATTTCTTAAGTTGGTCATCGACCATCTTAAAGCCGACGGTGACATCTTTTGCTTCTGGATGATTCTCTGCAGCTTGAAGGCCGAGCTTCATGTTGTCGAGAACTGGGAGCAGTGACTCAATGACATTGGCTGCTGCGCTGCGGATGATGTCCTGCTTTTCCCGAGCAATGCGCTTACGGTAGTTTTCCATGTCGGCAACAGAGCGAAGGTAACGAGTTTTCATCTCGGTCGCTTCTTGCTGTGCTTTTTCAAGGTCGCTGAGTTCTGGCTCTGCAGGCGCGGCCTCTGGTGCTACGGGAGTCTCTTCCACGGCAGTGTCTGCGGTAGTGGCGTCCTCGTGGGCTTCGACTTCTTCAGGAGTGTCTTGTGTTTTGTCTGTCATGATTTGCAAAAAAAGGTGTTTGGACCGAAAAATTACGGCTCAGTTTTAAAGTGAGCGCGGGAGTGTGTGGAAAAATTCTAAGAATTCAAGGGTGCTTTACGTATCTGATTTGAGCAGAAAAAAGCCGAGCTCATTTGCTCGGCCTTTGAGAGTAACACTCAGCGTGTCGGATTAGTCGGTGGTGCTGTCTGGCTGCCCACTAATGATGTCGATGATCTCGCGTGAATTTTCGAAGACCCGAATGACTTGGTCCGCGATTTGAATAATTTCGGTGCCTTCGGGTGTGGTGGGCAGACTCTCAAGCACTTTTTGTGGAAGCGATTGGGCCTCTTTTTCTAGTTCTGGATCTAAAACGGCCCCGACTTCTAGTTTTTTCCGCCAACCAGGAGGTAGCTCTCCGCCGCGGGCTACTTTTTTCTGAAGGCCAGGAGGTAGTGATTTCTTCTTTTTCGCTTTTTTCTCGCTAGCTTCTCGGTTCTGCCAGTTTTCTAGCACTGCCCGCTCTTCCTCGCTAAACGTAGCGCTTTGCGGTTTTTCTTTCTTTTTAGCGTTCTCTCCTTGCTCGTCTTCGTCTGTGGATTTCTCAGGCTCACTTTGAGCGGCTTCTTTGGATGGCCGTTCAGAAGTGCCGAAAATGCGTTCCCAGATGGAGAGTTGCTGTTCTTCTTGGGCGTTGGTGACTGCAGGGGTGGCTAGGGCAATGCCAGCCGCGAGCGTGAATAGTAGAGTGAGTGTTTTCATAACAGTTTAGCTTAGTGAATAAGCTGCTACTATCAATGACTATGTGGAGGGTAGTTTGTTCCTCAAGGCTGCGCGGAAGGACGTTTATACCAGAAGCCGCACAAGCTGCGATAGCGGACTGCGATGGGCATACAGATCATGAGAGCTACCCAGCCTAGAATTTGCGGGCCACTATACCATTGTAGTTTCCTCGCGGAGGTGAGTGCGGGGGCGTGGTCGAGGATGTCGAACTGTAGTTTCCTAGCTTTTCCCCATTGCTTGAGTTTTCTGGAGAGGCGCACTTCTTCGCTCGCGTAGAGTTGCTCGTCGAAGCCGCCGATGGCTTCGAAGGCGTCGCGGCGACAGTAAAGATAGCTACCTGCCGCGATGCGCGTGAGCTTCGACACTCGTTCCCATAGACCAATGCCGAAGCGGCCAATTGCTGAGATCTTGCCTTCAAAATGAATGATGGAGCCGCCGCCGACGCAATTGCCGGAGTGGAGGCGACGGAGTGATTCTGCCAGCAGGGTGGGTTCGATTCGGGTATCGGCATCGATAAAAATCAGGTGTTTTCCGCGACTCGCTGCAGCTCCTGCATTTCGAGCGCGAGCAATTTGGTTGATGGGCTCGTAAACAACGTGGACACCACCAAATCGACTAGCAACCTTGGCAGTGTCGTCGTCGGAGTTGTTGTCGACCACGATGCATTGGCCGAGTTCGGGTTGCGCAGCCATTGCACGATCGACGGCGTCAAGGGTGCGCGGCAGCTCCTTTGCCTCATTGTAGGCAGGAATGATGATGGAGTAGTCAAGGTAGGGAGTGCTCATTTTGTTTCGACAGGGATGTGCACTTCAAAGCGTTTAAATATTCCTGGCACGTAGGGGCCATTCCAAAAGATGCCACGTGCGTCTCCTGTTATTGTGTAGCCTTCCTGTGTAGCCAGCCATTTACGGAGTTTTGTTTCTGCTTCTTGAAAATTGCGTTCATTATAGCTGCCTCGTGCGCCGATACTGGCGACGCTGCGCTCGGGGAGCTGATGCACACTGACTTCTTCGTTGCCAGTCTGAGCTTTGTTGATGGCGTCTTCGCCGATGTAGAAATACATGACGCCGGGTTCGATTTCGGCTTCGACAGGAGTGGTCATCGCGATGTTGCGTGAGGAAATGTAACGAAAGAGCGGGCGAAAGAGGCCATTGTCGTTGCTGAAATAGGGGTTACTGGATTGGCTGGCGATAAGGTGGGCTGCGGGAAGCGTTTTAATTTCAATAGTGCCGACCGCTGTCTTTGGGAATGCTTGTTCGATGGCTGACATAGTTTGAAACGATGCGAGTAGTAGTAAAATCTGGAGTAATGCTTTCATGTTAACGTATCTCTAGCTGTAAGATAACCTTACAATGGTGGTGTTCGTAGTTGTCTAAATAGCTGCTTACGCTGGAATATTTTGCACCGCTGTGTCATCCCTTAGTTATTCATGAATCTTTTGTTACGTATTTTTTGCTACAGTGCGATCGGGCTGTTTGTCCAAGTCTTGAGTGCATCTCCTGTCAAAACGGAGCAGGCCACGGTGAAGCTGGTTTCAGAGCTGGATCAGGTGCTTGTTGGCGAGACCTTTGAGGTGGCAGTTCACTTCGAGCTCGAGTCGCATTGGCATATTTACTGGCAAAACCCTGGTTCGAGTGGCTTACCGCTTGAGCTGACTTGGCAATTGCCAGACGGAGTTTCGGCAGGCGCGATTCGATGGCCGGCACCGCAGCGCTTTGATTTAGGTGGCTACATCACATATGGCTATGAAGACGTGGTGACTTTTATCGTGCCGATTGATGTAGCAGAGTCGTTTGCTGCGGATACTTTACGCCTTGAGGTGGATGCCTTCTGGCTGATCTGCAAGGAACTATGTTTGCCAGGTGATGGTAAATTGAGCATAGAGGTGGCTGTTGGCGATGAAGTGGAGATCGGTGGGTCTGCGGTCATGTTTGAGCACGCTCGCGCAAGCTTACCATCGGCACAATTGCCGTGGAATGTGTCCGCGAGGCTCGATCTCGCCACAAAGGAAGCGGTGCTGACTCTTAATTCTGAAAATGGTGCGCTCCCCACGGAATTGTATTTTTATGCGGATGCGGAAGGGGTGATCGATCCGAATGCGACACAGCTCTTTACTGGCATAAGTAAACAGTCTGCGAAGTTGCGTTTGCCTTTGGATTCGCTGTTTTTGGAGGCTCCTGCTAAAGGTTTGACGGGAGTGCTGCAGAGTGAAAGTGGGAGTTGGCAACTGGATGTAGTATTCAGTGACCAAGCGCGTGCAACCACCACTAAAGTCGTTGCGGTGCAATCGACTGGTTTAGAGCAGCGCTTGTTGGACATGGGCTTGTTGGGCTACTTAGCCTTGGCGTTTCTGGGAGGGTTGATCTTGAATGTGATGCCCTGCGTGTTGCCTGTGTTGTCGCTTAAGGTGTTTTCATTGCTCAAGCATTCGGGGCAATCGAAGCAGCAGGCGCTTGCGCATGGCCTTGCTTACAGCGCTGGCGTGGTGTTGAGCTTCATCGCGCTTGCGGGTGCATTGTTTGCGCTGCGTGCGGTGGGCGAGCGCATCGGTTGGGGCTTTCAATTACAGAATCCAAATTTTGTGGTGGCACTGGTGGTCGTGTTTTTCTTGTTTGGCCTCAATTTAATGGGAGTTTTTGAAATCGGCACACGCTTAGTCGGTGCAGATGCTAAAGTTGCGCAACGAAGTGATGTTCTAGGTTCTTTCGGCATGGGGGTTTTGGCTGCTGTGGTGGGTGCGCCTTGCATGGGGCCTTTGGTTGCCTCGGTGAGTGGAATCGCCGTGCAGGCCAATATCGCTACAGGGCTGCTGATCTTTGGGATGATGGGACTGGGACTCGCCTCGCCTTTTTTATTACTTTCGATTTTTCCAAAACTGGTGGCTTATTTGCCAAAGCCAGGAGTCTGGATGGAATCGTTTAAGCAATTCATGGGCTTCTTACTTATGGCTGCCGTGGTATTCCTTGCTCTAGTGGTTGGTCGGCAAGGTGGAGTCGATGCGGTCTTTGCGATCTTGGTGGTGCTCTTACTGACTGGTATGGCGGCTTGGATTTATGGACGTTGGGCGGCACCTGTGAAGTCGAAGCGCGCCAAGGTGATTGCGATTTTACTCAGCACTAGCCTAGTCTTTGGTGGCAGCTTCTATGGAATTCAGAGCACGAAGGCGGCATATGATAGCTTTCGAGGCGATGCGGTTTCGGTCGACGGTCAGTGGCAGGCATGGTCCACTGAGCGCGTAAAGAGCGAATTAGCTGCTGGAAAGCCTGTGTTTATTGATTTTACTGCGACCTGGTGTTTGATATGCCAAGTGAACAAGAAGGTCGCGTTGCGCACGGACGAGACTACAGCACTCTTCAAAGACTATGGAGTCGTCACGTTGGAAGCCGACTGGACCCGCTATGATGAGGCAATTACGGATGAATTAGAGCGCTTTGGGCGTTCGGGTGTGCCGCTCTATGTCTTGTATGCTCCGAGCGGGGCGGTGACCGTCTTGCCACAGAGTTTAACCAATGGAATTCTACGTGAAGCAGTTGAAAATGCATTGAACTAGGGTTCTTAGTTAGCATCTAAATGAATATTACGAAATTGTGGAATTACATACTTTTCAGCTGCGTCTGCCTGTCGCTCGCCGCTTTCGGATCTGTGGATACTGGTGCCAGAGCTCCAGATTTCTCACTCAATGGTGCGGATGGAAACGCCTACAGTTTATCTGATTTTAGAGGCCAATACGTTGTCTTAGAGTGGACCAATCATGGCTGCCCATTTGTGGCTAAGTTTTACCGTGATGGCCACATGCAAGGCTGGCAGAAGGAAATGACTGAAAAAGGAGTTGTTTGGCTGCAGATCTGCTCATCGGCTATGGGTAAGCAAGGTTACTTAAGCCGCGACGAGGCAAAAGAATTGTATACTGCAAACGGAAGTGCATCGACTGCTTATTTAATCGACGCCTCTGGAGAAGTTGGCGGCTTGTATGACGCACGCACCACGCCGCATCTGTTTTTGATCAGTCCCGATGGAATGATTCTTTACCAAGGCGCGATTGACAGTATCCGCTCCTTAATGAGTTCAGATATCTCCAAAGCCACTAATTACCTGATTGCGGCATACAGTAGTGCGGTGGCTGGTGAGCCAATTGAAAATCCGACTACGATTCCATATGGCTGCGGTGTCAAATATTAGTGAGTGACGTTGCCTCTGTTTTTTCGGGAACGTGCGGGGCATTTCGATTCAAGAACGTCCCTATAGAGTTTCCATTTTCTATACGCGACGACTGCGACGACTGCGCCGAGCGTATCAAACACCCAGTCTGCGAATTCAACGCTTCGGCCGGGGGTCAACGATTGGCGAAACTCGTCGCAGGCGCCATAAATACTGGTAATGATTGCCGCGATCAAAGCACCTCTAAATCCTTTGTTTACAAGTTTCGGGATTCTTAAAATTGAGGTGGCGACCAGTCCGAATACGAAAAAATGAGCCACCTTGTCGTAGGAAACAGTAAATCCTAAATCCGGAGTCGCCAAGCGGCTTGCACTCGAGGCGGCGTAGATTGCTAAAGCCAAAAGGACGGGGTATGCGTAGGGTCGTATCGTGGTGGTCATGGTCGTCAAGGGACTAGCTTTTTTCTGAACTGATATGAACACCTATAGTCAACCAAGATTTAGCGGCCTGTTGGCCGTCGCAGAGCGCTGTCGAAGAGCGTGTGCTTTCTATGTCTTAAGGATTTGTAGGTTCTCGGAGCGATGCCAGTTCGGCTAGAACTGTGTTTCTCTAATCGATTCAATTCTTTTTGTGTATTTCGTCCTCTAGATTTTTAAAAGCAGGCGCTACTTGGGTGTTAATGTGGCTTGGGTAGCCAAAAACGGAACGCACTTCCTGTTGGATTCGATTCCAGTAGTTCGATGTCGCCACGATGGCTGCGGAGAATTCGCTTACTGATGGAAAGCCCAAGGCCTGTTCCACCAGGACGATTGGTGAGAAAAGACTCGAAAATGTTCTCTCTGATTTCTTCGGGTATGCCTGGCCCGTTGTCTCGAATGGTGAACTCTACTGCCTGATCTGTTTCACTGGTTTCAATACGAATGCGACCTCCTTGATTCATGACCTGTGTGGCATTGAGTATGAGGTTGAGCATCACTTGCTGTATTTGCCCTTTGTTGACTTCCACATAGACAGCATCTTCGGGCTCTGTGTAGTCGATTTCGATGCGTTGCTGGTAGAGTTTTAATCGAACCAGGCGAAGTGTATCTACTATGAGTTTATTGAGATTGTAGCGTGCGTGCATGCCTTCACGATTACGGCCAAAGCTGAGGACTCGATCTACAATGTCTTCGAGTTGATCTAACTTTTCTCCGATCAACTCGACGTCGGTTTGACGCACGTCGCCCGGTTCGAACTGTAAGTCAAGTGACTGGTATAGGAGCTTAATGACGGTCAGCGGGTTGCGGATCTCGTGAGCGATCTCAGCAGCCAACATACCAAGCGTGGTGAGTTTATCATTCCGCCGAAGTGAGTCTTCGCTTGAAAAAACTCGTGAGTAAAGGCGTGCATTCTGAATCGCAATCGCTCCTAAGCCTGCAAGCGTAGAGAAGACTTTCTTCTCGTCGTTGTTGAAGCGGTGCGGTCGATCCGTATACGCGTTTAAAACGCCAATGACTTCGTCTCCAAACGTGATTGGGGTGGAGAGCATTGAGACCAAGCCTTCTTGTTGAATGACTTTGAGAAAAGCGTTTTCTTCTGTAAATGACAGGTCGGAGACCTCGATTTGTTTGTTGTGGCGTATGGCTGCACTGACAGAGCTTGTGGAGAGTGGGAGTTCATGATCGAGCGTCAAGACGCCCTTACGTGTGACCATTGCTTTTAAAACAAGATTTTTCTTTTCTGGTCCGAGTATGAATAGGGCACAACTCTGGCAATCCATGAGCTGCCGCCCATCGCGCACGAGGCCGTCGTAAATTTCATGACTGTCGAGTTCTCGCACGATGCGCTGACCTAAGTTGACCAACGATTCGAGTTGATTCGCCTTGGTGCGCAGTTGTTTGATGAGCCATAATCGAGAAACGACTCGCGAGGCCTCATTGGTAAGCAGAGTGAGTATTTTGAGGGCTTGATTGTCGAATGCGTTGATGGTCTCACTATCTACATTGACCACTCCAATCACCATTCCACGGTCTTCCATAGGCACGGCCATTTCAGAGCGAATCGTCGGGCGTAGGCTGATGTAGCGTGGCTCGTTGTTTACATCCGGCACATTGATCGCCTTGCCGTGCAGAGCTGCCCAGCCGGTGATGCCTTGCCCGATTGCGAGTGCCATATCATTGAAATCGGCGGGTAGGCCAAAAGAGACCTCGAGCTCCAGTTTATGAGTATCTGGATTGATGAGAGCGATGGAGGCGCTGCTCGGATTGAGAACAGCAACAATCTCTTGAAGAATCAAATCGAGCGCGTCTTTGGGCTCCTCGGTATCGGATACCAAACTACTGATTCGGTAGAGCGAATCGATCGCGGTCTGTTCGTGTTTGGATGCTTCCATTGAAGCTCACAATGCCTTCTTAGGATCGAACGTCCACGATTTATTGGTCTCTGACTAACTGATCGAGCTCTTCGCGGAGTGCTAGAAGGTTTGTGGTGTTGTCCGTATCTTTATCGTGCATATTTTCGATGTAGAAAGTGTCCATAGCGACGCCGCGTTCAGTGGCAATACGTGCGAAGCTGATATCAAAACCTTTGTTGGAGATGAGGCGTGCGAGTTGATACAATAGACCGATTCGGTCGCTGGCTTGAACTTCGATAATCGTGCGCTTCAAGGAAAGCTCGTGATAGACATCTACGCTCGGAGGAAAGGGTGCGGGTAGCATGTCCTTGGTAATCGCTTTAGCTTTTTGGCGCGATTCGAGTTCTTTGATCGCAGGCATGAGTTCTTTGCCTTGAATCAACGCTTCTTCCAAGCGAGCCTCAAAAATTCCTTTCGCCTTGGTATTGGAGACTGTGCCACCCTCTGGATCCATGATGTAGAAGGTGTCGATTGTGATGTGGTCGCTACGTGAAATAGCCTTAGTGCTGACGATGTTTACGCCCGCAAGTGAAAGTGCGCCAGCAAGTTTGTAGAAGAGACCCGCGCGGTCCCATGTGACCACATTGACGACGCTCATGCCGAGGTCGATGTCGTCGCGCCAGTCGATGGTAGGGGTGAGTGCACCCATGGTTTCGGCGGTTTGAATTTGCCCAAGCAATTGGTTCACCATACGCAGATGGAGCTCTATTTCGTCAGAGTGGGTGTTGATAAAATAGCGTTCGGGTAGGAGACTGAAGTGGGCTTCAATTTCTTCTTCTGAAACGCCCTCGATCACGCGATCTTTGATTTTATTATGGAGCATGGTGATTCGTTCTTGTCGTTTGGTTTCGACTACATGCTTATCTTCAAACTGCTCGATAGTCCTAAAGTATAGGCTTCGGTGCATGGAATCTTTGTAACTATTCCAAAGGGTTGGCGCCGTGCCTCGAGCATCGCAGTAAGTGTGGACATATAGGAAACGAAGTTTTTCTGGGTCTTCGATAAACTCCGCAAATGATTGTGCCGTTTGCGGATCATCAATATCAAACTTCTGCCAGAATCGTGCCATTTCTAAATGACTGCGTATAATAAATAAAATTTGTTCCTGTTGCTGTGCCGGTATATCAAAGCGGTCCAGTATCGGCTGCGCGATGCGAACTCCGCTAACTGCATGACCTTTAACACCTTCGGCCTTTCCGATGTCGTGCAAAAGAAGGATTAAGTAAAGTAGTAATGGATCGTCATTTTTGCGCAATTCCTTTTCATAACGTGCATACTCATCATCATATTTTATGAATACGCGATCCAAGTGGCGGATCGTGCGTAGCACGTGCGCATCGGCAGTATAGCGGTGGTAGTATTCGTGCTGCACCATGCAGGTAAGCTTTCCGAATTCAGGGAGATAGCGGCCCAGCACTCCTAGGTCATGCATCAAAATGAGGGTCTGGTAAACCTCTCCAGGGCTGCGTAAAATACTGCAAAAAGTCTTTGCTGCGGCAGGGCTTTGAATCACGTTGTGATCGATCAGCAGAATCGATCGAGAGATGAGATACTTTAGGTCTGGGTCGAGCTTCGCTCCAAATTGCTGCAGGAGCCGGAAGACACGAACCAATCGAGTAGGGTCTTCATCGAAAATCTTATTATTTTCAGCAGAGATCACTTTGTTCGTGATACTAAAGCCATCCACCTTCTTGACTGGTAAGTGCTGGCGCGAGCGTAGCGCTTCGCGAAAAGAGATTTTGTTTGATTTGCCTGGAGGTGCTGAGAGTGCCAATCGTTCCTTCAACATCTCGCTTGTATGGTAGATGGTGCGAGCGGCAGTATAGTAATCCTTCATGAAGGCCTCGACGCGCTCAAAGATATCTTCTTGGGGATAGTTGAGATATTTTGCGATTAAAGGCTGTTGCTCTAAATTTAGTTTATCGGTCGGACGGCGATTTTGCAGGTGGAGCTCGGTTCGGGTGCGCAGGAGTAGGTTGTAGGCGGCATTCATATCCTGACGTTCATCCGGACGTAGCATTTTTGCTTTTACTAGATCTGCAAAGGAGCGGTAGCCGAACTTGATGTGCGCCATCCATAGAATATTTTGATAATCACGCAGGCCTCCAACCCCGTTTTTGATATCCGGTTCCTGTAGATAGATCGTATTGCCTGCTTTGCTATGGCGGATGCGCTCGTCGTCGAGACGTTGTAAAATATAATCTCGCGAATTCTCTTTTTTACAGAAGTCGGAAAATTGCTTATACATTTTTTTGAAAAGCGGCTCTGAGCCACAAATCATGCGAGACTCCAAAATTGCATTCTTAGATTGGATTTCCTTGCGAGCTTCATCAATGGCTTCCTTGGCATTGCGTGAAGCGTGACCGACTTTGAGCCCGAGGTCCCAGAGCGGGTATAGAATTTCCTCCGTCAGCACTTCTTGAAACTTATCGAAGTTTTTCCCTGCGGTGCTATCAGGGTATAAAAACATGATATCGATATCGCTGTGTGGATTGAGTTCCCTACGGCCGTATCCTCCTGTTGCGAGGACAGCCATTTTACAAGGAAGTCGCCCATGCTGCGTCGCATAGAGGTCGAGTGCCGCGATAAAGAGGTTTTCGATGACGACGTCGATCATCGCGGCTCGTGCCTGGCAATTCTTGATTCCAGAGGCTCCCTTGCGGTGGTTACGCTGGAGCATGGTGTTTTCTAGCTCCATAAACCGTTTGTAGGCAGGGAGTTGCTTGCTGCGCGACTCTCCCGGATCAAAAACAAGTCGTTTGTGAGCGTGAGTGCGTAGTCGACGAAAGAGCGGGTTTTCTTGAATTGGCATATCCGTATTGCAGCCTCTGAGAGGCTCACGTGTAAGCAACCTTGTTTTTGGCAGCCTCGTCAAGCGAGTTTGCTTGTTTGAGCGCTGCGTGAAGCTTGGAAATAATTTTGCCTTTCTTTTTTGACGCCTGTCGTGGATCTGCTACCGCTGGACATTCGCAATTCACAAATTTATTTAAAACAACTAATATCATGCAAATCGCAGAAGGCACAGTAGTCTCTATGGACTACGCACTCAAAGATGACGAAGGCACACTGATCGATCAGTCGCAACCAGGCCAGCCATTGGTCTATCTTCACGGTCATCGTAACATTATTCCAGGCCTCGAATCCGCTCTTGTAGGCAAGACTTCAGGCGAGTCAGTCGATGTGCGCGTTGAGCCTGCTGAAGGTTATGGCGAGCCAAACCCTGCTCTTGAGCAAGTGGTGCCTCGTGATCGTTTTCAAGGGGTCGAGAGTCTTGAGGTCGGCATGCAGTTTCAAGCCAACACAGATCAAGGTCCTGTCTCTGTGCGTGTGACTAAGGTGGAAGATGAGGATGTAACTGTGGATGGAAATCACCCGCTTGCAGGTAAGCACCTCAACTTCAGCGTTACGATCCAAGAAGTGCGCGCTGGCACTGAAGAGGAGATTGCACATGGTCACATTCACCAAGGCGGTGGTTGCTGCGGAGGCGGTGGCGGCGAAGGTGGTGAATGTTGCTCTTCCGAAGGCGATGCGAAGCAGTCCGAGGGTGAATGCCAAGACGGTGGCTGTGGCTGCGCTCACTAATTCATAAAATCTTTACGATACAAAGCCTCGGCAGACACACTGCCGGGGCTTTTTATTTCTATTCAATCGAACCTTGTTTTCCGCTTGTGTGCGGGTATTTTTGTCAAACTACACATGGCCAGAACAGCAAAGAAGAAAGCCGCGAAGCGCACCGTCGTTTCCGAACCACGTAAAGCTCGCTCACGACCGATCTGGGCATTGTTTCTGTTTACCGTAGCAGTCTTGGTGTTGGCTTCGATTTTCGATTACAACTCCGGCCAGTATAACATCAGCCCACCATCCGACACGAATTGGGTTGGGCACTTCGGTAGTTTTACTGGTTTTTATGGCTATCACTTTTTTGGAGTCGCGATATGGCTACTGCCGTTGTTTCTATTTTGGATCGGCGTTCGAATGCTGATTCAGCAGGAGCCACGCAAACGCGCGATTACGAGCTCGGTGTCTTTTGTATGTTTACTGTGTGCATCTGGGCTCGTTGCGATGATGGCTTCTCCAGACCAGGTGCCTGGCAGTATTTTCGAAGAGCAACTGTCGAATGGCTTTGGCGGGATTATTGGCGAGTTACTTGCAATAAAGGTGATGGAACCCTACGTCGGCCCATTTGGGACATTTATGATCCTGCTGATGGGCTTGATTGCTGGTGGAATCATCGTGTTTACCGACAATTTGGGTCGTTTACTCGACTACTTACAAGAAAGCTACCGCAACTTCTTAGCGAACCGTGCCAAGTCGAGCGAAGAGCGCAAGCAGCTTAAAGCAGATCGGGCAGAAGCCAAACGTCTGAACAAAATAGAGCAGAAGCGCTTAAGGGAGGACGCGAAAGCCAAACGTTCGAGTGAGAAGAGTTTACCTCCGCCCAACAAACAAGAGGCAGAGGAAGATGCCTCCGCGGAAATTCGTCGTAAGCCATCACTCTTGAGCGGTGGGTTCTCAGCGACTGAGAGCGCGAAAGAGACGCCGCTGGCGAAGTCTAAGCTTGCGACGAAAGCGAAGGCGGCAGCCCCAGAGCCGGAACCAGTCGCCGAAGAGCCTAAAAAACCGAAGTTTGATCCTTCGATGATTAAGGTGATCTCTGGCGAGAAGGCTGAGAAGGCAGCCGTTGCAAATATTCCAGAACGTCGCGGTGACTACGTGTTTCCGCCACTAAAGCTTTTAGCTGAGCCGCAAGATGCGTCCGGACTCAGCCCTGAAGATCATGCGGGCACCATGGAAGCATTGGTTCGCACGCTTGAAGAATTTGGCGTGAAAGTTATCCCTGGTGAGATTCATACTGGGCCTGTGATCACGCGTTACGAGGTGACGCCTGCTCCGGGTGTGCGCGTTGAGAAAATTGTAAATTTAGATAAGAATATCGCGCTCGGTTTGAAGGCGCTGTCGGTGCGTATCCTGGCTCCCGTCCCAGGGAAAGGCACGGTGGGTATCGAAGTGCCGAACAAGATCGCACAAGCGGTCTGTATGCGTGACATCGTCGAATCAAAAGCTTGGGCGGATGCCAATGCCGAGATCCCGATTGTCCTCGGCCAAGACGTCACGGGTAAGCCGATGGTCATGGACTTGACCAAGATGCCGCACGTATTGATCGCCGGGTCTACGGGTTCAGGTAAGACTGTGTGTATCAATGCGATTATTGCGTCCTTGTTGTATCACTCAGGGCCCGAGGACTTACGCTTCATCATGGTAGATCCGAAAGTGGTGGAAATGCAGATGTATAATTCGCTGCCCCACATGTTAATTCCAGTCGTGACTGAGGCAAAGAAGGTGCCCGGCGCGTTGAAGTGGTTGATCGCCGAAATGGAGCATCGCTACCAGATTTTTGCTAAAACCAATGTCCGTAACATTGCCGGCTTTAATGCCAAGATCGCTAAGGACAAGGAAGAGCAAGCGAAAGCGGAGGAAATGGATGCAGATATGAGTCCAGAAGAACGTGCTGCACTTAGTAATATGGAAGTGCCTCGCGATGACGATGCCTTCGAAGTGCCTAAAAAGAAGCTACCTTATATCGTTTGTATTATCGATGAGTTGGCAGACCTGATGATGGTGGCACCAGCGGATATTGAAACGTGTATCGCGCGCATTGCACAACTTGCGCGTGCTGCGGGTATTCACCTCGTTCTTGCGACTCAACGTCCGTCGGTAAATGTGGTCACCGGTGTGATTAAGGCCAACTTGCCAAGCCGGATTTCTTTCAAGGTCGCGTCAAAAATTGATAGCCGCACGATTCTAGATGGAGG
>Ga0209533_1003486_pt1 | contig 13932 bp, 18 predicted proteins | sample COG_04_FD_184748 | JGI IMG/M metagenome (GOLD analysis project Ga0209533, IMG submission 184748) | Pelagic Microbial community sample from North Sea - COGITO 998_met_04 (SPAdes) (version 2) | ecosystem: Environmental > Aquatic > Marine > Neritic zone/Coastal water | place: Helgoland, sampling... | reverse complement strand
CTTTTCCAGCCAATGTTTCAGTCAATGAAAATGTTGCTCATTATACTTATTCAGATCAAAATAAAGATTATATTTTAACACAAGATGACATTGTAAAAATTGATTTTGGAGTACATAAGCATGGTTATATTATAGACAGTGCAGAAACATTTTATTTTAATGATAAATATAAAGATTTTATTGATATATCTAAAAAAGCAACTGAATTTGCGGTTAAACAGAGTGGTGTTGATAAATGTTTAGGGGATTTAGGTGGTGAAATTGAAGAATATGTTCATTCCAAAGAAGTTGAAATAGATAATGTAACTCATTCTTTATACACATTAAAAGAATTATGTGGTCATAATATTGGACAATATAAGATTCATAATTCAAAAGCAGTTCCAAATTGTCAATTTGATTATCCATTAAGAATGGAAGAAGGTGAAGTATATGCATTAGAACCATTTGTTTCAACGCACAGTTATGAATCATATTATGATAGACCATGTAATTTATTTATGTTAAATAAAGATTATTTAAAGCATGAAAATAAATTAACTACTCTGGAATTAGAATATTTTACAAAAATAAAGAATCAATATAATACTTTATGTTTTTGCGATCGTTGGTTAAAAGAAGAATTAAATGATTTTAATTCAAATATAATAAATGGTTTAATTCATAAAAATTTAATTGATGAACATGAAAATATTTATGTTCCTAAAGGACATTATGTATCACAATTTGAAAAAAATATTTATATCAATTCGAATAATGTCATTGAATTAACTTAAAGAAATAATTTTAATATTAATTATAATGCGATTTTTTTCACTTTTTATACCATTTTTGGCATCAGTATATGCTGGTTATGAAAAAACATGTAACGAGATTACTCCTCAAAACAATTGTGTAAGTTTCAGTGTTGGTTCTGGCACTGGGTGTGCTTGGATGTGTCAATATTGTGAAGATCAATTAGGTACAACTAATTATTATTTTACTGATGATGTATGTAGTTATGAGAGTGGAGGATGTGTAGGAAATCCTCAAGTAGGTGTAACTTACACATGTTGTTCAAATTAGGGATGTATAATAAAAATATGTTCATTTTTTATAATTTTTTGTTGATTAATATCATTAATCAATGATTCTACAGATATATCTTTTTCTATAATATAGACAGGTGCGACTGGTTTTTGTAATTGAAAAACAAAAAAAAGAAGTTGTTTGATATACCAATTATTTACAATAATAACACTATAAGTAAGATATTGTTTTTTTAATTTTTTTAATTTAGAAATAAAAGAGGTTAAAGAGTAACAATAACTTGGATAAATAAAACCTACATTTGATGTATCAAAAATAAAATAGAAATCTTTTTGTTTTTCATAACACATAAGCCAGCCTTTTTCAAATGAACGATAATCCTCCATATTTTTTATATTTTTTTTAAATAAAACACTCACTTTAGGAAATTGAGTTGTATTAAATTCAGCAAATTGCATATACTATAATTATAATTTATTTAAATTTATAAAACAAATACTTTAGTATAATAAGCCCAGAAAAATATACCTACAAAACATTTACTGAATAAATCAAGTACATTATAACCTACATTTTTGGTGACTTCATCATAAAAATAAAGAATACCATATATTGACCATAAGATTAAAAAGGTTAAATAGAGTATAATATTATCAAAATTATAATTATTATGTAAGAAAGTTATATATATGAAAAAATAAAGAGCAAAGAAGAATATAAAACCGATTATATTGGCTTTATTTCTTTCCATTACATTTTGTTCTCCTAAATAACCAAAATACAACATACCATAATTAAGGAAGAGTATTAATAAAAAGGTGAAAAAATTAAGACGTCCTCCTTTTGAATTATATAAAAAGGCTAAAACCAATACAAGTAACATGATAGGTGTTGTAATTGACCAATCTAAATAACGTGTTTCATTTATTTTTTTATAATCTATTTGTTCTTTATCTTTATTTTCATTTAATTTTTTAACAAATTCTCCATAAAAATAGGCTGCAATAATTGAAATACATGTTTCTAAATTTAAAATATTTCTAATTTCAGGTATTTTTGTTCGAATGGCTTCAATAAAAGTAATTGTACCCGTTGTAATTAAAAACACATATGTTAAATAAAAACTATTATTAATGAGTTTTAAATTTGATTTATTGTTATTCATTTATAATATTTATAAATAAAATAATTTAATGATTAACTATAATTATAAATTTTTTTTATTTATTTATCTGTATCATATGGAATAATTTTTAATATATGTTCATTTGACTTAACAGATTCATATGGCCATTTTATATTATTTAATAAAGTTTTTTGAAAATTAGATAATTTTCTTACCCAAAATGGTTCTTCATATTCATTTTGAAGATATATGTATTTTGGACTATTTGGAAGAATCTCTACACACATTTCCACTTTCATACCAATTTTTATTGCATTTTTTATCAAATTTGAATAAAGTTCCATACCAATATTACCATCATTAACAGCAAATACTATAACATCATTTTCCAAAGTTTCATTATTTATTATTTTATTATTACGCTCATTGATTACTTCAAGAATTGATTTAGATAGATGATCATGTGTCATGTTCATATTTCTTTAATTATCGTTAAATATATAATTATTAATTAAATAATTGTAAAAAAAAATCAATTTTTAAAAAAATCGATATGTTTTAAAATAAAATAGATGTAATAATATTAATAATGTCTTCTACTTCTGAATGGATTGAATGTGTCAGTAAAACACGGAACAAACCTTATTGGTTTAATAAAAAAACACGTAAATCTACTTGGTTAAACCCTCTTGAAAAAAATGATGAAGAAATTGAAAAAATTGAAGAAATTGAAAAAATTGAAGAAAAAAAACCTATACACTCTACCAATGATAGAGATGAAAGGGAAAAAAAAATGAGAAATTCTTTGCTCACTCGTATTAGAAGAAAAAGGGCAGAAGCAGAAGAAAAAAGGAAAAGTGAAGCAAAAACAGAATCATCTAACGTATCAGATGATCTTTCCAAAAGCATGGAGAAACTTGATATTCAACAAGAATCAAAACCTGATCCTACTCCTAAATCTACTGTAAGAAAGGCTGAAAAACAGACTCCTACAAGACATTCAAGATATTCTTCTGATTCGGATAATCGCCAAGTCCACATTAAAAATGGATTAGGCGTTGCATGGAGTTTTGATGTACCAAGTCATTGGGACGATCAAGACATTCGTGATCAAATTCAAACTTACAACCAGAGTATGAACCCTTATGATTAAGACATATAAATTATAAAACAATTATATTTTCATATCCCCATCCTAAATAAAAGTTAGTAAATATATCTCCATGATTTAAATTTTTATAAAATATTTTTTTATTTTTAACATAACGTTTAATATATATAGATTCAAATAATTTAGTAGGTTTGATTAAATCCCAAGATGTCATTGGTGTTTGAGTCATTTGAAAAGATTGATTTAACCAAGAAATGTATAAATTTGATTTTAAAAATTTTAAATAAGTCATATTATTTATTTTTTCAATTTTTATTTTACTTTCTTGAGTGTTATATAAAAATTTTAATAATAGATGACGGTTTTTAAAGACATCACTTAAATTATATTTATTGAATTTATAAATACCTAATTGAATTTCAATTATATCATCTTCTATAAAATGAATTTCAAATAAAGATTTTTTATTTTGTTTTAATGAAAATAAATCATCAAAATAATCTATATATAAATAATGATCATTACATTTTAAATAATAATGATTTTCATTTAACCAATTTTTAATATAATATTTATTTTTACCCCAATTATTTATTTTAAATAATTGATTATTAACATTCATATTTAGATCACTTTTATTTATGTTAAAATTATATTTTTCTAAATATATATTTGATAATTTATCGTATAAAAAATTTAAAGATTTATTTTTATTTAATAATTTATCTTGAAGAGAATAAGAAAAATGGGATGTGATAAAATTTCCTATTATTTTATTGGGTCTAACTAATTTTTCTGGATAATAAGAACTTAATTCATATTCATCATTAAAAGATGTGTGTTTAAAATATTTACAATCTTCACCATTTAGTAAAATAAAATTAATAGATATACGATGATTTATATATGTATTATCTATAAAATATTTATTTAATGATGAAATATCATTAATTAGATTATTTGTAAATTGATTATGCATATGTGCGGCCAAAAAAGGATTTTCGAAGCATGGTCCTAGTATTCCACCTTTAGGGTAGTGATTTAATTTTTCTTGTATATTTTCGAATTTATTTTTATGAAAATAGGTACATATATTATTATTAATACAATTTGAATGTATAATAAAAGATTTTTTATCATGAATTCTTTCTTGTATAGCATTTTTAAGACCTGGTATATCGATAAATAATATATCATCATCACATTTTATAATAACAGAATCATTATAAAATTTTTTTTTTGATATTGTTTTATAAAAAGGAGACCAATCATATTGATGATGATTATTAATAGTTATATTATTTTTATGGTTATGAATAAATATTTGATTATTAAATTCTTTATTAAAATTTTTATATGATTCAAATAAAAAATGTTTATCTTCTATTTTTCTACTAAAATCAAAGATATGATATTCATGTATGATTTTTAGTCTTAATAATTCTATAATATATTTATGAAGAACAGTCATATTTTTTTGACGTCCTGCAAATACACAAAATTTTACTTGAATAGATTTATTATTTTTTTGATTGTGATTGAAGAGTGATTGATTTAAATATTTACTATATAATTTATTTTTTTTATATTTAATTTTTTTTTTGAATCTTATTTTTTGAATATTTTTTTTAAGAGAATCAAAATGAATATCAAATGATTTCATATTTTAAAATAAATAAAAAAGAATTAAGAAAATAACATGATTTTATTTAAATATTAGTATTAAACATTTCCGTTTCCATATTATTTGTATGATAGAAATAATCAAAGGTATTTTTATTTTCATTAAATTGATTTACATCAATATTAATGACTTCACCATTTTGAGTTTCAGAAGGTAAGAAATGAGATAATAAATTGTTTAAAAATAAACACACACTATCATGAGATGTTAAATTATAAGATTCATATTCTTTATTATTTAAAATATTTTTAATATAATTTAAATCTATTAATATATTTAATACTTCTTCAATGGCTTTATAATTATTTCCTTTAGAAATAAAAGCATGTTTATTACCATTTTCATTAGGGTAAACAAAAATCTTATATGCTTCAAAAATCATAATTTCATTATTTGTTTTATGATCTTTTAATATAATATAAATTGGATAACATTTATTATCAAGATCTTCATTTGATATTGATGTATTACTCATCCATTGATGAATATCACGACATAATATTAAATTATTAATTTTTGAATTATCAGCGTTATGAAGATGAAAATTCCAGAAGAAATCAATATTATCACTTGATCTTAAATTAAATATAGGAATATTTTTATTGTTTTCATTTACTTTAAGTTGAAAAATATTATCATCTATATCATTATATTCTTTATTCATGGTATTAATTTTATCAGGATAAGCATTTTTTTTGTTAAATTTATCTACAATTTTGTTAACATGTTTTTCTTTAATTTTTTTATGAAGATTCGAAATTTTTGTTTTAATATTATCTAATATATTTCCTTTTTTTTCTGTTTTTATTTCTATATTTTCAGTATTATTATTATTTTCTAAATTTTCATCGTTTTCTAAATTATCATTATTTTCAACTTCATTATAAACATTATTTTCATTTTTTTCATTATGATTTTTATGATTATTAACTATATTATTATTTGTATATTCTTCACTTGTTTCACTTGATGTATCTTTATTTTTTCCTAAAGATATATTTGTTTTATTAATTTTTTTTTGAATAAATTCTTTCCATGAATTATTATTTACTTCTGAATTTTCTTTTGAATGTTCTTCATTTTCTTTATCATTCATCAAAATATAACCTATTAACGTTAATAAGCCGTAAGTCATCGCAACTTTAGAATTTTCTTTTTTAATAAATAAAAGTATTCCTGATAATAAAATTGCTTTGTATTTATTTAATATATTATTTACTTTTTTTAAATAATTTAAATTCATATATATATTTAATTTATATTTTTTTTAAAAAATATTAAATATTAATTAATGGGAAATATACAAAATATTTCATGTTCAGATATTAATTGTTTTGATAATATTTATGAAATGGACTGGTTTTCAGAAAAAAATTGGAATATTCAATACAAATATAATATTTTCAATCCAAAAAATTCTTACAAAATTGAAAAAGGTATTTTTCAAACTATAAATACATCTGAGTGTTTATTTTATTTAAATAAAAAAATATCTTTAGAAAATGAAATTAATAAAATTATATTTAATCTTAAATTTGAATATGTATTAAATAACATAAATTCATTAGAATTTTTTTTTTTTATATCAAAAAATGAAATAGATAATATATTTGAAAATAATAATATAAATGATATAATATCTAAATTAAAAATAAATGAAAATTTAATTTATGTAGAAAACAAACAATTAAAAAAAAAAATATATATTGAAAATAAAAAAAAATTAAATTATAAATTAATTTTTGATTTGAATTATATGCATTATATAAGAATTACAGAAGAATTATATATAAATAAAAAAAAAGAAAATCAACTTCAATTTTCAAATACTTCAATACCAAAATTAAATAATGATTCTTTTTATTTTAATATATTTATAAAAAGTAATATTAATTCTGAAAATAATTATGTTAAATTAAAAATTTAAAATATATTAATGAATAAGATGAAAATAATATTTATTCTTCATAATATATTTGAAATCAAGAATGGTGTAAGTAACAAATATATACGTTTTATAGATTATTTAATTAAATATAACATAGATTATTTACTTTTTACCACATTTATAGATAAAGATAATATTAAAAAATATGAACAATATAATATAATTCATGAAAAAGGTGTAGAATTACCTTTTTATAAAAATATTAAAATTCCTAATATAAATGAAAATAATCTAATTAAATTATTAAAAGGAGATGAAATAATAATTTTTAATGGTGAATTATTTATATTTTATGATATATTATTAAATTTAAAAAAAAAATTTCCTTTATTAAAATTAATACCAAATTGGCACACAAATTATGATTATTATTACCAACTATATTTTAATCAATTTAAACAATTTAATTTTTTAAAAAAAACATTAAATGAATATTTATCAAATAAAATATTTAATGGAATAATATGTACTGGTGTATTAATGGAAAAAGATTTTAAAGAATATACAAATAATATAATAAATGTAAATGAAATATGTATAAATGATTTTAATTATTTTAAGATAGATAAATATGATAATAAAATAATAAATTTTATTTATACAGGTCGAGCAAGTATTGAAAAAAACATAAAATATATATTTGAAATATTACAATATATCTTGGATATTAATTTTAATATACAGTTTAAATTTCATTTAATTGGTAATGGACCAATTTTAAATAATTTTAAAAAAACTATAAAAAGTCAATTATTAAATAAGATTATATTTCATGATGAAATAAATTATAGTGAAATTATTAATATTTATAAAAGATTAGATAATCGAATATTTATATGTACGTCTAAAAGTGAGACATTTGGTAAATCATCTATGGAGGCATGTCATTGTGGAATACCATTATTTATTATTGAATGTGAATTAAATAAATTATTATATAACGAAAATAATGCGTTTTTATTTAAAGATAAAAGAGATTTTATTAAACAACTTACATTTTTTTTAAATATGAAATCAAATATGAAGGAATTACTTATTCACAATGCGTATCAAAATTCTATTCAATATAATCAAGAATTAATTTTTGATCAATTATTAATATTTTTAAAAAATATTAATCAAAATAAAAATAATAATATAAATAATTTATCTCTTCCAATAAAAAATAATATTTTTAAAGCAATTAAATGGTCATTAACATTTATAGATTCTTAACGTTTTTTTGACATTTTTTTTTTTAATTGTTCAATTTCCTTTTGTTGTTTTTCAAGCATTTCATTTTGTTTATTTATAATTTCTTTAGAAGCATCTAACGTTTCTTCTAATTCTTCTTGAATTAATTCTTCTTTTTTCAACTTTTTAAAAAATCTTGTTGTGTGTAATAGTTTATTCGTGTCTTGATTAATAGTAAATCTTTGAGCAGAAAATGTTTTACCTTCTTTACCTGCTAAAATTAAATATTGTTTTTCAACACGAATTAATAAACCTCCATATCGAAATTGTTCACATTTATTTTTAATATTCCAAGAAATATAACGTAAATGTGTATTTAATGGTATATAAGGTAATTCATCTTGTGAAACTTCAACATATTCATTTAATAATTTTTGAATACTTTTTTGGTCTTGAACACTTTCAGTTTTTGTTTTTTTTGGTCTATTATATTCATTTTTAGATAATCGTCCTCTAATCATTCTTAATTATAAGTATTATTTTATTTTTAAATTAATATATTTTTAAAAGTTATGAATACAATTTTTATATTAATTTTAATTTTATTTTTAATTTTATTTTTATTTTATTATATTAATATTTTTATTTTAAATGAAAATTTTTTAGTTACATGGACACCATATAGTATTGATAAATATAATCAACCAGGTTATTCAAATTATTTTTATCATAATAATTATATGTATCCTGTTTTTTAAAGAATAATAAATAAAAATTTTAATCTTTATTTAAAATAGAATGGTTTATCAAAAAAAAAAAACACTTTATTTAATTAATGAAGGTTTAAGTTGTTTAACAATTTTTAAAATTTTATTAAAAATTTTAAAAAAAAATAGAGAATTGGTAAATAAATATAAATCTGATATTATCAAATTTAAAAAGGATAAAATAAATCAATTAAGTTTAAATGGTATATTAGAATTAAGAAATACTCGTATTAATCCTAAAATTGCAACTTTATTAAAAAAATCTAATATTAAATGTTTTAGTTTATTATCAAGACCTTGTATAGAATCGGGAATTATATGCTTAGGTCTTTTTCCTAAATCTGAACTCATTATTAGTCCATTAAAAGTAAATAATCAAGAAATCAATAATGAGAATGATTATAAATATTTTAAAGAAAGTTTTGGAGGTTCGAAAAATAATTTAAAAAAATATTGGAATATTGATAACAATATAATTAATAAAAGTGCTGATGTGTCATTAAATTGGAATAAATTTGATGAATATAAAAAAATAAGTAAATTAGGTACAAAGAATTTTAACACATGGTTATCTATTTTTGAAACATATAATAGTAAAATAAATAATAATTCTAATGAAAATATTATACTATTTTGTAATGAAGAAATTATTTTAAAATTTTTAAATTTAATAAAAAATAAAAAAGAAAAATATCAACCTAAAAAAGAATATATTGAATCAGCATCATGTTTTAAGATAGAGATGAATATAAATTATCAATCTTCTACACAATATACATATGATTATTTAAATTTTGAAAAGGTATATCCAACTAAATTCAATTATGAACCTTTAATAAAACAAAATAATGAATATTACTATTCTTTTAGGACACATAAATATTTGTTATATAATGGTTTAAATTTCAATTCACTAAAATTTGTTGATAAATTAAGATGTTCACATGAAAAATTAATTCATTCTATTTTTAGTGAAATTCAAAATAAACAGAATAATCAGAATAAAAAAAATAATCAAAATAAACAAAATAAAACTGAAAATTTAAAAATACAACACATAAAGTCTATTGGTTATAATAATATTTATGAAAAATTAAATAAGAATCTAAAAAAAAATTGATTTTTTTTCATAAAATAAAATTTGTCATTATGCCGGTTTATCAAAATGTACATGAATTATTAACTAAAGTTATACAGATATTAAAGAAATGTAATAATTATGAAGATGCTTTAAAAAAAATAAGTAAATTAAATATCAAAAATAGCAATCTAGGAAAAAATAAAGCAAAAAAAATAATGGCAATATATGTCAATGATTTTATATATTTGAAAGAAAATACATTTAATTCAGGAAATAATGAACAAAAATATAATAATTTAAAAAAGAATTTATTAGAAATATAATTTTTTTAAATAATTTCTTTAAAAAAAAAAAAAATGATTTTTTTTTAAAGAAATTTATAACAACATACTGAAGATGGATAAAAGTAAGACATCAAAAAAGAATATTTGTCCTGCGATTAAGGATTATCCAAGTAATAAAGAAGCAAAAGCATCACTTGAAAATGGAAAAGTAGTATATAAATTAACAACTAAAACAGTAAATGGTGAAAAATCAAAATTTGTTGGTAGATGTGAAGGTTGTATTCAACAAGATTTTAAAGTTTGTGTCAATCATAAAAAGAAAAAAAATTTATTAACAATTGATGATATAAATCTTGAAGAAAATGAGACATTTAAAAAAATAAATGACACAATGAGTATTTGCTATGCTTCATTAGATTTACCTGAATTAATTACAACAAGTACGCAAGGTAGAAAGAAAAAGAATAACGATTTAACAATTATTTATGAAAATAAAGATGATCCACTGCTTATTTGTCAAAAAGATAAAAAATTAGTAATTAAGTTACGTCTTGCTGCTGAAAATATAATAAAAGAATATAAAAGTAATGAAAACACACAAAAAGTTGAAGTTATGAAAAATGAATCTTCTATAAAAAATAATAAATTACGTGAAAATATTTTAGAAATACAAAAAGGATTTGAATTAGATCAAAAAAAAGAAGTAGAATCAGTAGAATCACTTTTAAGTAAAACAAAAAATACTGATTCTATTTTATTAGATGATAATGATGATAATGATTCAATATCATTAATGTCTGAAATATCAGAAGATAATAAAACATTCAGTACTAATCATACAGAAAATATTGAATTGATAGTAAGTGATGATGAAGATGATCAATCAGATATATCTTGTATTGAAATTGAAATAAATAAAAATTCATATGCATTAGATCCTATATCAAATAAAGTTTTTAAACTTGATGGTAATTTATATGGTATAATGTTATCAATAGATGAAAAATATGCTTCATATGAATATAATAATAATCATTATATAATTTGTAATTATGAAAAAATTTATTGTAAACAAAAAAATAAGAAATATTATCATGATATAATAACTAATAAAATGTTTGATGATGATTTAAATTGTTGTGGTTCTATTCATCAAAAAAATAATAAAATCCAGTTTAAATTTTTTTAAAATTTTTTTAATATTTATAAGAAATATGCGAGATAAATTTGTTGCTTTCAAGGAAAAAGAAAACAAGCCTCCATTTGAAATTGAATTATTAATTGAAGATATGATGGATGATATAAAAAACAATTTAAAATCTCATTTTTTTAAACATAAAATAAATCATCCAATATTAATTGATATTCGTTTAGATGATTTTACAGATGATTTAAAAGATTATCATTTATTAGAAAATGCTGATGAAGGAAAAAATGGTTTTTATACATTGGCATTTAATAAAGAAACAATGTTAAAAAATTATGGATTTTTAATAAAAAATGTTGAAAATGAATTTTACGTATTACGAAATAGATACAGAACACGAGATTTTCGTTTTAGTGACTATTATGTATATCAAAAACAAATTAAATCTAAAAATATGCAAATAAGAGATTGTTTTAAAGATATATTAAATGGAAGTATTAAAATAAAAAAAACAAAAATAAATTAAGTATATTTTTTTAAATATAATATTATTTTTTTATAATAATGAAAATAATATGTATTATGCCAGTTTGGGATGAACAAAATATGATTAGTCTGGCTTTATTTAGTAGTAAAGATTTTATTCATGAATATATTATCATCATTCAAAAAGGTATAGATAAAACGAAAGAAGTCATTGAATATTGTAAAAAATTATGGAATTTAAATATTACTTATTTAGAGTCTGATGAAAAATTAAGATATAAACGTGAATTAATTATGAAACATGCAAAAAAATATGCGGATTATTACATAATACAAGATGGTGATGAAGTATTTATAGATAATGCAAAAGATGAAATAGTTAAATTAATTCAAAATAAAATTACATTTGCAACAGCACCTATTGTTTTTTTAGAAAATGATTTAAATCACACTACAATAAATGAAGAAAATATAATTATGATTAATCATCCTTTTTTTTTTAAAAATTTAGAAGACATATATTTTCCTGAAAAAGGAGATATGCCATGGTATAATCCTAATAAAAATTATCATAGAGTAAAAGATTATAGTGATCCATTAAAATTTGATTGTAAAATAAAAAATTATAGACGATTGTTTTTAAGGGAAATGTTCACACCATGGCACGATTCAAATAATCAGATAAAAACAATAGAAGAATATTGTGATCAACATCATTATCATTGTAAATGGTATAGAGAAAACGTTAATAAAAATGCTGATTTAGAAGAAATAATAAAAATATTTAAAAAAGATTATGAAAAAGATAAATTTAAATGGAATATTATTTATGATGAAAATAAATATTATAAAAAACCAATTATTATAGATTATTTTATAAAAAATAATAAATTAAATGGAATAGAAAAATTAGAAGATTTAAAATTATTAAATTCATTATGAATAAAATAAAAAATATTGATAAATTATATGGTTACATATATGCTTTTTTTTATATTTATAACATTAATTATTTTATACATCATTTTAGACATAAATTCTGAATCAATGAAAAATAAAATTACATTTTATGAATTAAAAAATAATGATTTTTATTTAAAAAATAAAGATGAGATCATTAAACAGAAGGCTTTAGAAAAATGTCAAGTACCAACCTTAAATACTCAACAATGTTATACATCAAATCAATATGAATGTCCAATAGTAAATGGAAGTTATTTACAATGCACTAATAATTATATACCAAAACCAAATAAATTTAATGCTCCATGTAATAATCGGACATTTGAGATGACAAAACCAAGTGAGAAGATATCTGAGAATTGTTATTATAATAAGATAGGGTGGAATAGAGATAAATTTAAGTTAAATATGTGATCAAAAAAAAATACTAGTAAATAACAGAATGGAAGACTCAAATTTTGAAGAACGATATGTATTAAAAGATAAATATACATTAAATAATCAAGATTATAATAAATTAAAACAAGCACAACAATATAATAAATTATATTCACAGCAATATAATGAAAATGAAAAATTAAAATCAATAAAAGAAAATAAAAATATATATAATTTATCTATAAATATCTTATTAATAAATTTAAGTCAAGTTTTAATGGATATTATTAATGATGTGTCAATATTTATTAGTAAAAAAAATAAAAATATAAATGAACTTATATTAATATTTGTAAAGAAAGAACGATTAATGTATGTAGGAATATTTTTATTAAGTTTATCCTTAGCATTATGGTTTATTGATATTTCTAAATAATTAAATTAAGGTAATAAAAAAATTTATATCACTTATAATTAATGAGTGATATAATCAATGTTAGAAATTTTACAAATCCTATAACACAATTAGATAAATTATTAATTCCAAATGAGATATATAATTTAACATTAATGAGAGATACAGATTCATTAAATAAATATTTTATTAATAATCCAACATTAATGAAATCATTTATTGGTTTTAATTCCACTTTAAAAAATGCTAACCGATTATCAGATGAAAGAAAATGCGGTTGTTTTTATACAATACCTTGGAAAACAAAATGGGCTGTGAATAATAATAGAAATCGAACTAT
>Ga0209533_1003485_pt1 | contig 13933 bp, 10 predicted proteins | sample COG_04_FD_184748 | JGI IMG/M metagenome (GOLD analysis project Ga0209533, IMG submission 184748) | Pelagic Microbial community sample from North Sea - COGITO 998_met_04 (SPAdes) (version 2) | ecosystem: Environmental > Aquatic > Marine > Neritic zone/Coastal water | place: Helgoland, sampling... | reverse complement strand
CCAAACCAAAATTAAGACACATAGACTTAGCATGCCCTAAATGCAAGTAGCCATTAGGCTCAGGAGGAAACCTAGTCAATACAGTATCATGCTTGCCACTAGCTAAATCTCCCTTAATTATTTCTCGGATAAAATCTGCTTTTTTCTCTACTGAATCACTCATAGTTTATGTGAGCAGAGCTTAGAGCGTTTAAGCGCTAAAAGTCAATCTAAGATAGCAGAGAATGAATAGTTGAAAATTGAAAGTTGAGAATGATGAAGCAGACTATTTTTTAACAACTTTACCTATAATTTACGTTTCAAGCTAATCAAGCTTGAGGGTGTCTTCTGGGGATTCTAGGCCTAAGTTATCCACCACTTCTATACTGTCGATTTTATTGAGCTTGCTGAGCATCATGCGGGTACGGGTTCCGACTAGCGTATCTAGCTCTTTGTTGGCCTCACCTATTTTCTTCTGCGCTTTATCCAACACAGAGCCGAACTTGCTAAACTCAGTTTTGACATTACCTAATACCTGCCACACTTCACTACTGCGTTTTTGAATAGCTAGGGTCTTAAAGCCTATTTGCAAACTATTGAGCATAGCCGCCAGGGTCGTAGGCCCTGTCACAATAATTTTGTGCTCACGCTGCAAGAATGCCACTAATTCAGGTTGGCGTACCACCTCAGCAAACAACCCTTCCACAGGTAAAAACATAATCCCAAAATCTGTGGTATGAGGAGGGTCGATGTACTTGTCTTTAATTGACTTAGCAAAGACCTTGATAGACTTAACTAACTCTTTATTAGCACTATCTATACCGACTAAATCACCCTCTTCGTAAGCGGTTTGCAAGCGCACATAGTTTTCTTGGGGAAATTTAGCATCAATAGGCAGATAGACCTCAGCATCTGCACCCTCTTCCTTACCGGGTAATTTGATAGCAAATTCTACATGATCATTAGAACCTTTTTTGGTTTTCACATTAGCAGCGTATTGCTCAGGCGCCATAATTTGCTCGAGGATATTACCTAGCTGTATCTCTCCCATCACGCCACGAGTTTTAACATTGGTGAGGACTTTTTTCAAATCACCCACTCCATTAGCTAGAGTCTGCATCTCACCTAAACCTTTTTGTACCGACTCTAAGCGCTCACTAACGAGCTTAAATGACTCTCCTAAACGATGTTCGAGGGTTTTATGGAGCTTCTCATCTACGGTCTCACGCATTTTATCTAACTGTTGTTCTGTAGATTTGAGTAAGTTTTGCTGTGTCTTGGATAAGTCCTCTTTAAATTTAGCAATGGAATCTGAGAGTTCATGCCTATTATCTTTGAGGCCTTTGGCTAATTCATCTCTATTATCTTTAAGTGCGCCTGAGATTTCAGCACGGTTGATACTGAAGGCTTTTTGCATTTCGTCTTTCACCACAGTAGTCAGACTCTGAGTGACTTGCTCTGTCACCACTTGAGCTAACTCTTGCTGTAATTGTTGCTCTTCTTTTTGTCCTTTTTGTGTAAAAAGTTTAACGAAAATTAAACTCAGTAAAATAACACAAATAATAAGTAAAATGAGCAGCGCTGTTAGCATAAATTTAAATTAACAAACCACTAGCTCACAATCAAACAAATCTTGCTTAATAAATAACTTTAACCTATGAGGAGTGCCTCAATATGCGTTTACTTACTTTTATCATTGTTACTTTTCTTTTCTCCAGAACCCAAGCTGGAGAGCTGAGCTCAGCTGATTCATTAGCTTTCAACCCTTATTTGAATGAGGATAATAATGCCTCTATTAATACTTCTAGCCCTCAGTGGAAGTTACGTGTAGTAGGTGGTCGAGGCACCGTGAATAGCCTAGGAGAGATATTCACCCTCAATGATATTAGCGATGTCGAAGGATCGCATACCTACGGTGCTGATTTAGGCTATTTAATCAAAGAAAATTTATGGGATAAACCTCTCGATGTGTACCTCAACTTAGGACTACTCGCGCAACAAGGTGGTCCAGGTCAAAAGAGTCATACCTATACTTCTAACCTCTATCTACAATTTGAATGGAAACAATTCCCTTGGAATGACAAGCTACGCACTAAGTTTTCAGTTGGTCAAGGCATCTCTTATTCAGACCATATCACTTGGAGTGAGCAAAACCGCCGTGAGTTCAAACCCAGCAAGCACCTCCTCAATTACTTAGATTTTGCTCTAAACTTGCACAGCCAAGACTTGCTCAGAGCACTTCATTTACCTAGCGGTAGTTCAAAGCTAGATAAAACATGGCTCACCTTGTCTCTGCATCACCGCTCAGGAGCTTTTGGCCTCTATGGTGACTATACAGACAGTTCAGGAGATAAACGTGCCGTTACAGGTGGCGACAACATCCTATCGCTCGGCTTAACTCTCGAGCTTTAGTAGTATTAGCTTGGATTTAGCTTTTCCTCAGCCATCACTCTAACTTCTTCAAGTAGGTCTAGGTCATAGAAATAGCTAGCGAATCTGACATTAGAGAAGCCTGACTGAGCTGTACCCATAACGGCACCTGGGCCTCGCATTTTTAAATCCTGCTCAGCAATAACAAAACCGTCACCGCTGTTTTCTAAGATTTGTAATTTTTCTAGAGCCTCTGGACTTTGCTTGTGCATCACTAACACACAATAACTCTTGTACTGCCCTCGTCCGACACGCCCACGTAATTGGTGCAGTTGTGCTAGACCAAAGTTCTCAGCGCCAAAGATAATCATTACCGATGCATTAGGCACGTCCATGCCGACCTCAATTACGGTGGTTGAAACTAAGACTTGGGTCTCCCCATCCTTGAAACCTTGCATAACTTGCTGTTTTTCTTGAGGTTTGAGTCTCCCGTGCAGGAGTCCTACTTGGTGTTTAGAGAGACGCTTTTGCCAGACCTCGTGCTGCTCGATGGCACTAGCCCCTTTCATATTGGCTTTAGAATCCTCATTCTCTTCGACTCGTGGGTAGACCAAATAAATTTGACGACCTTCCTCGATTTGATCTTTGAGAAACTGAGTCATCTCTCTGACCTTAGGCTTGTGCCTCACCTTGGTGACAATCTTGCCCCTACCCTTAGGTAATTGTCTAATGATAGAAACATCTAAATCCCCGTAAAAAGTCAGAGTGATTGTACGTGGAATCGGCGTGGCTGTCATCACCAGCACATCAGGGTAATGCCCCTTCTGAGCGAGTTTCTCGGTCTGCTCCACGCCAAATTTATGCTGTTCATCAATAATCACTAAACGTAGACGCTCAAAAATCTCACTCTTAAACAGCAAGGCATGGGTACCAATCCAGACTTGCACATCATCCTCGACTTCACGCTTGGAGGTTTCGCTCGTCATTAAGCCTAGCTTAATCCCTAGCGGCTCAAACCATGACTTGAGGTTGTAATAATGCTGCTCTGCTAGAATCTGTGTCGGCGCCATGAACGCCGCTTGATTACCGGAATCCAAGGCTAACAAAATAGAGCAAGCTGCCACCATAGTTTTACCCGAGCCTACATCTCCTTGTAAGAGCCTATTCATCGGGTGCTCTGAGCGCATATCTGCAGCTACTTCCTTAATCGCCTTCTTTTGACAATCGGTTAAATCAAAGGGCAAATTATGGTAAAATTTAGTGAGCAATTCAGTTTTTTCTCCCTGTCTGTAACCTAGCGATGAGCTACGCTGTTGCTTGCGTTTTAGCACCGCTAATTGCAAATTATAAAACTCCTCCTTGGCGAGCTCACGTTTAGCATTATAAGCCTGTTTAATTGACTCTGGAAAATGTAACACCTGCAAAATCTCGAAGCGAGACAGCTCAAGATTAGGTATAGGTAACTGAGGCACCGAGCTCAAATCCCATAACTCAGCTCTGAGTAATTCGCCTAAAACACGGCGCAATTTCTGCACTGCAAATCCTGATATACTAGGGTAAATACCCACAATACGATTGAGGTTCCATGAGGCAGCCTCTCCCTCTGTGCGCAAAATTTCAAATTCAGGATGATCAATAAGCAGCTCATTTTTCTGTTCCTTAATCTTGCCAAATACCATGAGCTGCTGCCCTACAGCCAACATTTTATAGAGATACGGCGCTTGGAACCAGCGAGCCTTAATCACTTGCCACGGCGCCTGCTGATCTCCATAACTCTTAACTAGCAACGTCGCCTCCAACCAACGCGTGCGCCCAAACCCCTTGCTCTGTAAACCTTCAATAGAGACATATAAGGTCTGAGGAGTCAGCGAGGCCTGCAATATCAAAGGCTTCTTAGCATCTTGCCTCCTGTCCTCATAACGCTTAGGTAGACAATTGAGCAACTGCCCTAATTCCTCTACCCCCGCCTTGCGCAAAGCCCTCAATTCCTCAGCCTTACAATAAGGACGCAACACCGCAATGGGCGTACTCCACATCAAAGGCTCATTGAACTCAAAACTCACTCAGATAAGCTAGAGTGAAAAACGAATAGTTAAAAGTTTAAAGTGAGCAAAGCTACTAAAAGCAACCTCAGCCCCTACCTAAGCTTTGATAAGCGAGTCAGATTAAGAATAACAGGAGTAACTCCTTTTATTAATCAATTCCTTTTATAAAAAAGTTATAAGCCCATATGATACTTGAACCCAAAGTAAATAAAATGAATGTACCTATAAATAATATAGGCGTAAATTTTAAGATATATTTCTCAAAAGTACTTACTTGATTATTTTTTAAATAGTCCTCAAGAATTTTAAATTGTTTTTTATGATTACAATTAGCTATATCTGCTCTTTTGACCTTCGACTGATAATAAAACCAGGCAAACCCAAAATGAATAAAATAAATAATTAGTAAAATAATAGATAACAACTCTTTCATGATGCTTATTGAAGCTCAATCTTTCCTTACTAATATGTCTCACGTATAGCTTTTTCGCAAGCCATTCTAAATAACTGATATAAAGTAGTTGAAGAAAGGCGGTCAGGAATACTTTTTAGACCACCTCCCCTCGCTTAATCATAAGCGAGGTACTCCTCCTAGATTAGGAGGAGAGTTTTTATTGTTAGCTCTGATTTACCTTAACGGATAGTTGAACAAAATTATTAAAGCTAAGTACTTATATGAATATGCTAGTTTGCTTTAAATTCTGCGCTGATGAGGAACCGTGGCGCGCAGTGTAGGATTTTCACTGAGGGAATATGGTGATTTTAGATGAAAAAAGGCGGCGCAGGAGTACTTTTTAGACCACCTCCCCTCGCTTAATCATAAGCGAGGTACTCCTCCTAGATTAGGAGGAGAGTTTTTATTGTTAGCTCTGATTTACCTTAACGAATAGTTGAACAAAATTATTAAAGCTAAGTACTTATATGAATATGCTAGTTTGCTTTAAATTCTGCGCTGATGAAGAACCGTGGTGCGCAGTGTAGATTACAGCTACTCGAGCACCGCGACAGTCTGAGAAGTGCAGAATTTATGCAAAATAGCTTATTCAGATGCCCACATTTTTTGGACGACTAGCTGAAGATAATTCCTATTCCTAAAGGTATTTCTACTCACATTAAACGCTATATCCCAGGGGCCTGAGGTGATGTGTTCGCGACCTGCGTTGAAGTAGATGGCGTCTATTTTGCCTTGGAAGTTGTCTTGGGTGAGGCTGAGCTTGAGGTGTTGCCCGTCTTTGAGCCAGCGCTCTGGTGAGGCGTTGTAGAGCTTGCGAGCCAAGAACTGAGGCTTGGGGTTGCCTACACCAAATGGGTTGAGTTGCTCGTATTCATCAAGAAAGTCTAAGGTTAGTTCACTAAGTTGAACCTCCACGTCAATTTTAGATTGCAGTAGCAAAGCTGTTGATTGCTGTTGCGTGTAAACATAGTCGTGGAACTGCTGTCTGAATTTAGCTAAATCGTCGACTTTGAGGCGTATGCCTGCTGCCATTTTGTGTCCTCCGCCATCAATAAGTGAGTCTTGGCAAGCGGCGATGGAGTCAATGAGTGAGACATCACCTACAGAGCGTCCACTACCCTTGCCAATACCGTCTTCCTCAAAGGCGATGATAAAGCAGGGTTTTTGGTACTGCATGGAGAGACGAGAGGCTACGATACCTATCACACCCGAATTCCAATCAGGAGAGCCTAGTACAATCACGGTCTGCTGTTTCATCTCTGGGCTGGACTCGTACATTTGACGAGCTTGCTCGACGATGCCTGCTTCGCAGATTTTGCGCTCTTCGTTGTAGTTATGCAGAAGCTCTGCTTTACTAAAAGCATCGGTATTCTCCTTGCTTAGCACCATTTCAACAGCTGTATCAGCCGTGTAGAGTCGTCCTGCTGAGTTGATTTTAGGTGAGAGTTTAAAGCCGATATCTTCAAATTGCAGGTTCTCAATCATGGATAGTTTCATGAGTGAACGCAGGCCTAAATGCTTGGTTTTTTTGAGTTGCTCAAATCCTTGCACAGCAAGAATACGGTTGTCACCTATAAGCGGGCTCATGTCCGCAATAGTTCCCATGGCAACTAAGTCCAAGTAATCTTTGAGATCTATGCTGTCTAAGGGTGATTGCTTGAGTAAGGCGTGACCTAATTTGAAAATCAACCCTACCGTACATAGGTAGGTGAATTCGTTGCCTTCTTCGACCTTGGGGTTGACTAAGGCGACTAAGCCTTGTGAATGTTGTGTCTCCAAGACTTCGTGGTGATCGATAACGATGGTCTCTACTCCGTTTTGGTAGAGGCTCTCTATTTCATCGTAGGCATTAGTGGCACAGTCTACAGCAATCATGAGGCTAAATTGCTCACCCTTGCTGTAAAAAGCCCTATCTAAAGTCTCTTGATTGAGTCCATAGGTTTCTCCCTGCCTGCGAGGTATGCCCCAGCAGACATCAATACCGTAGGCTTCTAGCAATCTTACTAGAAAGCTTACCGAAGTGACACCATCGACATCGTAGTCACCAAAAATAGCGACTTTTTCCCCTGCTTGAGCAGCGGCTAATATACGATCTACAGCTGCCTGCATAGCAGGTAGCATGAATGGATCTGAAAGGGACTTAAGTTTGGGCTGTAAAAAGCGACTTATCTCCTCCTGCGTACAGAGGTTTCTATGAGCTAGTAGTTCACTCATCACCCTAGAGTAACCTAGGGCTTGAATGGACTCAATAGATGAATGAGTATCAAACTTAAGCCTCCAAGGCTTAAGTTCTGTCCTCATTATTTAGCTAAGTTGCCGGCGTAGATGGCTCTATCGCCTAAAGCTTCTTCGATACGAAGTAATTGGTTGTATTTAGCAATACGGTCTGAACGGCTCATTGAACCTGTTTTAATTTGACCAGCATTAGTAGCTACAGCTAAATCAGCAATCGTTGAGTCTTCTGTTTCACCTGAACGGTGAGAAATAACAGAGTTATAACCATTGAGCTTACCAAGTTCGATCGCGTCAAATGTCTCGGTGAGGGTACCAATTTGGTTTACTTTGATGAGAATTGAGTTAGCGACACCTAAATCGATACCTTTTTGAAGAAAATCAACATTAGTTACGAATAAATCGTCACCCACGAGTTGCACTCTATCACCGATTTTGTCAGTGAGGAGCTTCCAACCGTCCCAGTCATTTTCATCACAACCGTCTTCGATTGAGTCAATTGGGTATTTCTCGCTAAGTTCTGCGAGGAATTCTGCTTGTTCTGCTGAACTACGCTTTACACCATTTTCACCTTCGAACTTGGTGTAGTCATAAACTCCGTCTACGAAGAACTCAGAAGCAGCACAATCAAGAGCAAATGTAATGTCTGTACCAAGCTTGTAACCAGCTTTTTCCACGGCAAGAGATACGGTATCAAGCGCATCTTCTGTGCCTTCAAAAGTAGGAGCAAACCCACCTTCGTCACCTACAGCTGTGCTGAGACCACGGTCATGGAGTACAGCTTTGAGGCTGTGAAAAATTTCAGCACCCATACGAATCGCTTCTTTGAATGTTGGAGCACCCACTGGGCGAATCATGAATTCTTGAAACGCAATCGGTGCGTCTGAGTGAGAACCACCGTTGATGATGTTCATCATTGGTACTGGGAGTACTTTGGCGTTAGGACCACCAAGGTATTGATAGAGAGGTAATCCGCTCACCTCAGCTGCTGCTTTGGCTACTGCCATAGAGACACCTAAGATTGAGTTAGCACCTAATTTACTCTTAGTTTTAGTACCGTCAAGCTTAAGCATGATGTCATCAATAAGCGTTTGATTGATAGGGTCTAAACCAAGCAATGCTGGAGCAATAATATCGTTAATATTGTCTACAGCTTTTTGCACACCTTTACCAAGGTAACGTGATTTGTCACCGTCTCTTAGCTCAAGAGCTTCGTGCTCTCCTGTGCTAGCGCCACTAGGAACAGCGGCTCTACCGAGGATGCCGTTCGCAAGAATAACATCTACCTCTACAGTAGGGTTACCACGTGAATCAATGATTTCACGACCAATTATCTGATTAATTTCAGTTTCTATATACATAATGTTGTTAATTTAAAAATTTCAAAAATGAGGGGTTATTTTATACGCCTGAGATGGCTACTATTTTAAAGTCTTCTACGGTTTCTTTTTCCAAGTCAGCAGGAGCAACTACGATATCCCCTACTTTTTTATTCATGAAGCTAGCACCAATTTTTGACAAATAAGAGAGCTCATGTTTCTCTGGGTTACTATCCCAAGCACCGAGGACTTTGTAAGTGACTTTTTTGCCATCAGCTAATGACTCTAGCTCTACGGTTGTTCCGATATTGACTTGGCTGGTATCGACATCTTTAAAGTCTGTGACTTGCACACGGTTGAGGTCTCTATCCAATTCATCGCTACGATTCATCAGCATACGTTGCATTTGCTTAGCAGCTTTGTACTCAAAGTTCTCTCTTAAGTCACCATAAGAACGAGCGAGGGATATCTCATCTACATTCTTAGGGATGCGGTTTTTAATAAGGTCTTCTAATTCAGCTTGTTTTCTGTCGATACTTTCTTGTGAACTAAAGAGCACTTCTTCTTTGACTATATTATTAGAGAGTAATTCTTGGGCTGCTGGGTAATTGTTAATCACACGAGCCATGAGTGATTTTTGTTCCAGGTCACTAAACCCTGAACAGTTCATTAATGCTTTAGCAAAATAAACGATTTCTTGCTCATTCATGTGCTTGATAAACTCGCTAATCACCCCTCTTTCTTCGAGTAAGAAGGTCTTAAGTCTACCGCTCTTCGTAGGACCATCACTGGTGATATCTCTCTCAATGAGATCTAAAATTGCCATAGCTAAACGACCATCAAATAAATGCTCTGCTTCTTTGGTGCGTTTTTTACAAATCCATAGTAGCATTTCGACACTCAAGCTACGCTTAGATAGCTCTACTTCGCAGTAATGCTCAATATCTTCTTCAAAACCTTTGGCTAGTAACCACTGCATCATCTCATCAGTAGCACGATGATTGAGTTGTGGTAATAGAGCTAATAATTTGGCTTTATACTCATCTTTAAATGCCTCTTCTGCTGATTCGAAAGTAACTGCCAATTGTAAGGCATCAAACTGGTTGAATGAATCAATGAGCTTAACTCCATAAAAATTCTTAAGGAGTTGGCTTATTTCTGGAAATTGTAGTTTTTCAAACTCCTCAGTGCTGCACTCTAACTGAGCTACAATAATATCACGTAATGTAGCCAAGTTCATGACTAGCAGTGCATTTGATTTAAGGTTACTTGATATCAGCTCATTACCCTCAGCTAATTGCTCTAAAAGTTGTTCACGTGATTCTCCTTGGAAAACTTCAATATTTTTTACAGCCTCTTTGAGGTGCTTAATTCTATCAACCAAACTAGTGGAGTCTTCTAAATCTGTAATGATGCTCGCATCTACAGCTAAATTAGCATCTTTAATTTTAATCCACTCATTACGACGCGATGGCACATCTGCAAGACGGTCTTTTTTGAGCGCTAATTTGGCTTTATTCCACCATTTTTTGTAATCTGCTGCTGGAACAATAGAGCCCTCGATATAAGAGTCTAATTCACTAAGAATTAGCTTGCCACCTGAGCTTTCTAAAATTTCTACTACTAATGCTGCTGGGTTACTAATCGCTAGTTTTTGGTATTTTTTAAAGTTAACTAACTTCTTAGCTTGAAAGTCTCCTGCATCTAATGGCTCAGTTTTTTCGATGGCTAGTTTAAGCCCCATTTCTTGATTAGGCTTATCTAAAAAGTCTAAGGTGATTTTACCTGTAGCTAAGCTCCATGAAGTGATTTTACCAGCACCTAAGGTCTTGTGTAAGCAAAAATTATCAGGGGCTAATTGATTTAACCTCTCTGCTAATTCAGGTTTAAGACGGTTTGTGTCGAGTAGAGCTTGTAGTTCTGGGTGCATGTAATTGCAATTATAATGATTAAGCAAAGAAAGGAAAGCTTAAAACTCTTTAGAAATAACGACTTTGAAAAAATGCCTTTATTTCAAGATTTCAACCTACGTTTTAAGAGTGGAATTAGACGGATTCTATTAGGCTAAATAAATAAGGCAGACTTAGTCACCTAAGTCCGCCTTATGTATTATGTATTATTTCTAAGTTTTTCTTTTTAAATTCCTAAAATATTATTGAGCGTTGCGGCATCAGCACTACCTCCTGCAAAGTCATCAAAGGTCTTTTCTGTGACTTCAATAATATGTTCAGCAATAAATGGTGCTCCTTCTGTGGCGCCTTGTACTGGCGATTTGATACAACACTCCCATTCTAGGACGGCCCATCCATCATAATTGTACTGACTTAATTTGCTAAAGATGGCTTTGAAATCCACTTGCCCGTCTCCTAATGAACGAAAACGTCCAGGTCTATCAATCCAGTCTGCGTAGCCGCCATAGACACCTGCTTTGCCTGTGGCATTAAACTCGGCATCCTTAACATGAAACATTTTAATATGTTCATGATAAATATCGATAAATTGCAGGTAATCTAATTGTTGTAAGACAAAATGACTTGGATCATAGAGAATTTTAGCACTTGGATGATTACCTGTGGCTTCTAAGAAACGTTCAAATGTAAGTCCATCGTGCAAATCTTCACCTGGATGTAACTCGTAACAAACAGCCACGCCTTCTGCTTTACAATGATCAAGAATAGGTAGCCAACGCTTAGCCAATTCGGCAAAACCTGCCTCGACTAAACCTCCTGGACGTTGAGGCCATGGGTACACCGTATGGAAAAGTAAAGCACCAGAAAATGAGGCTAAAACATCTAAACCTAGGTATTTACTGGCTGTTGCCGCCATTTTAACTTGCTCGGTAGCCCAAACGCTCTTGGCTATTGGGTCGTCCTTGCATTCTGCAGGAGCAAAATCGTTAAACATCGTGTCATACGCTGGATGTACAGCGACTAACTGACCTTGAATATGTGTCGATAATTCAGAGATCACTAATCCTTTGCTTTCGACTAGGGCCTTAATCTCCTGACAATAACTCTCGCTACTGGCTGCTTTTTCTAAATCAAAGAGGCGTTTATCCCAAGTAGGAATTTGTACCGCCTTATAACCTAAGCTAGCCACCCAATCACAAATAGCATCTAAGCTATTGTAGGGAGCCACATCGTCAGCGAATTGCGCAAGAAAAATACCAGGTCCTTTTAGTGTTTTCATAATAAATATAAGTTCAATAATTATTTAATAAATGGAGCAACTTCAACCCACTGGTTTCCTTGCTCGCTAGAAGCTACCACAGCTTCAATAAGAGCCATGCCGTAGACGCCTTCTTCGATAGTTGGGTAATCTAAAATTGATAAATCTATAGCTTCTCCTGCAAAATAGCTACGTAATGAAACAGCAAAATTACGATAAATATTAGCAAAAGCCTCTAAATAGCCTTCTGGGTGACCAGCTGGGGTGCGTGTGTTAGCTAAAGCCGTTTCTGACAAATACGCATTTTCAGCTCCAGTACGGTATATTTGATCTGGGGCACCATGCCATTTCACCTTGAGAGTGTTCACATCAGCTTGAGACCATTCTAGACCGCCTTTTTCGCCGTAGATCCTAACTTTAATCGTGTTTTCCTCTCCTGCTGATATTTGCGAAGCGCTCAATAGCCCAGGCACACCACCTTCAAATTCAAGTAAGATGTTAGCATCATCATCTAATTGTCTCCCCTCAACGACAGTATTAAGTTGAGCTAGTACTTTAGTGACATCTAAACCACTGACATATTCTGCCATATTGGCTGCATGAGTTCCTATATCTCCATAGCAACCGCTCTTCCCGCTACGCGCTGGATCTGTTCTCCAAGCTGCTTGCTTTTGGTCGCTATCTTCGAGTTTTTGGGTCAACCAACCTTGTGGGTATTCTACATTAATTTTAGTTACTTTACCTATGAGGCCTTGCTCGACCATATAACGAGCCTGCTTAATCATAGGGTAACCTGTATAGACATGAGTTAGAGCAAATGGCAATTGAGTTTTTTCAACAAGGGCTTGCAGCTCTTTAGCTTCCTCCAAACTAAAAGTTAAAGGTTTATCTATAATCACAGGGAAGCCTGCTTCGAGCGCTAACTTAGCTGGCTCATAATGCATAAAATTAGGCGTTACAATAGAGACAAAATCCATGCGTTCGCCTTCTGGCAATTGAGCTTCTTGCTCAAACATAGTCTTAAAATCAGGGTAACATCTATCTTCAGGGATAAATAAGCCTTTACCTGATCTAATCGACTTCTCGGCATTACTACTAAAAGCGCCACATACAAGCTCTATTTGACCGTCTAAATTAGCTGCCATACGGTGAACAGCACCAATGAAAGCACCTTCGCCTCCACCAATCATACCCATGCGTAGTTTTCTATTATTTTTCATGCTTAGCTAAAACTAGCTTGAAAATATTTATTTGGCTAGCACCATTTAGCAAAAATACAGCACAATATCCCAAAGTTAAATATACACATAAATTACTTATCTTTTCTCTTCATAATAACGTTTAAGAAAAAGCTGTTCTTCTGCTGTAAGATGATGAATACCTTGTTGATGGACTTTATCTAGAATCCGGTTGAGTTCTTGTTGATCCACACTAGGCTCGGGGATATCAGCCTTAGGTTTGAGCTTGGCCTCGTAGATGGATTTACCTCTAAAACGCTCACTACTATAAAAACCTTGGTCGCTCTGTCTCCCATTGATTTGAGGAGTAACAGGCACCGCAAAAGGCACCCAGTTAAGCAAGGTTGGGTAACGCATAAATAGATAACCCATCAAAGCCCCACCAAGATGAGCCGCCTCACCTCCTGTATTACCACCTATCCCTAAAAAACCAGAAAAACCTAATCTATAAGCTATAATATTACTAATACTATAGCCAATAGCAGCCCAAGCTACATATTTAATAGGAAATGCTTTTGTGGGTAAAAATATTAATGAAACCAACTGATGCGGGTTGACCATCACCGTGGCGACGAAAACGCCAAAAAGCCCTGCCGAAGCTCCCACTAAAGTACCCGTAAAACTATAAAAGCCAAAGAGCTTACCTAATAGCATATACCCTGCAACTCCAGCGACACCGCAGATGAGATAAAAAGCTAAAAAGCGCACACGCCCCCAGTACCTTTCGATAGTAGGTCCAAAATAATAAAGCCCTATCATATTAAAGGCTAGGTGTAGCAACGCTCCTGAGAAGTTTTGTGATGAACCATGTATAAATTGAAAGGTCAACAACCTCCAAACTTGACCTCCTACCAAGCTCTCTACATTAAACATACCTAGCTGACGAATCAGAGCTGAAGCGACAGGAATAAATTGATCTAATAAAAACACTACCACATTTATTTTTATAATTGTGTAAGTCAACGTGTGTTTCATATTCAACATATTTATTTAAACGTAAGCTGGAGTCCAAGTTATTTAAATGAATTATAAATCACAAGACTAATGACTTATTAAAATTAATCATCCCATGGCTTGTCATTATGTATGATCAGTTTAAATGAGCCATCAGATTGCTCCTCAGCCATC
>Ga0209533_1003484_pt1 | contig 13934 bp, 10 predicted proteins | sample COG_04_FD_184748 | JGI IMG/M metagenome (GOLD analysis project Ga0209533, IMG submission 184748) | Pelagic Microbial community sample from North Sea - COGITO 998_met_04 (SPAdes) (version 2) | ecosystem: Environmental > Aquatic > Marine > Neritic zone/Coastal water | place: Helgoland, sampling... | reverse complement strand
TCTTTTGTTTTGGTCATTTATGTCAGCTTGCAGCTACCGGTTAGCATAAGATTAGTTGCGTGTTCTAAGCACCAATATCTTGATTAAAGGTTTCTGTTTTATAAAACAACCTACTCATATAAGTTACATTACTAACATTCCAATTCCGATAGCTTGGTCAAATGCATAAGCACTTATAAACATAGAATCCATAATTGTAACACTGCTCATATCCCAAGCAGAAATATTACCATAGGTAGTTGTTGCTGAAGAGGGGTCTGAAACCCAAAGATCTGCTGCTGTTTGAATATTAGCATCTGTAATTGGGGTTTGAGCCTATCCAAATATTGAAATGAATACGAGTAAAAAAGTAATAAAATAACTATTTACAATAGCCGCTAATTTCATTGAAAACCTCTATTTGTTAAAAAGAATATTTGTAGTCTTAATCTTCTTAATTAGGCATAAAAAATACAGAAATATTGCTAAGTTTTAATACTAAAAAAACGCAGTAAAAACTATTGGCGCTGCCAAGTTTGTATAACTTCACCAGTATTATGAGTAAATTGTGATTTATCACTGCTAAATTCAAAGTAAACAATTTCCTCATTAGGTTCTTCGTCTGCTGGGTCTGAAAATAAATAATTTCCTTGTGAGCCAATTTGTTCCCAATTTCCACCCAAAGAAAATAATTCTTCCGATCGTACTGGATTTTCTCCAGAGCATTCATAAAAGTACATATCCAACTTTCTATTCGAATAAGCAAAAATCTCGCTCGGAAGTTCTGGATCTAATTCACCTAAACAGGCTCTTCCGTGAGTAACCGCTTCTTCAAATAAATACCTCTCTTCCGAAATTATTTGCCATGCCCCTATCATTGGTTCATTGGGGTCAAAGGCAGTGCTATTATTGTTTCCATCTCCATCTCCGCATCCTAACAACATTAATGGCATTATAAATAAAATAATTTTTTTCATAATAAATGTTTTAAATTTAGTTTGTAAATCTAATGGAGTTATATATTATTTTATAATTTTTTAGTACATTACACCATATATCCTGTATTTATAATGCTCTTATTCTAGCTATTTTTTTAATATAATAAATTTCTTATTCCCTAGATTCATTCTACATCAAATACTTACATAATAATTATAGTATTAATCTACGTAATTAGGCATAAAAAAACCAGAAATATTATAATTCTAGTGCGACAACAATAAATATATATTTGCATTTTTTTAAGTGGTAAAAAGATTATTTTTACCACTTAAAAACTAATGAAGTTAGCTTCTAAAAGATCCAGTGAAGCGAGCTCTCAAAAAAAATTAAGTATTTAAAGATGCATTCGCTCAAAATTATTTTATCAAAATTTAAATACTTTTCTGTTGCTTGGATTTTTGCTTCATTAAACTTTATCATAGGTTCTTGGGTTTTATACATTCCGCATGTAAAAGAAAAATTACAATTAAACGATTCTGAAATAGGGATTGCCTTATTTTGTTTTGCTTTGGGTATTTTATTATTTCTACCCTTCGTGCCGTTTATTACAAAAAAGGTGGGTTTAGGGCGGTATTCTTTAATAGGTATTATTTTATTTGCAACTTCCTTTATATTCCCTTTACTGGCTCCTACCTATATTCTGTTATGTGTTTCATTATTTGTTGCAGGTATATTTGTGGGATCTACAGATGTTGCTATGAATGCTTTAGTATCTTATATAGAAAAAAAAGATTTACAAAATTTTATGTCTGCAGCACATGGGTTTTTTAGCTTAGGTGGTGCAATTGGCGCTACTTTAGGTAGTTTTTTACTAGCTGTTTTCACAAAACCAGCATATCACATGCTATTTATTGTCCTCTTTGTAATCATAACAAATAGTATTCTAGCCAAAAACTATTATAAGGTTGTTGAGGAAACGGTTTCAAAAGAAAAAAAAGAATATGATTTTAATGCCTTAAAACCATTATTTATTATTGCTTTTATTGCTTTTGTTATTATGAGTAGTGAAGGTGCTATTGAGCATTGGAGTGGATTGTATCTGAAAGAAGTAGTTGGCGTTGTGGAGCAAAATCGTATCGGATTTGGATTTATATTTTTCTCTGTTATGATGACTTTCGGACGGTTTTTTGCCGATAGAATTAGTGAGAAAATCGGCTCCTTAAAAATAATTTTTTACGGCTGTATTATTGCTAGTATTGGGTATGCTTGCATTCTTATAAGTGTTTTTGAAATTACTTTAGTTGGTTTCGGAATTGTAGGACTTGGCCTTTCTGTTATTATTCCAGAATTATTTAGAGTGGCAGGTAAAACAACTGGTGTTAAAGCCTCTGTAGGAATATCGTTTGTATCTGGTATTGGATTTATTGGGTTTTTATTAGGACCTGTTTTATTAGGATACATCTCGCATACCTTCAGTTTAAAATTAAGTTTTCTGTTTTTACTCTCTTTAACTGTTATTGTTTTCTTAGCACTTTTAATGAAGTTTAACCAGCAGATTATTCGTAAATAAATTCTACGCAAATAGAGGTTATAATGTTAAAAGTTGCGGATACCGTTGGAGCTGGAGATTCTTTTTTAGCCACTCTAATAGAGTGTCTGTTAAAGAAAGAAAATCCCCAAAAAGCAATTGATACTGCATGTGCAATTAGTGCTTTGGTAGCTCAAAACCATGGTACAAACCCTAAAATATCATCGGAAGAAATTAAAAAAATAACAGGAAATTATTTGTAATTTTTTTAAGAAAATAATTCATTCTTTTCTTATATTTGGAAGCACACCATAACTATAAAAATGAACGATTTTATTCTCTACTTTAAAATGGGTCTAAACCATGTTTTAGACTTCAATGCGTACGACCATATTTTATTTTTAATAGTTTTAGCTGTTATATTCAGCTTTAATAAATTTAAGAAAGTACTCTACCTGGTAACTCTTTTTACAATTGGGCACTCTATAACACTAGCATTGGCTGCTTTTGGAATTTTAAGTGTAAATATGAAACTGGTTGAGTTTCTAATTCCTGTGACCATTTTTATAACGGGTACAGTAAATGTTTTTACAGCAAAACAAGCTGCCAGTGGAAAAGACAAGATAAATTTAGTTCTTGCACTTTTATTTGGTTTCATTCATGGTTTAGGCTTTTCTAATTATTTTAATATGATGATTGGTAGAGGTGAAGATAAAATTATTCCTCTACTAGAATTTTCTTTAGGTATAGAGGCAGCTCAAATAATTATAGTTGTAGGAATTTTATTAATTGGCACTTTTCTTCAAAATTTTTTAAAAGTAAACAAGAGAGATTGGATTTTAGTTTGCTCATCCATTGTAATAGGATTTGCAATTCAAATGATGCTAAACAGAGTTTTTTGGTAATCTAATTAGTACCTTTTCATAAAAATTTACCACTTATTAACGGTTCAATCTTATTAATCTTTTTACTTTCGTATTTATGACCGCAGAAAAACAATTAAAATTTGATAAAGCGTACTTAAAAATGGCGTTAGAATGGGGAAAACTTTCACATTGTAAGCGCAAGCAAGTAGGTGCCTTAATTGTAAAAGATAGAATGATTATTTCTGATGGTTTTAATGGAACACCAACGGGTTTTGAGAATTGTTGTGAAGATGAAAACGGAGCCACAAAATGGGAAGTTTTACACGCAGAGGCAAATGCCATTTTAAAAGTTGCTAGCTCTACACAATCTGCAAAAAATGCAACCCTTTACATTACGTTATCTCCCTGCACACAGTGTAGTAAATTAATTCACCAAGCTGGTATAAAAAGAGTGGTATACGCCAATGCGTATAAAGATGATGCGGGAATAAAATTTTTAGAAAAGGCCGGTATAGAATTAATTAATTTACCTTATGAATAAAGAAAACCTGCCACTTTTTCTTTCAATTGCCGTAGTTTTTGGAATTTTAATTGGTATGTCTTTTGGCGAAGATGCCACTAATTTTTTACCAATATCTAAAAGTGCATCCCAAGAAAGAAAAATTAAAAGACTTATTAATTTTATTGAAAATGATTACGTAGATGCAGTAAGTACAGACAATCTACTAGATGGCGCGATCACCCAAATGTTGGGCGAACTAGATCCACATTCTATATATATTCCAAAAGAAAAATTACAAGCGGTTAAAGAGAGCATGCAAGGTAATTTTGTTGGTATTGGTGTTCAGTTTAGAATGATTTCAGATTCTGTTACTGTAGTGCAACCGATTAAAGGCGGACCAAGTATAAAGGCAGGAATAAAAGCAGGAGACCGAATCTTAATGGCAAATAAAGATACTTTATTTGGTAAAAAAATTATCAGTGATGCCGTTCCTAAATATTTAAAAGGAGCAGATAATACAGAGGTAAATCTTAAAATTTATAGAAAAAGTACAGACTCGCTATTTAATGTAATTGTTACTCGCGGAAGTGTAAATATTAAAAGTGTAGATTTATCATATATGCTAAATGATGCTATTGGTTATATAAAACTAGATCGTTTTGCAAGAAACACCTTCACAGAGTTTAAAACGGCTTTAAATATCTTAAAAAAGAAGGGTATGACAGATTTAGTCTTAGATCTTCGTGGCAATGGTGGTGGTTTTATAGACATTGCAAATAGCATTGTAGATGAGTTTCTAGAAGAAGACAAACTAATTGTTTTTACAAAAAATAATAAAGATGAAATTGATGAGTCTTTCGCTACCAAAAAAGGAGATTTTGAAAAAGGTGGTTTGTATGTTTTAATTGATGAAAATTCTGCATCTGCCTCAGAAATTGTAGCTGGCGCTTTACAAGATAACGACAAGGGAACGATTATTGGAAGACGCTCTTTTGGAAAAGGTCTGGTACAAATAGAAATGGATTTAGGAGATGGTTCTGCGGTTCGTTTGACAACGGCTCGTTATTACACGCCAACCGGTCGTTCTATTCAAAAACCATATGCTGGTAACGGAAACAAAAATTATTACCAAGAATACGAGCAAAGAATCGCTAATGGAGAATTGCTAAGTCAAGATAGCATTCAAGTAATAGATTCTTTACAATTTAAAACTCCTAAAGGTAAAATAGTATATGGCGGTGGTGGTATTATACCAGATGTATTTGTAGGGATAGATACCTCTTCTACGCTTACCAATTTTAACTTTTATAAAATTAATAGTTTTGCTTTTGACTATGTAGATAACAAAAGAAAGGAATTAGAAAAATGGAAAATTGACGATTTTATTGACAATTTTGATACAGATGAAACCATTTATAATGCTTTTTTAATTGCTGTAAAAAACCGAAGAAATCCTACATCTGAAGAGAAAAAAAGCATAAAACGGTACTTAAATGCGTCTATAGCTAATGTGCTATTTGGAGATCTTGGCTTCTACAGAATTATACATCAAGAAGATAAAATGCTGCAAAAAGTATTGGAGTTGGAAAGTATACTAGAATAGCTTTTCTTTGTAGCAATGATAACAATTAATACTTCAGACAATAAAAAAGTCTATTTTGCTTCAGATCAGCATTTAGGTGCACCAACTGCAGCAGCAAGTTTTCCTAGAGAAAAAAAGTTTGTTGCTTGGTTAGATAGTATAAAAGAAAATGCAGAAGCTGTTTTTTTATTAGGTGATTTATTCGATTTTTGGTTTGAGTATAAGACAGTTGTACCTAAAGGGTTTGTTAGAGTTTTAGGAAAACTAGCAGCACTTAAAGATGCAGGAATTCCTATTTATTTCTTTGTTGGGAACCATGATTTATGGATGAATGACTATTTTGAAAAAGAATTAAACATTCCGGTGTATCACACGCCACAAGAATTTCTTATCAATAATAAAAAAATGCTTATTGGCCATGGAGATGGCCTAGGACCTGAAGACAAAGGTTATAAACGCATGAAGAAAGTGTTTACGTTTCCTTTCTTTAAATGGCTATTTAGATGGCTACACCCGGATATTGGAGTGAAATTAGGGCAGTACATGTCTGTAAAAAATAAATTGATTTCTGGTGATGAAGATGCCCAATTTTTAGGGGAAGAGAATGAATGGTTGGTACAATACTGCAAACAAAAATTAATGTCTAAACACTATGATTATTTTGTTTTTGGCCATAGACACCTTCCTTTAGAAATAAAATTACAAGAAGACAGTATGTATATTAATCTTGGAGATTGGATTCAATACTTTACCTATGGTGTGTTTGATGAAAACGAGCTTCATTTAAAAAAATACTAAACTTTTAAGGAAACTACTCCTCAATTTTTATTTCTAGCGTTAAAATATTTTAGCTTAACAAAACCAATAGATTCGTGGGCCTTCAATGATCGATGATTCTTACTATCTATCTCTATTAGTATTCTATCAAAAGTATTAAGACAAATAACTGTTTTCATAAACTGTTGCAAAACCATTTGTATACTAACTTTACATAAATATATTGTGTTTTTGTTATAAAGATAAATCAGACATATGAAATACTTCATAAAGTATTATTCATCAAAGGTTATTTCAGAATTCAATTAGTTGATTTTGAAAGTAATTTTATAGTTTCATTTCATTTGTAATCTAAAAAGAAACAAGCAAACTTCTTCCCTTAAATTTCAATACACGTAACAAAATCAGCTCTTATTATACCAATAAATTCTATTGTTTCTAGCGGTTAACATCTCGTAAGAGTTCCATTCATTTTTAATTAAAAATTGAAAACTTAACTATTTAAATCGGCAATAAACGTTTTTATTTTTTCTACACCAAAAAAGACATTCGGGGCATTTTCTTTGATAAAAATAGTATCAATATTTTTATCTTGGCCATAAGCATTCATAACCTTTTCACCATTAAAGTCTACAAAAGCAATTCTAAAAAACAACGCTTCTTTTTCAAAACCAAAATCTACCCCAGGCAGCATTGCGAAATTGTACTTTTCTAAAACATAATTTGCCAAATCCGAACTACTAGAAATTCCTAATTTTAAAATAGCAGCTTTGTGCAAGTTAAATCCGATTAACATGTAAAAAGCACCTTCAGATTTTGTGCATTCGATCTTTATTGCTGAAAGTTCTTTGAAGATAAATGCTGAAATATTTTTTAAAATAGCTGCAGTATTAGCCACATAGTTTTGCAAATCTTTGTTGTATTCAAATGCTTTTATTGCAGCAAATTGAATGGGAGATGAAACACAACTAAAGGTTTCACTAAAAAGCGATTTATATACATTTTGCAAGTCTTGCAGTTCATTGGGTAACACCATATAACCTAAACGGTATCCACCTGCAGAAAAGACCTTGCTTAAACCTCCGAAAACAATTGTTTTTTCAGGATAGTGTGCTGAAATACTTGGTGAATAGCTTTCCGAAAAGTTGATTTGTGAATAAATTTCATCAGAAAAAACCACCACGTTATATTTTCTACATGCAATGGCTAGCGCTTTATATTCTTCTTTTGTATAAACAGCTCCCGTGGGGTTGTTTGGTGAGTTTAAAATTAGAACCGTTTGTTTTTTAGGCGCTTCATTCTCAAAAAAAATAGCCAAATTTTCTGGTGTCAATTTAAAATCGTTTTCGAAATTAGTTTCTAAAATATGATACACACCACCTTTAGATTGTATTTGAGGAATGTAACTTACCCAACTTCCTTTGGGTATTAAAAACTCGGCATCAAAGATTAAAATGGATTGATACAACAACTCTTTACTTCCCGGTCCTATAAAAACTGAATCTTTTGTTGTTTTAATGTTTTGATGCTTTTTTAAAAAAAGCACTATTTCTTCTCTTAATTCTTCGAGACCTGCAACAGGTAAATAGTGGTTGTTTTCGGCATTTTCTCTTAACGCAGCAACAATACTCGAATGAATTGAAAAAGGAGATTGCCCAAAGCCAAAATGACTAATTTCTTCCCCTTTTATTCTTAATTCTTTTACCTTTTCATTTATTAAAAGTGTAGCAGATTGTTTTAATGATAAAATATTTTGATTGATCATAATTAGATGGCATTGCCCATTTCACGTAAATAAAAATACTAATTTTTAAGCATAAAAAAAGCGGCATAAAGCCGCTTTTTTATAAAAATAAACTTGCTTTATTTTAGGATGAAACTTACTCTTGCGAATAAGAAACGACCACCAACACCAAATTGTTGAGATCTTCTAGACCAATCAAAACGTCCATCACTACGGTTCGCTTCAATAGCTCTGTCTGGTACAACATCTAATAAGTTGTTCGCTCCTACTGTAAACGTTAAATCTTCTGTAGCTTTGTACCCAAGAGATAAATCTGTAACAATTTTTGAAGCAAATATTTGCTGATTTGCTACAGAATTCGTTGCTTCAGATACTTTACCAAAGTATACATTTCTTAAGAAAACATTAAATTTTCCAGAAGTTAGACTATTGGTTAAGTTCATTTTAGTTCTTGGCACTGCTTCTTCTAAAAAGATTCTACTATCTTCAGGAAAATAAGTGTTTACTAAACCTGCATCTTTTAAAATTTGAGAAGAATTAATTGCTCCTACTTGTCTTGTTTGAGAAAACGTTCCTGATAAATCTGTCTTTAGTCTTGTATTTGTTCCTAAAGTTGCTTTGTGTGAAACTACAAAATCAATTCCTTTAGACTCTGTATCTATTGCATTTGCAAAGAAAGATGCTGCAGAAGCATTTGCTTGAATTAATAATACATCTAATTCAGAACCAGTACCCGGTCCTTTAAATTGACCTGTATACACAACTCTATCAGCAATATTTACTACATACCCATCTACTGTGAAAGTTAAGTTAGCTTCTGGTAACTTTGCTGTAAAACCAGCAGAAAAACTAGTAGACGTTTCTTCTTTTAATTGAGGAATTCCTAATAATTTAGCCGCTTTACTATCATTTGCAAACGTACCTACTTCTACAGGAATTCCATCTTGAAAAATAGTAGACGTAGAGTTAAAGTTTAATTGGTGCAAAGAAGGTGCTCTAAAACCTGTGTTAAAAGAAGATCTAATTCTAAAGTTGTCTGAAACTTTGTAGATAGAAGCTAACTTAAAGTTTAAGGTAGCACCAAAATCTGAATAGTTTTCATAACGCGTTGCAAAAGTAGTTGAGAACACTTCAGAAAACTTCGCGTCTAAATCTACATAAGCAGCAACACTACTACGTGCTCTATCCAATTCATTTTTAGGACCAAATCCTGGAAATACTTGAGAACCTCCTGGTCTAGAGTTTCCAAAAAAGTCTTTTAATGGTGTAGTACCTGGAATACCAGTAAATGGTAAACCATCTGCTTGGTATTGTGTATAAGAAGATTCTTCACCAGAAATAATTTGATAGTTTTCTATTCTGTGTTCCCCACCAAAAGCAACACCAAAACCTTCAAAAGTATCTTCGTAAAATTTAGACAAATCTAAATTCGTAGTATTTTGCATAAAAGAAAATCCACCAGCATCAAAAGTTGTTGGAGATGCATTTCCTTGAGAAGCATTATACGTGTTACCAATAACATAATCAAAAGCATTTTTACCATAGGTGTTCGAGAAATCTACATTCCACTCACCTATTTTTCCTTTAATACCAACTGCTAAAGATTGATCTGAAATTGTTGAATTAATTTCTGGTAAAAAACCATTGTTATAAGCAGGTGTAAATGTTCTACTTTGACTTGGTAATCTGTAAAAACCAGCAGAGTTTCCGTTTCTTGAACTCATTCCTGCAAAAGAATACAATTCAGTACCATTGTCATCTAAAGGTAATTTAAAGTTGGCAAAGAATCTACCTCCTCTTACTCTAGACTGTCCCACTCTCATGTTATAATCTGTTCTTTTCTGGCCTCTTGCAGCTAATTCTGCGGTAGTCGCATCTGCTCCTAAGATCGTTTGTAATTCAGTAAAACCGTCTCCTGCAGTTGTAGCATAACCTGCCGAATTTGCAAAACCTTTTAAGTTGTCTATAATCGGCAGCCCGTTTACTCCTGACAATGTAGCACCATCTACCCCATTGGCTAATGATAAGAATTCAGAAGAATGCGCAGAATTACTAGCATTTGCTAATCTTTCAACAACATTATATCCGTTAAAAATACCACCTTCCCATTCTTTCATTCTGTTGTAATCTTCACGCACATCAAAATCTCCAGAAAATGTAATAAAACCACCATCTTCACCTAAAGGCAATCCGTAACTTGCACTAACGTTTGTAGTTTCACCGTCAGAACCACCCGTTTGACTATTAGAGTTTTCACTAAAATGAGCTCCTGTAGTTACTGCAATAGACAATTCATTTACCGTTTCATTTAAAACGATGTTTATAACTCCTGCAATGGCATCAGAACCATATTGTGCTGCTGCACCATCTCTTAATACTTCTAATCTTTTAATAGCTGCTGCGGGTATTGCATTTAAATCTGTACCTACAGAACCTCTACCAAAAGTACCATTCACATTTATTAATGAAGAAGTATGTCTTCTTTTACCATTAATTAACACCAATACTTGGTCTGGCCCTAACCCTCTAAGTGAAGCAGGGTCTACGTGATCTGTTCCATCTGAAATGGTTTGTGTATTCGATGTAAATGAAGGGGCAACAAAGTTTAAAATTTGATTTAAATTAACTTGTGGTGCCGATGCTGCTAATTCTTTAATATCAACAATATCAATTGGTACAGGAGAATCTATCACAGATCTGTTTGGATTTCTAGAACCAATAACAACAATTTCTTCTAAAGACACATTGTCTTCATTTACAACAATTGTTATAAAATCACTGTTCGTTACTTTTACAGTTTTTGTTTCAAAACCCATAGCAGATACTACTACAGTAACAGGTAAACTTTGTACCGCTAAGCTAAATTCACCAGCATCATTTGTTGTGGTTCCTGCTGAAGTTCCTTTTACTAGAACATTCATATAAGGTAGTGTACTACCAGACTTGTCAGTTACTTTACCTTTAATCGTTTGCGCCAACATTGCTATAGGCAGCATCAATAAAAAGGTAAACATTAAAATTTTTCTTGTTTTTGTTTGTTTCATGTTTTTTGAGTTTTGTTTTTTGAATTTTGTTAAACAAATATGGTTCTTTTTTTAACAGTAATTTAATTTTTTGTTAAAAAAAATATTAAAATTTTAATAAATTATTAAATAAAAGCACTGAAATAGTTTAAATTAATAAAAAATAAAACTTACCCAAATGATTTTTCTTTGATTTTTCAATGGTTATTTCAAAGTATCCGTTTTAAAGATAAATTTCATTTTAGTCATAAAAAAATGCTACTCTTTCGAGTAGCATTTTAATATTCTTACGTTTTAGTTTTAATTAAAACTGGTAGTTTAAAGATAAATTAAACATGGTTCCTAATTGACTAAAGTGAGAACCATCATACGTCATTTGAGAATAACGACCATTAAAAGTAATCGCGTTAGCCTCATTTTGAAGTTGTGTTAAGCCTGATCCACCATTTGCAATTGAGATCACTGAAGTATCATCAATGATTGCTTGACCAGCAGCGTTTTCTGCTTTAAAAGCCCACTCTGGCAAAATATTCAATAAGTTATTAACGATAAAAGCAACTGTTAACTTCTCTGAAGCTTTAAAGTTTATTGCTAAATCTGTAATGATTTTTGGCGTAAACTCAGTTCTTAAATCAGAACTCATAAACTTTTGCTTGAACGTTGTTTTACCGAAGTAGGTATTGTTAATAGCAAAACCAACTTTATTGATTTCATAGTTTGCACCTAAAATCCATTTCGTTTCTGGTCTAGAAGTAAACATTAATGCCAAGTTAGAACGATCAAGTACAGGGAAAGCTGTTACAGAACCGTCATCGTTTTTCACATCAATCGTAGGAACATCTTGTGTTCTTTTGTTATCGATTGTGTAATTTCCTGAAAGGTTTAAGTCTAATTTACCTGCTCCAATTTCAATATTTGAAATGCTAGAAACGAAATCAATACCAGAGGTAGTTGTATCAAAACCATTGATAAAGAATTGGTTTTTACCAATTTGGTTTGTATAAATAACTCTATCCTCTACGTCAATTTTATAATAATCAACTGTAAAGTTGATATTGTTTGTTATTTTACCACCAAAACCAACAGTAATATTTGTAGATTTTTCAGGAGTCAATTTAGGAATTCCTAACTCTCTTGCCTTTGGAGATACATTATTTACCAATCCAACAACATCAATTCCTCCTCCATCAGCAAAAGAATACTGAGACTTTTCAGTATAAATTTGGTGTAAACTTGGTGCTCTAAATCCTGAAGAAATAGATCCTCTCATTGTATATTTATCAGATAATTTGTAACGAGAACTAAATTTGTAAACAAACGTGTTTCCAAAATCAGAATAGTTCTCTCCACGCACTGTACCACTTAATAAAAAGGCATCAGAAACATCATAATCTAAACTGAAATATCCACCTAAATTATATCTATTAAAGATTCCAGAGTTTTTAATATCATTTCCAGAAAAAGAATCTGAACCACCACCTTCGTAAGAAGAAACTTTTCCGGCGATTACTTCAAAATTTTCATTTCTAAACTCTGCTCCCATACCAATACTAACTTTATCAGAAAGAAGTCTAGATACATCTAAATTTCCTACGATATGGTTAAAAGAGGTCCCTCCTGGATCAAAACTAGTTGGACTAAGCGCTTGATAACCATCGCTCGCGTTATGAGAATTGTTTACCTTATATGTTTGCTCATTACCACCAAAAGTAATACTAGAATCTACATTCCAGTCATTTACTCTTCTTTTAATTCCTAAGGTAGCATTAAAGTCATTTAACACACCTTCGAAAGTTGGTACATAACCATCAAATCCACCTCTTTCATTTGATGGAAATAAATCTTGTAAATAAGCTAAATCTCCCGTTGCTACTTTCCAATAAGGAGTTCTGTAGTTCGCGTAAGAGTTTACTTTTTTAAATACATATGCAGCATTAAAATATAATGTAGACTCTTCAGATAAGTCATAAGCACCATTGATTAAAAATTTAGTTGCTACAGTTTCAGGAGAACCATTAATGTTTCCTGCATCTGGTCTTCTAGATAAGAATTCTTGAACATCTGCTAAATCAGCTCCAAAACCTGTACCTCCATATGCTTCACCTTTTGCACTTACTGTACCTGGTCTGTTAGCCAATCCTACTTTAGAAAAGTCAACTGTATAGTTTACAAACCCTTTATCGTCGCCAATAGAAGATCCATTGTTAATACTAATACCAAACATTTCACCATCTCCTTCTGAAGTAATTCCAGATCTTAAAGTTGCTGAACCTCTGCTTACATTATCCTTTAAAATAATGTTTATTACACCTGCAATTGCATCAGAACCGTATTGTGCAGATGCACCGTCTCTTAAGACTTCAATACTTTTAATTGCATCTACTGGTATTGCAGAAATATCTGTACCTGTTTCACCTCTACCTGGAGAATCTTGCGTATATAATAATGCACTAACGTTTTTACGTTTACCATTAATTAATACCAAAGTTCTACTTGGTCCCATGTTTCTAATTTCATACGGATCTAATAAAGAAGTCGCATCATTTACTGGTGTTTGAACCGTGTTGAATGATGGGATTTTAAAAGCTAACGCTTTGTCAAACGTAGTTTGACCTGTAGATAATAATTCTTTAACACCTACAACATCAATAGGTAATGGGCTATCTGTACTACTTCTAGGAGCTGTTCTTGATCCCGTAATGATAATCTCACCTAAAGACTCATCTCCTTCTTCAATTGCAATCGTTAAAAAAGAATTGGTTGTTACTGTTACTTCTTTCGTTTTAAAACCAATAGAAGATACCACTATAGTAACTGGTAAGCTTTTTACTGTTAAACTAAATTCACCAGCATCGCTAGTTGTAGTTCCCGTAGAAGTTCCTTTTACTAGAACATTCATGTAAGGCAACGCACTTCCAGAAGTGTCTGTTACTTTTCCTTTAATTGTCTGTGCCATTAACCCTAAAGGTAGCATAAACATAAAAGCAATTG
>Ga0209533_1003483_pt1 | contig 13935 bp, 16 predicted proteins | sample COG_04_FD_184748 | JGI IMG/M metagenome (GOLD analysis project Ga0209533, IMG submission 184748) | Pelagic Microbial community sample from North Sea - COGITO 998_met_04 (SPAdes) (version 2) | ecosystem: Environmental > Aquatic > Marine > Neritic zone/Coastal water | place: Helgoland, sampling... | reverse complement strand
AAGATGGTAGCTCTGGTGAAGATGGTACTGGCGGAACAGGTCATAAAGGAGGGAAGGGTGAATCATGGAGAAAAGAAGATGCTAGCCCAAGCACTGGCGGAATTGGCCATAAAGGAGTGAAGGGCGATTTATATCGCAAATCATTGGAAAAGATTGGTAATGCAGATGTTAGACTGAGTTATCACGAATCGATGATTGGTGCAACTCCTGTCAGAGGCAAAGAAGTAGGTGCCGATGTTTCACAAGACTCTATTCTCCAACATAAAAGAGCAATAAACAGCAAATACGAAATGGGTGATAGGGTATTGGTAACTTTGTATCGTGATGCTTTGGAGAGGATTCCACCCGAGATGCACCTGACCATCAATGGGGAGTCCACAGATGAGGAGAAGCAGAGTTGTGTGGATAAAAATGAAATAGTCCAACTATTAAAGAACGGACCTCGAAATCTTCAATATATGGGCAAGACAGAAACGACATGGATTTTTACTGTTTTTGATGGAAGTGGGACTCAAACCTCCGCCGCAGTCCCTAAAGATTGGGTCGATGTGCAGTCGCTCATTCTCATGGATAAACCCGCCATATACCCACTGCAACAGTTGCAATTAATAGATGTCAAATACAACGAGGGGAATAGCGACGTTGTCTGGATTGGAAGATATTTGAACATTCAAGCGGATAGCGATGATTCTGCTTCCAATGAGAACAAATATAATCATTATGTGTGCCACAGTAAGGAAGCAAACAATACGGGCAACATTATGCAAGTGATTCAGGATGAAAAAACAGCTCTACCCCCACTGACTCCATTTTATCCATATGGCGAAGATAATAACCCGAATGAATATCAAGAATTAAATAAGAACGAGTTTCATGATTATGGCAGCAACAGCTCGACATGGAAACATCATGACCAACCTTTTATAAAGCAGGGTGATGTATTGGAAATGAATAATGGGCATATAGTTGATAATGTGAATATTTGGGATAGGGTCTATGTTACTGATGACAATATTGACGAATATGGAGAACTGTATCATAGAGTTCGCTATGTCTCCATTAATCAACATGGGAATAAGATAGCACATCCCGACAGGACATCGAACGAAGACAAAGAAACATATGGTACTTATTCGGACTCGGACGACTACGACTCCGCACCAGATGACCACGATGATTCTGGGCTAGACGACCCAATGCAAACCTCGCAAGAATTGGATGTCTGGTTTGATGAGTACCGAATAGTGGGTCATTGGGACGAATTGTACCCAACGAAATCTCCACCATTGTACGGCACTAAAAAAGAAGATAGACATTCAAGTGATGAAGATAGCGACGAAGACGACAGTTACAACCCCGGCGATACTTACGATGGACTCCTGCCAGGACCTGATAACACTGGATACCTCCTTCCAACCCCACAAACAACCAAAAATGATGCTACGGATGATGCTACGGATGACGACACCGATGATGACGCCAATTGACGCCGACGCCGACCGGCTCCACCGACGTGGGTGGTACCCAAAGAGAATAACGAAATATAAATAGTCTAACACATGTCAAACGCATGGCATACGACGATTTCTTGAGATACAAAGGCGATGCCATTTTAAAGGCATCTCGTGAGGAAGCGTGTCATTACTTGTACACCCATGGTCGATATACATGTTGGTCCGATTGGCTTTGGAAAACGCCCGATAGAGACGCATTTTGGAAAGCCGTAGATTGGTCCGAACGCGCCTCCCAAATGGATTTAACATTGCACGAGCGATGTTCCGCCATTCGTCAATCCAAAATGGAGTGGAATCGATTTCTGCGCGTCGTTGAGCCAATGGAGAGGATAGAGCCGACCGTACCACCATTACCCGATTAAAACTGCATAACATATAAAAAAATAAGATTAATTAATTTCCTGAACTACAAATTGTTTGAAATGGCTCCGGGGTTTCTTTGTCGGATGTGGCGTTACAGGCGGTGACGGGGGAGGATGTGTCGGGGGAATCGAGTCTGGATTTGGTGGCGCGTAACAATCGTTGATGACCAGTCTAGACTGGACACTGTGGTCCACATGCCCTGCTCCCCACGAAGCATGTGTTTTGACCCGGAAGCGCTCAAGTACAACAAGCGGTTCCTTGTAGAAGGCATGGGCCAACGTGGCCCCAACAGGACCGGTTTGCAACTCCAAGTGGGCGGCACCGGCTGTGTATGTTGTGCCACCCCCCATTCCCGAATCTCCTGCAATGATTTTGCCGCCACCTTGGCCACAACGTTTGTGCATATGGGCGGCCGGGCCGTGGCGAACTTTTCTTTCGATGAATTCGTTTATCTGTGCAAGCGTCGTACCAATGCACATTGCTGCATCCTTTTTATTCGGTTCTGTCTTTTTTGGTCCCTGTGTCCCCATGTTTTCTCTCCAATACATGAAATAGTTGTCGTTAAAATTGTCGGCAGCAGCCTTTCCGGCGGATTGACCATCCCCACCAAACATCCCTAACCAACATTTCTTCTGACTATTCCAATTCGGTTGGTCTTTTCGAATACTGATGTCAAGCAAGCGTGCATGTTTGAAAAGCATGAACCAAGAATTGTAATGGAATGCAACCAGTTCATCAGGGGTCATATTTTCAAGGATGTATCTTTCTCTTGATATTTTTCTTTTTTTTTGCTCATCCGTTTTTTTTTGATTGTATTTATATCGTAGATTTCCCATCTTATCTGGAACCCCGTAACGCCCGACAATTATGTTATAGTCGTCCATCCATTTGAAACACCTTGTTTCAGGGTCAAAAAGCTCTGTATGAAGTGTCATCTTCTCCCACAATGGACCTAATTCCGTCATTCCCCCATGATGAATAAGCCAATATGTCAAAAAACGCATCTCACGCTCAAAAACAAAGTATGTCAAAAAACTTTGAAATTCTTCTTTCGATTGTTGCCGTAGTTTGTGAATAGTGTCTAACTCGTCTGGAGACATAAACCATGGAAAACGACCTGTTCGCGTCACATAAGAGTTTGCATCTTCATTCTTAATATTAACCACTGGTGTAATGACCCCATACCCCCTTCGCAAAATTGTATCTCTATTCACATTTAATGACCCCACTGTCGTATCGACCTGCAATCCACCGACCATTTTAGTTTGTGGCAAAGTAGCAGCTTGTGAAATTTCTTTTGCCGCATTGAATTCAATGGTTGCTCTAGAACTGCGACCATTCAGATTTCCAGAACCCGGGTCAAACGGTTGAGAGCGAATGAGTTTCACGTAGTACTCTCGTTGTTCTTTCGATAATACGCCCGTTTCTGTATAATCCAAAAACATTGTAGCTTTTGGACTCGTATCATTTTTGTACCCCTTTGTTGTGTGAAAGCCGTGCCAGACCACAATGCTTCCGCTTGGTACTGTTGGACAAAACCATTCCAATACGGGACTGCTTTGTTTTATCCACTTATGCGTGGGGTCATTCAATGTGTATATTTGGCCTCGCTCCGTTTTGCGGAAATCATCAATCAACCCATTCAACATCGCCCCGCAGTCCTGTAAACCATTCAATGCGCGCACACAACAATTCGTTGGCGTTTCCGCATGACCGACCGTGCCTTTGCAATTTAAGATGGGTGGCAATTTGACAAGCCCGTCTTTAAACACATTGTCCAATTTTTTCAGTGGTGGTGGATAAAACGTCGATGTGTATGGTGTCTCTTCCCCTGCTAAATACAAGTCGTGATTGACAAGTTCTATCAAACAATTTGTCCAAAACGAGGAGTGTTCTCGTTCTTTTGCGACCAAGAACATGATTGACGACTCGTCAAACGGCATCTGCATCTGAATGCGGTCAAAAGAACGCCCACCCAGCGTCTTTATAATGCCCTTTTCCATGGGATTCAATTCGGCGTGGAGAGCCATTTTTGTTTCACCAGTGGTGGCCATGTCTCTGATGTTCTTGATATTCTGATTCATATACCTCTTTTTAGTTATTGATAAAATAAGTGACACATATTTGACTCACGAGGAAAAGAATGTGTAAATGTGGACCTCTTCCTACGTCTTGTGTTCGACGCCTACATTGCTTGTATTAATTCAACCGGTGAAATTAACTTGGACTCTTCCGCGACCACATCAAAATAAGCACCGTTATTGATTCTCTCTCGCTCTTGTGACAAAAACTCGACTTTTTCCATCTCTGCCTCAATCGATTTGAATCGATAACTCGTCTCCTCCGGCCTGTTATTCACCAGCCACCTTTGCATTCTTTGAATGGATGCACCATACTCCCCCTCCGACCATAACAGATTGGACGAAAAGTAATAGCGCACATACTCACACAGTGGCAACAGATTCGGCCAGGCATCGGGCCAGTGAACGATAGACATGGTTGCGGATTTCACAGCCCTCTGCGCCACAACTACCAACGATTTAGAATTTAAATTTGTCTCAATCCCCACTGAAATCATTGACAAATGTCGAAGTGTTTCCAGATGCGCGACTGTTGCACTGTGCCATTGTGTTTGAAAGAAGAACCGATTCATTTCCGGCATCCTCCATTTCCACAATTCTAATTGATGAATCATTTCTTGATGAAGTTCGATTGCTTTCAAATACGACTGCGACACTTTTTTATAAGATTCGACCCTCTTTTTTTGTTCATCCTTTTCTCCGACGTCCATCTCTTCCTCCACGCCTCGGTTCATTCTTTCCACCTCCTCCTCCTCCTCCTCCGTGTTCATTCTTTCCAACACCTCCGAACCCTCCTCCACATACAGATTCGCCAACGCCAATCGCGCCAGCACCGCCTCCGCCCTCCAACACGGCGATGAGACGGGTTCATTGTTCACAGACCAGGCAAAGTTCGGATGACTCTCCAACGGCCGATGTCGCTCCGACAAGACCAATGCCAATGCCACATCAAACCCCTTCACATAATTCTCCAATTGCTTTCGCAACATCCTCTTCTCTTCACCCGAATCCAACAATTGCTGTATGGACATTCTCTTTCTCGTCAATGCAACCGCCTCTTTCCACATCTTCACTTTTTCGAATTCAACACTTTGACAAATGTGAATATCCATGACTGACAAAAGAACCGGCTCTTAAATACACCGACGTCGTTCGTCCAGCAGACCTCACTCATGTAGCACATATGTGAACGGTCTCTCATTCCCCCCCTTCCAAGTCCACCCAATGTCGACCAAGCGGAAGCGTTCCACATTGGCTGAACGCCCGACTACTATTTTTGACCCCGTTCACCGCGAGTATGATTTGCGTCCAGAGATAGTGGACATTATTAATTGTCAAGAGTTTCAGCGTCTTCGTCGTTTAAAACAATTATCCACGGCACATTGGGTTTGGTTGGGTGCGACACACACTCGTTTCGAACATTCCATCTCCGTCGCATATTTGGCGGGGCATCTGACGACCTCGTTGCAACGCAAACAGCCCGAACTGGCGATTACAAATCGTCAAATTTTATTGGTTCAATTGGCCGGACTCTTGCACGATGTTGGCCATGGTCCCTTTTCACATTTGTTTGATGATGTTTTTTTGTCGGAGAACAAATCGCCAATGGCACATCACGAACAAAGGTCGGTGGCCATTGTTGCGAAACTTCTGTTTGCCTCTTCCTATCACTACAGTGTTGAAGAAATTGCGTTTGTGCAGTCCTTGATAGCGCCCAAAACAGGTCAAGACGGCTTCTTTTATCATATTGTGGCGAACCAAGTCAATCATTTGGATGTGGATAAAATGGAGTACATCAAACGGGATGCCAGAGCCTGTGGCCTGTCATCCGGTGGCTTCGATACGGATACGATGCGCATCATTAATGCTGCTCGGGTTATCGATGGACACATCTGTTATCACAAAAAGGTTTATGAGGACATCTACAACTTGTTTCAGACGAGATATCGTTTGCATACGACCGTTTATAGACACCCCGCGGTGGTGGCCATTTACCACATGGTGGCCGATGCGATGCGAGCGTCGGGTCTGCCTTTTGAAGAGTCCATTCAGTGCTTGGATGATTTTTGTAAATATGATGATGGCATTTTAGACCGACTTCGATGGACACCGTCGGCGGCGGGGGCTCTTATTCGTCGCATCGATGAGCGAAAGTTGTACAAAGTGGCCGTGACATATAAAAAGTCTCAGCCATGGGAAAGTATGCCCACTGTGGGTGAGATTGTCGCGCACAGTCCGTCCGGGACCATCACAGAAAAGGACGTGATTGTGGATTTTTGTTGTGTGGGATTTATTGGAAAGGCCGATGGTCATCCCATGGATAACGTTCGTTTTTATGATAATTCTCGTCCAAATAAATCGTGCGTTATCAAAAGGAGGTCCGTTTCAACGTTGTTGACGCCAAGATATTGTGAGTTTTGGACCAGAATTATTGTGAAAGAGGATGTGCATGTTGGTGCGGCGCAAAAGGCGTGGAATGCGTGGAAAAATGCGGTGTAATTGATGTATTTATAGTTTGTAGTTGGAATGGGTATGATAATAGAATCGTTCATTCTCGTGTTCTTTGCTTGTGCTGCCGTTTTATTTCTGTCGCACTCTGTCTTTTTTTCATGGTACGAAAGCAAACGCAATGCCGAAATGATGGCGTTTCTGCGCAGCAAAAAAATCATCACTTAGTCCAGCGTGACAAAGTGGGAGCCGTTCTTGGTCCGCGGTCCGGAAATGAATTTCGTCGAGTCAGTCGTCGAGCCGGGAATGGATGTTGAAATAGGCGACCGGTAAAAATTTAAAGCTTCAGCGGAATTTTTGCGGGAGTGGGAAGATTTAACATCGCAACGTAACAAAGAATCAAAGCAAAGCACACTTTCCAGGGTTCGTGATACCAAGGATTGACTTGCACATGACGGCATATGGGACACGTGGGTAATGTTTTCATATAATATTCGAGTTCTTTTTTTTGCCATTTTTCCCAGCAAAATGTACAAAGTTGATGTTTACACTGTAGAGTTGTAATTTTACGTCGATTACGATAACAAATTGAACATTCTATCATTTGTTTTTTTCTACGTAACTTAAATACACGATTCATGAGGTACGTCTTTCCAAACAGGCACATTTGAGATTCCAAAAGAGCGTTTAGTCCAGCGTGACACTTTTCTGGAGCACCAGAGGCCCACCTTCCAAAGTTCAGAAGAGACGTCGTCACCACTATAAAGGCAGTCGTTCGTCCAACGACACCCACCACAATGCAACGAATCAAGTGTTGCATCGTAGGAGAACCAAGTGTGGGCAAAACATCGTTCATCCACGCATACATGGATAAATCCATTGAAGATGTACAAACAACAATGGGCGTCGATTTTTTCTCGAAAAGTCTTTACATACAGAATTCACACGTTCGTCTCACAATCTGGGACACGGCCGGGTCCGAACGGTATCAATCGTTAATGCACTCTTACTTGCGTGATTCGCACATCATTATTATAGCTTACGACGTGTCAAAGAAAGAGACATCCCTAGTCAAATGGCTCCAGCTAGTCGAAGCGTACAAGCCCAAAGTGGTCTGTATTACAGGCATCAAAAATGACCTGACCTCCTTCTCTCACAACCTCACCGACCTCATCGAACCATGGAAACGCCACAATTGGAAGATATTAGTGTCCAAATGCTCAAGCCGGCAGAAATCATCGGTCAAAGTGGTCATCGAAAATGCCATCAAACAATCCATCGAACAAGCTCCCACTCGGAAGAAAGAGGCTCCAAATATTGCGATGTTTGCAAAAGAACCGCGTGAAAGCCGAACATGTTGCACATAATCCACAAAAACAACAATTATGGGTATAAAAGCACTCCATCACATTCCAAATGTCATCCATCGCAATGAATAAAACAGTTCCATTTCCAGTCGTCAAAGTGAACAAGCAGACACGTAAAGAACGTCGCCATAAAAAAGAAGTCTTGCAGTTGCGTGAACAGTGCACTTCCATCTTGCCCGCGACCACTTTTAAAAGAATCGTGGCTCAAGAGGCGGCCCTCGTCTCGGCAGAACCATTGCGATTTAATGCGGATGCGGTCCGTGCTCTGCAGGCCGCGACGGAGCAGGAGTTGACCACGGTCTTTAGTGGGGCGGCGTTCTGTGCGGAGATTGCGAAGCGCGATACGATTACAGTGGAGGATATGAGAAATTATCAATTGTTGCGTGAATTGTAATCGAGTTCGGTGTGGGGAGGGCGGGGTGGGTGTGGCAAATAAAACGTGATTTAAAGTAGAAATGGAAAGAAAACGTATTTAAATGAGTTCTTTGTTGTGTATTAGAAAATAATATTTGTATCTTCATGTCAATTCTAAATTGCTACACTCGTTTAACTGTTGTAAATAATACAGGCTTGAATGCCGTGTTTGAAGTGAATCCAAATGAGACGGATATGAGAATTCAACCCATTGGAAGTGCGAATGTGAAGGCGGTGGTGGGGACGTCGGCTGTCTCGGTGACGGATTGGATAAGGGAGTGGTTTAGTTTTATGAGTTATGGTCCAACCTACACGCATTTGACATGGACAGTGGGGTCGTGCGAGACCGCGACAATGCGTTTCCAATTAAGTACACCGTTGAAGATTGCAGTCAAGTGGGGAGACCCGTCCGTCTCGTGGAAAACAAATGTGTCGGGGGCGTGGAGCATTGATATTTCAAAGGCGGGTGATGTGACGCTCTTTTTGAAAAGTGATATTGGGGAGTATGGTCATCGGAAAGAAACGAATGGTCTGATGACGGTTGCGTCCGTTCAACTTAAACCGTATTTGGAAATTGCATGTGATGAGGATATCCCATTTAGTGTGCTGAAACATCCGGTTGCGGAAATGTTTTGGAGGCCGGGGATTGATGTGAATAATATTATTAAACCGGATGTGGAGTAGTGGGGTGGGCTCAGTCGCGCTTTGCTTCGGAGGGGTGGAGCGGGTCGGTGGAGTGGGACGGGTTGGTGGAGTGGTTGAGAGAGGATGGTCGGTGAAGGGTGGATTTGTAGTAGTTGTAGGCGACTTCGAGTGTGATTAAGGTGACGAATCCGATGGAAATGTATAATCCGTATTTGATTTCTGGTTTCATTTGGATGTCTGGTGGTGAGACTTTATAGTGTACTTTTTGTTGCAGTTGTAGGGGAGTCGGAACGTACCAGGTGTGTGGGTCACCCTCTTTCTGACCCAAAACCAGTGTTCCCTCGTCTGCACCATCCGTTTTTACTTTTTGGTGGATTGAACTTGGCTCAAAGCACGATATAAAAGGCTTTCTGTCTCGTTGAAGAATGAAGTCCACACACACCCCACACCAAACACAAACGAAAAGCCACCTCATCATAGTCGCGGGTGGAGCCCCGGCTCTCCCCACAGTCACACAAGCAATTGTGGAATGGTTAGAAACAACCATCCGAAAACCATTGGAAGGTACACTCTTTGACACTTGGATAGCGGCACCCGCCAAAGAATACTACATCACTGCCAAACGAAGAGATTAACAATTCATTGTATATAATGCAAGCAAGCACTCCTACCAATGAGACCACGTACTTTGTCCGACGACGGTCTTCATTTGTACCTGAACGCCATCACAACATCGCGACCACGACATTGGTATGAACATCTCATCTGCAACCTCTTCCATTCGGATTACGACGACCGTTTGCACGATGTGGTCGCGACCTGCCGAGAGTCCACGAAAGCCCTGTGTGCATTGTTTGGCAATCCAACTCTTGAAACACGCCTGCAAAATGCAGTACGCAATACCGTCAAATTAATACTCGATGCCTCCACAAAACGACAACGCGAAAAAGATTTGCGTTTTTTCACAGATGTCATGAAACAATCCTTCAAAGAAGAGGACCACCAAACGGCACACATGCTCCATACTGCACTCACGCGACCACAAATCGCTCATGTTCGTCGACCAAAGTCGGCCGGTTGTTTTGAAACAGTTGGGTTGGCATACGGGGCGCCCAATTATGAAAAACATCTCCGCTATTGGCGCACTGTTCGCACTGACCAAATTTTACCATCGCTCATTGCGTTCAATCGATTCGTTCGAAGACGCACTTTTATGGGGCGAAAATCGGATGTGGAAGAAGCAAACGAATATATGGATATCTACAAATATTTGGAACATGATAAAGATGCAATCTTAGCAGTGTACAAAATGGATTCACTTTCGTTCTGAATCAAGCGAGAACGGGATTACTTTCCTGCAATCGGTGTTGCCGTTCTATTTTTTAACAGTATATATGTAGTTTGAATATTTTAAAACATGTCACAATTGAAGAAGAAAAGCGTAAAACAAAGTTTTGTTCATGTAAGCAGCGGGTCGAAATCCAGTGCTTCTCCATATGAACTCGTGTGTATGAAAGGTGTGCGCAACACCTCTTTTGTTCCTGCTGAACCAATAAAGACAAAGAGAAATCGGAATGGGGTAGGGTATAAGAAAGCTTTCCAGCCGGTAGAGCCGGGACCAAAAAAAAATGACCAATTCTTTGGGCTTTTTGTATATAGAAATGACCTGTTGGTGGAGGTACCAAGTTTTGATAATAGAACTTTGAACGACCCACGGCTCCAAATGCAAAAGGAAATGTGTCCAGAAATCAAGCAGTTATTGAACGAAATGCATCTGGGAAGCGAGTGGGATAGTGTGGTAATCCAGGATAGGCCAGTACTTGTCTTCAAGATAGAAATTGGCAGGTGGAAAAAGGCCCTGGCGGCGCTGAACATTATCAAAGAGTATCTTGCAAACCAAAACATTCCAATCATTGCCATGCATCTGAACTGGCATGACGGAGATTACGAAGAAGTTCTACTAAACACAACTGAGGCGTATGATAGAACCGAAGTACTTATGAAAATCAATCCAAGAGTCGACCCGGGGGTGGCAGAGGAGGAGGAGGCGGCACTTTTTTGACGAGCAAGTGTCCATTTTTTTAAGGCCCGGTTTTTCCTCATTCCAACCTAAATCAACCCAAATACAAAAGGCAGAATAGTCGTCCAACATGCGGGGTGTTGCCCCCGAGAGAACAAGGGACCAGAAGTGATTTTTTCGAGGGTTTTTTTCTTAAGTCGTCCAACATGCGGGGTGTTGCCCCCGAGAGACCAAGGGACCATTGTATGGATAAGAATGAAAATATAACAGCGACCTTATAAAAATGGATTATCTCCGGTGCGTGGAGGTGGACAATATGGTTGTGTATCATTCAGAGAGGCTCTCTCTCTCCACATCGGCGGGGTCGATGACCACTGCTTTGCGTTTGCTCAATTGTATAAACGAATCCAACGTCGTCTGTTTTTTGGGGGTGCTTGTGCACCCTTTCTTCGGTTTCATTTCGCTCAACTTCTCCGCATGCTTTGCAAAATTTGGAAACGCGCCCAATACTGTTTGTTTGGACATGGCGGTTCTTGGGTTGGATTGCATTGGCTTTTGTCGGTGGGGTGGCCAGAGTGGCGACATTTGTAATTGTGTTCTCTTTTGTGGAACAGATGTGAGTCGAGGCAGCTCCAAAAGACGGTCGATAGCGAGGAGAATCCGATAGAGATTTCTGAAGAAGAGCGCGAATCGATTGTGGATGTAGTGTTGGGAAAAGATGGTCATTGTTTGCAATTCTTCTATATAAGGAATGTGGATAATGTGGATGTTTATATCTATTAAAGAACCACTGTTGGTAGGAGATGAGACGGATAGAAAGGCTCTCTCTGTCATTTATCCCTTTTTTTTTATCGTATCGATGACTATGAGTTTGTTCCTCATTCTGAAAGGAAACTCCTTTTTTTAAAATGTCCTCTTTTTTTTCCATTTGAATCTTTGCACTGCAGAGATTCGTCTATTTATTCCCTTTATCGATACGTACCAAGGCCTCGTTCATCTGTCGTGCCTCATCCTTCTTTTTTTGGGATTCAACATAAGCCTTGTTTCTAGCTCTGTCATTTCGTTTCCGATTTTCTCTCGGGCCTGTGCGTTTGTCTTTGAGTGCCTGAGCAACAATCCTCATTTTATTCAGGCGTTTGATTGCGTGTTTTAAGGCAGTTGCAATTTCGCGCAGTGGCATTAAATTGGGGTTGGGACCTTGTGCCTTTAACGATTCTTCTTCCAACTCCTTCGATGCTTCGAGAAGCTGGACAGACGTGACCAACTCTGCAAGCTTCTCGGCAGTGGACGCTTGGTATTGACCAACCAGTGCTCGCGAAAGAACCGGTTCATCACCCACAAGCTCGAAGTCCGGAACGGTCTCTGTACTCACTCCGATGTGTTTGCCCAATGTTGACAACAATAGTAACGCGGATAGAACTAAGAGCATAATATTCATTCTGGACTGCATTTTGGGTGTCGCTTCCGCCTCTTGGAATGTTCTCTGTTTGTAACACGCTTCCGAAGATTCCAAATGAGGTTCAAAGTCATTCCAAAAATTCGAAAATTGAGGATATCTCTTCTTGACGAATGAGACTGCCTCTGGAACGGTCATGTGATATTGTTGTTCAAGTTTTTGGATGTTTTTTTGAATTTGTGAATGTTCGTCTACTACGAATGAACGAAACATTGTTCCACATTCCAACAAATACGATTAATATACTATGTTTTTTTTGTTTGATTATTACCCTACTAACATGGTCGACGACGAACGACCGACACAGTCGGGAAGAATGGCTTTAACGCCATTTTCCACAATGTGCACAAGTGTATCGTGTCCGTTCGTCTCGGTCGCTTGGGTCATACTCCCATTTGTGAACACAGACTCTCTGATTTTCATCACGCTTTGTATCAATGGCACACTTCAGATTGTCACTGTCTTTTAACCGACTCCAGTAAGACTGTTCCAATTTGTGAAGAGATAGATTGGGATGCCACCGACTCATTGCCTCGCTCCATCCTTGATGATGGTGGTGGTGGTTTGTTTGTAATTGATTCAGATAACTGGTCATCAATTTTTCTAGGCGAATGATGTCGACCGGTGTGACTGCGTTTTGAATGGATTGAACCAGTTCTACTTGGAAAGGGTGGTCATGTGGAACGAGAGGCATTTTTGCCAGTCGGTCGGTGTCGGTCGGTGTGGCTGCGTTTGGAATGGATTGAACCGGTTCTACTGGGAAAGGGTGGTCGTGTGGAACGAGAGGCATTGCCATGGTGTTGTCAGTCCTCTTCGTACCTCATTCAACCACTTCATATCTTAAGCAGTACATATGAGGAGCCACCGGGCCAACCGATTGAAAGGCGTCGGTTCGCTTCAAACACCGCTGTCCAGGTGGGTACCGGGTCACTTTCTATCGCCCGGTGCACTCTATATCACCTCTTCTATGTGTTCCTCCATAAATTGGATGTACTCTGCTGGTCCTTTGTTGTTGTTTTTGTCAATGCAACTCTGGATGTGTTTGCAACATTTCTTACCAACTGCGCAGCCATGCATTTTAAAATATGGACATGTGCAAGTCCAAGAATGAAACAAATGGTTATACACAACAATGTAAAAATCAGACTGGTCGGACGGGCCATATTTAAAGTAATGAACCCGGAATGCACAGGATGCTTGACCTTCTTTGATATCTTCCCATGGTTGGTCCACTGGAATGTTAAATGTAGGCAATCCTTGACAGTTATTGCCTTTGGGATTAAGTTGGCGGAAACAAGCGTTGCTTCTGGGAGGCGGCATAATCATGTGAGAAGGATAGCTTTTATACTACTCGATTCCGAGGAGGAGGGACTCTGCATAGTTTCTTTGTGTTTGTCGTGCATCGAAGTGTCTTCCTAAGCACAATGCTGTGATTCCCATCATTCCCAAAAAGGTATCCATTGACTCTTACAAATCGAAGTATAAAGTCCGTTCCATACAATACACATGAGGAGACTGCTGCTGCTCCTTGTTTCCGCATGCTCATTTGTTTCCGCATGCTCGTTTGATTATGATTGGCAACGTCTGCACCAATGTTTGACACCGCAAGAATTATTTGATACTGTCG
>Ga0209533_1003479_pt1 | contig 13946 bp, 14 predicted proteins | sample COG_04_FD_184748 | JGI IMG/M metagenome (GOLD analysis project Ga0209533, IMG submission 184748) | Pelagic Microbial community sample from North Sea - COGITO 998_met_04 (SPAdes) (version 2) | ecosystem: Environmental > Aquatic > Marine > Neritic zone/Coastal water | place: Helgoland, sampling... | reverse complement strand
AAATATGATAAGAAGACTGATTAAAAAAAGTAAGGTTAATCCAAAACAAATCGAAAATTTAGTGCTACATCAAGCAAATTTTTCGATGAATAATATGATTTCAGAAAATACCAATATTAGCTTAGATAAAAATTTACACTCTATATTTAAATTTGGTAATACAAGCGGTGCTTCTATCCCATTAACTATTTGTCATAACGCAAAAAAAATATTTTCTAAGAAAGGTTATACCCTGATGGCTGGATTTGGAATTGGATTATCTTGGTCATCTTTTTTAACAAGATTAGATAAAACTAAAATTTTACCCATTTATTATATTTAATTTTTTTCCATAAATATAAAAAGGATTTTTTTTAATTTTTTTACAAAAAAAATCATTAAGCTCTTCTGAACAAACTATTGTAAAATAACTTTTATCAAATTTATTAATTTTCATAATTTTATTTGTAATCAAATCACTTTGAATATTTTTTGATTGTTTAGGAAATTTATAAAATTCAGTCATTCTTACGTAGTTCTCATACTCCAATGTATTTTTTTTTTTCTGTTCATCAATAATTTCATAATCAAAATATTTTGAATATCTATAGGGCACGTTCATTTGTTCTTCGATATAATGTAAAAAAGTACATGCATTAACTAATTCAATATCAATATGTAAAATTTTTACATTAAATTTTAACATTCTTTCAAAAGCTGACCCTTTACCAGTTGAATTTCTGTTAATATATTTAAAAATTAAATCTAAATTTTTACCCACCCCTGACAAAGAAAAAAGAGGGTGATTGGTTCTTTTTGAGTTTGTTTTTAACCTTACAAATTCTGGAAAAATACCAGTTTCAGAAAATGTTTCAATGTTGTTAAAAACTTTATTTTTGTTAAAATTTTCATATGTAAAAGTTGGTACAATTAAACTTGAGTCTTTACCTATAATCTCTGAAATCGAATTAAATAAATCCTCACAGATATCTATAAGATTATTTTTTGATGACAACTTGGATAAATCAGAATGCACAAATACAATATCATTTTTTTTTAATCCTAAATTTTTTAATATTTTTGTAAATTTAGTCATTTAAACTATATTTTTCCGAAATAAATTTATTCTTTTTTCAAAAATTGAAAAGTGTTCTTTTAAATCAAATGTGTTATTTTTTAAAAAAAAATTAAATTGATCTTCGACAATTTTTTTATCTTCATAGACTGATGGAAGAAAATAAGTATCTATAAATCTATTAACTTTTTCATCAGAAACAATTTTCTGCTTAAGTTTAAACACTTCCAGTCTATTAATAGTTTTTTCAGGCTTTAAAGCTAAAAAATTAGTATAGTAAAACATGTCTAAATAAATATGCAAAAATAAATTTGGGTAAATATAAATTATTTTATAACCGTCCATGTCAATTCTTTGATTTTTAATATTGTTAATAAAATCGTCTAATGATAGATTGTGTTTTTTTTCGGTTGAAGAAAATAAGATTAAATTTTTTTTTTCTTCATAATATTTAAAATTCTTCATAAATCCAAAATATCCAGCATTTGTAGGATGAACTTGAACTATATGATATTCATCTAATGAGTTTTCTACACAAAGTTTCCAGTTTGATGCATAATCTATTTTCTTACTAAAATAACTTTTTTCAATATTGCTGGTAATAAATTCTAATACAATATGCAGTTTTCCCAGATTTTTTTTTAAATCTCCAATTTTATTAGAAGCAAATAAAAATTTACCACATATTTCTGGAATCTTTTGTTTTAAATATTTGGATTTAATTTTTTTTTCAAAACATTCTTTTTTAGGTATTCCAATTAGTTTTCCTTCATAATTATAGAACCAACCATGATAGGGGCAAATTAACTTTTCATTTCCTGACTCTTCAGATTTAAGAGGAAAATTTCTATGTAGACATTTATTCTCAAATATTGAAATTTTTTCTTTACCTTTTTGCGCAACATATTGTTCGCCATAAAAATCAAAAACTATAAAGTCTCCCTCATTTTTCAGTCTGCCTATTTCACATATAAATATTGGGGATTTAATTTTTTTTTGTTCTTTATAAAAAATTTTCTCAGAAAAATATTGGTCAGTTTTCATTAATTTTTTTTATTTTTTTTAAAAAGTTTTGCCAACTGAGAAACAGTAACAACTTTTGACCAATCCACACCTTCTTCTAACACTTTTGTTTTTAAAGCTTTTTCTACTGCTAAAAGTAATTTGACATAGTCTAGACTATCAAGACCTAAATCCTCTAAAATTTTAGTTTTTTCACTAATTTTTTTTTTTTTAGATATTTTTGATAAGTTTGATATAATAATTTTTTTTATTATGCTCATTTACAAATAATAATTTGAGTATATATAACATCTTAATTATTATTAAATCAACAAATGAATTCTGATACATTTTACAAAAAATTATCTTCCGTACTCGATATTGAAGGTCAGAGAATAAATGATAAGGATGAATTAAAAAAATTTAGATCATGGGACTCATTGGGTATGATGACTTTTGTGACTACTTTTAAAGATTTAACAAAAAAAAAAATTAATCCAGTTCAGGTTGGACAATGTAAATTAGTGGGTGAACTTAAAAAATTAATTCTTTAATTTAATGCAAGAAATTTTTATTGATTTTGATAGAAATTTTAAAAAAAATACAATTATTTTTAAACAAATTTTGGGTTTCATAATTAACAACCCTGGCTTCAATTTTAATTTAAACTCAAACTCTAAAAAAAAAATTAGAATAGATAGCCTTGAAAGTTTTAAAAAAAAATTAAGAAAAAAATCAAATCAGAATATAATTGGTTTGCTCACGAGTGGAACTACTGGTTCACCTAAAATAGTAAAAAATAAACTTAAAATTAAAAAAAAGAAATCAAAAGATAAGTTGATATGGCTATTAACATATTCACCTTATAGATGGGCAGGTATTTCTGTTCTATCCCATACTATAATAAATGATTTAGAAATAGTCATTCCAAGCAGTATAAATCCGTTAGATATTCTAAAAAAAATTCATTTAGTAACTGCAATAAGCATGACACCTAGCTTTTTTAAAAAGATGCTTCTTTATACAAATAAAAAAAAAATATTTAAAAATATAAAACAGATTACATTTGGTGGAGAGTACGTCAATCAATCAACTTTGGACTTATCAAAAAAAATTTTCCCAAATGCAAGATTAACTTCTATCTATGCTATTTCAGAAATAGGCGACATTTGCACTTCTAGCGATGGAAAAGAAGGATTTGAAAAAAATAAATTTAAAAAATTTAAGTTTATTAATAACGAGCTCATAATTAATAATAAAAAAACAAATGATTTATGGCAATTAAAAAGAAATAGATATTTTTTTTTAGGAAGAAAAAATGATATAGTTAATATTGGAGGTAATACGATTTCACTTCAAGTGGTTAAAAATGAATTGAATAACATAAAAGAAATTAAGATATTTAAATTGAAATCTTTAACAAACCCAATTTTAGGAAATATAATCGAGTTAGAATATGTGGGTGATATAAGTCAAAATAGTATAGAAAGTAAGCTTATTAAAAAATTACCCAAATATGCATTACCTATATCTTTTAAAAAGTTGAAGAATATAGAATTAAATAGTAATAACAAATCATGATTTTAATTACTGGTGTTTCAAGAGGTTTGGGGCAGTATCTGTATAAAAATTTGAATAAGAATCATATCGTGCATGGAACTGTTAGAACAAAAGCTAAAAAAAATTTTCATAATGGTCTTTATAATAATTTTGATTTAACCAATCCCAATAATTTTGACTTTTTAGAAAAAAACCTTTCAAAATATAGTTGCTTAATTAATAATATTGGAATTGCTTATGATGGGTTGCTTGCAACTCAAAGTGTTAAAAGTATAGAAGATGTTTTGAACGTAAATTTAACTCAAAGCATTATTTTAACTAAACTTTATATTAGATCAAGAATTTCTAAAGGTGGTGGAAATGTAATTAATATATCATCTATCTGTTCTTTAAAAGGATTTAAAGGCCTGGCATCATATGGGGCTTCTAAAGCAGGTTTAAACTCTTTGACAATGACTTTGGCAAGAGAAATGGGTCCAGCAAATTTTAGGATAAATTCAATTTCACCAGGTTATTTTAAAACTGACATGAGCTCAAAAATTGGTTCTGAAAATTTAGAAAAAATAAAAAAAAGAACCCCTTTGAAAAGACTAATTGAAAAACAAGACGTTTGTAATCTTGTAGAATTTCTTATAAGTCCAAAATCAAAAATGATTACTGGTCAAAATATAGTTGTAGATGGTGGCTTTACAATATGAAAAAAATACAAGCCATTAAGCAGCTAAAAAATGATGGTTTAACAATAATTAAGAATGTTATAAATACAAAAGAATGTTTAAAACTTAAAAATTATTTTTTCAGATTAGAGAATAAAAGAATTAAAGATGGAGAAAAAATTATTTTTAATGATGGTAGTACTAGAATATTTAATTTTTTTTTAGAAAATTACAGACTAACAAATTTTCTCTATAATAACTATTTGAATGAAATTTTTTTAAAATTACTTGGTGACCCATATGTGTTGAGGGTTTGTAGTGCAATGAATCTTCAAGATATTGATACTAAAAGGATACAAGATGGCACTGGATGGCATACAGATTGGGCATACAATTCTGATAATATTAAATTTGGATATGGAGGGTCATATCATGTAATAATTGCACTTGATGATTTTACTAAAGATAATGGAGCTACTCATTATATTAAGGGCTCACACAAATGGAAAAAAAAACCAACAAGAGAAACTAAATATAAATCAAATATGATTTTAATGAAAAAAGGGTCAATGGCTATTTTTGATAGTTCCATTTGGCATAAATCAGGTAAACCTTCTAAAAATTCAAGGTGGGGAATATGGAGCGTATATACACAATGGTGGGTAAAACCATATTTTAGATATAATGAAATTTTTACAAAAAAAATTAGAGGTAAATTGAGTAAAAGAATTTTAAAAATCTTACATTCTAATTCCGTACCACCATTAAATGCAAAAAAAAGAGTTTTAACAATAACAAAAAATATTATTTAATAATAGTCTTTGTAAAATTAATTTTTTAGATTATTCAAATAGCTTTTTTAATTCTATTAATTATGCGATTTAAAATAAATGGTCTAGGGTTGAAGGATGGTCTTTTAAATTTAAATCTTAAGACTTTTCGGTAATATCCATCTTTTAGTATACCAGCTTGGTGTGGTGTATTGGTGTCAAAAAATATTACATCACCAGCCTCACCCGTCATAGGAGTTAAACTTCCATCTATATTTTTGTTTTTAATAGTATTTAAATTTTTTAATTGGTAATCGTGGGGTAATTGTTTTCTTATTTGCTCAGTATCAAAATTATTTTTTGCTCTACCTATGTGAATTGGACCATGATCTAAAGATACATCATGAAGGTAAATCATTGCCTTTAAAGATCTATCTTTGTCTATATGTGGAATATAAGGAAGTTTAGTTTCATCTACATCACTAGGTATAGACGACACCAACCATAGCTTTTCAAAACTTAGATCATTCTTATCTAAAATAAATTCAAATTTTTTATGTATCTTCTCAAGCAATGAGGTAAATAAAGGTTCATTTGAAATCTCATCACCTATCAGTTCTCTAATACCAGATGTAAGACTTTTATGCATGTTCTCTTTGTAAATTTGATCAAACCTATTAAGAAGACTCTCTGTTTCTTTTTTATTAAGCAGAGTACTATCTTTACAAAAATTAAAAGTGTTTATCATCGCATTAATGTTTTGGAGGATTAACTCTAAAGCAAATAATGTGTTAATCAAGACCTAAAATATTGTAACATAACTAATGTTTATATAGAGTGTTAAAACAAACAGTCTATTAAAATTATGAATAAAATTTTGAAGGCAATGATAATTTTTTATAGGAATATTATTCCTGTTTTTGTCAGACAAGGGTTGTATAATCTAGAATTGAGAATTACTTGTTGGTATAATCCTCTCTTAAAAAATAGAGTCACTAGATATGCCATCGAAGATTTATTTGAAGCTTTCAAAAAAGAACTGGAAAATAAAAATAATAGTAGCTTAATCAATCCTAATTTTCACAAAGTTTTTAGCAAACATCTGGTTAGAAGTAATTTAATTGACAGCCAATGGTGGTCTGATTTTATTCTTCTAATTTCTTTACCTAGTGGTTTAAAATTTGAAAAAATTAATCAATCTCTAATAAATCGTATTGAATACTCTAATTTTAACTCTCTCGACCATTTTGAAATATTACATATTTATTCTCTATCCATTCGTTTTGGTTTGTTTGAATTAGGATACCATATACGTGAAAAATCACTTAAAATTGCATTAGGATATTCTACTTTTATAAATAAGAGTGAAGCTTGGAAGTTGAAGGCAAAGTTATCAGCACTTTTAGAAACAGGTAATTTTTTAGAGTTTGATCAGTTATTTTCATTGTTTAAAAACCAACGAAAGCAAGAAAAATATGTGTTAAGTAATTTAAGAGGAGTGTTGGAAGGTATTAAAAATATATCAGATAAAAATTTGATTTCTGATTTAAACTCAAAAAAGGATCAAAGTTTTTATAAATTTATAGAAAACAAAAAACTTGCTATCGTTAGCCCTTCACCAGAAGACAAGAAAGATGGTGTTGAAATTGATAGTGCTGATATCGTTATACGCACTAGGTATAGTGCTAAATATTCATTAGATGATTTAGCTATCAAAGGTTCAAGATGCGATGTTACTTATATTTTTTCTGATTCAAAATATATTGCTGCAAATGAACATTTGCAATGGCCCTTAGATATTTCATGGATAGTTGGAAAGGTGTTAAGTCAAGCTGAGGTAGTTTTAAAAAAATTATCTGCAGAGGGGATTAATACTAAACATTTAAATGGAAGAAGTATTGAAAGAATTGATAAAGCTTTATTTAATGGTTCACTACATGGTTTACCTAACATTATAATTGATGTTTTGCGTTTTAATCCTAAAAAAATATTTTTATATCACTTTGATATGATGTTAACAAAAGAACGAATTGCTGGTTATTTCACTCCAGATTCTGAGGAAGAAAACAAGAATATAAAACATTTAACGAATAAAAGGTTAACTGGCCTTGCTGGGCATGATCCAGTAACACAATTTATGATTCTGAAATCTTTTTGGAAACGTGGTATTATTGAGGGTGACTTTCGTTTTGAAGAAGTGATAAAAATGGAAGTTAAAGATTATATGAAAAACTTACAAAAAAATTATCGAGGATTAAATGATGTAAAGATTGATTAAGATAATTAATCACTAATTTTATAATTTAACTTAAAATGAAATCTTTTAGAAAAAGTAAACTAATAATGAATAAAATTTAAAGAATTAATTAAAGTTAATGACAATTTCTTAATGAATGTTAATAATTTATAAATATAAAAAATGCTAACAAATTCCTCTATATTAATTACTGGTGGCACAGGTTCCTTTGGGCATAATTTTGTACCACTTACACTCAAAAAATATAATCCTAAACGATTAGTAATTTTTTCACGAGATGAGATGAAACAGTGGGAGATGGCAAAATTATTTAAAGACGATCCTCGAGTACGTTTTTTTATTGGTGACGTACGTGATAAAGATCGACTTCATCGAGCTTTACATAATGTAGATTTTGTTGTGCACGCAGCAGCAACCAAGATTGTGCCTACCGCTGAATATAACCCTTTTGAGTGTATTAAAACTAATGTTAATGGTGCGATGAATTTAATCGATACATGTATTGATCAAAAAGTAAAAAGAGTTGTGGCACTTTCAACTGATAAAGCAAGTAGTCCAATTAATCTTTATGGAGCAACCAAGTTAGCAGCTGACAAGTTGTTTATTGCAAGCAATTCATCTTATGCAGGAGGTCATAAAACAAGTTTTTCTATTGTAAGATATGGCAATGTAATGGGATCACGTGGATCTGTAATTCCATTTTTTATGTCACTGAAAGACCAAGGTGCACTACCTCTAACAGATGTTCGCATGACTCGCTTCTTGATTTCACTTGATCAAGCTGTTCAATTAGTGTGGCATGCCATTGACGATATGTTGGGAGGTGAAATTTATGTTAAAAAAATTCCATCTATGAAAGTTTTAGATATTGCAGGTGTAGTTGCACCAAAAGCTAAGCATGAAATTATAGGTCTTCGTCCTGGTGAAAAATTACACGAGCAAATGATTAGCGTTGAAGATAGTTATTCAACTTATGAATATTCTAATTACTACAAGATATTACCTCAAATTAATGAATGGAAAAAAGATAATTTACGTATAAAGGATGGATTAAAAGTATCAGAGGGGTTTTCTTATTGCAGCGATAATAATTCAGAGTGGATGACAAAATCAGAACTTAAAACTTGGATTGATGCAAACCAAAATTATATTGATAAAACTTAAATAATGATTCCTTATGGGCGACAAGAAATTACAGAAGCTGACATTGATGAAGTTAATAAAGTATTACGCTCAGATTTTTTAACTCAAGGACCAACAGTACCCAGATTTGAACAATCTGTAGCTAATTATTGTGGTGTTTCGAATGCAATTGCCGTCAATAGTGCAACAAGTGCACTGCATATCGCCTGTCTTGCTTTAGATTTAAGTCCAGGTGATTGGCTGTGGACTTCACCAAATACTTTTGTAGCAAGTGCAAATTGTGGGCGTTATTGTGGGGCAGATATAGATTTTGTAGATATAGATTCAAAAACTTACAATATATGCGTCGACTCATTATCCAAAAAATTAGAACAAGCTGAAAAATCAGGAAGACTACCTAAGATTATAGTTGTAGTTCATTTTGCTGGTCAACCTAGTGATATGAAAGCTATTTATGATTTATCAAAATTATATGGTTTTAAGATTATAGAGGATGCATCTCATGCAATTGGTGCATCCTATAATAAAGTTAAAGTTGGTTCATGCACTTATAGTGATATTACGATTTTTAGTTTTCACCCTGTCAAAATTATAACTACTGCGGAGGGCGGTATGGCTTTAACCAACAGTAAAGATATTGCTAATAAAATGTTTAGACTGCGAACTCATGGCATTACAAATGATCAAATGAAAATGAAGAAGCGGCCTCAAGATGAAATCTGGAATTACCAGCAAATTGAACTTGGTTTTAATTATAGAATGAATGATATTCAGGCAGCGATAGGGTTAAATCAAATGAAGCGTTTAGATGAATATGTTAAGCGTCGAAATGAAATTGCCAAATATTATGATACTGAACTTAAAAATCTATCTTTAACTTTACCTTGGCAATCTCCTAATGCTTATTCTAGTTATCATTTGTATCCAATACTTATCAAAAATAATTCAGATAACAAAACTCAGAAACAGGTTTATAATGAATTGAGGAAAAATGAAATTGCTGTCAACTTACACTATATTCCAGTACACCGACATCCATACTATGAAAATTTAGGTTTCAAAAAAAATGATTTTCCGATAGCGGAAAAATTTCATCGAGAAGCTATTAGTATCCCAATTTATTCTTCTCTAATAGAGGAAAAACAAAAAACTGTTATAGAAGTTTTAAAATTAGTAATAAAAAAAGTGTGAAAAAAATGGAAAGAATTTATTTAAAATTTGAAAAAAATGTTCTTTATGAGAATATTCAAATTATAATACGAAAATTTAAATGTTATTTTCAAGACAATATCATTAAACCTACTTTAAAAGATAAAGGGTAAATGTGAGTAAATTGGCTTTGGGTACAGTACAATTTGGTTTAAAATATGGTATAGCAAATCAAACGGGCCAAGTAAAACTTGAAGATGCAAAAAAAATTCTTCAATTAGCAAAAGATGCAAATATTGATTTAGTTGATACTGCAATGGCGTATGGCGATAGTGAGAAAATCATAGGAGATGCAGGTATTATAGATTTTAGATTTATCTCAAAGTTGCCTCCTCTTCCTAAAGATTGCAGTGATGTTGATACTTGGGTAAAAGAAAAAATTCAATCTACATTAATGCATCTAGGTATTCGTTCGCTATATGGGCTTTTGGTCCATAGATCTGAAAATCTTTTGGGTAATTCAGGTAAAAAATTAATAAATTCGCTTAATAAAATGAAACTTAATGGTTTAGTTAAAAAAATAGGTATATCCATATATGATCCATCTGAATGTGAACGAATAATTGGCCTTACCAGAATTGATATTGTGCAAGCCCCACTTAATATTATTGATCGGCGTCTTGTAGAAAGTGGCTGGTTATCAAGGTTACATTCTGAAGAAATAGAAATTCATACTCGCTCAGTATTTCTGCAAGGACTGCTGTTAATGCCGCGTAATAAAATTCCTAAAATTTTTGATAGATGGTCTGCAGTTTGGGATCAATGGTCATTAGCATTAGAAAAAAATAACTTAAGTGCCACTGAAGTATGCTTATTATATCCATTATCATTACCAGAAATTGATCATATTGTTGTTGGCGTGGATAATGTAGATCAATTGAGTAATATTATTGAAAAATCTAAATCCCAACAATCACAAATCGATTGGTCGTTTATGATTTCAGAGGACCAAAGCTTGATAAACCCCACTAACTGGAATATTTTGTGAGAATTGTAGCTATTGTTCAGGCACGTATGGGTTCAATTAGGCTTCCTAATAAAGTTATGAAGTCAATTGGAATTATTCCTATGATTGAAATTTTATTAAAACGTCTTAATAATTCAAAATTACTCAACCAAATTATTTTAGCAACTTCAACTGATACGAGAAATAAACCTCTTGTGGAACATGTTGAGAGCTTAGGTTTCACTTGCCAACAAGGTAGCGATCTTGATGTGCTGGAGCGATATGTTCAGGTAGCAGAACAAAGTAAAGCAGATGTAATTGTCCGGATTACTGGAGATTGTCCATTAGTTGATCCAGTTTTAGTTGATGAATGTATTACTAGGTTTAAAGAGACAAAAGTTGACTATTGTGCGAATACAAGTCCACCGACCTTTCCCGATGGCCTTGATATTGAAGTAATTAAGTTTTCTGCATTAAAAAAAGCTGCCCAAGAAGCAACCAAGCTCTCTCATCGAGAACATGTAACACCTTACATTAGAGAGTTGGATGTTTTTTCAAAATCTAACTATTCTAACAATGAAGATTTCTCAGCACTTCGTTGGACTGTAGATGATCAGAAAGATTTTGATGTTATTTCCAAAGTATTTGAGCACTTTAAACCAAATATTTATTTTAGTTGGAAAGAAGTACTTGCACTATATAATAACCAGCCACAGCTATTTGCTGCTAATTTTCAAACACAACGTAATGAAGGTGAAGCAATGAAAACAGGTCAAAAACTTTGGAAAAGAGCAAAAAGAATTATTCCAGGTGGCAATATGTTATTGTCAAAACGTCCAGAGATGTTTTTGCCAAATCAATGGCCAACTTATTTTAGTAAAGCAAAAGGATGCAAGGTATGGGATCTAGATGGAAATGAATATATTGATATGTCAATTATGGGTATAGGTACAAATATCCTTGGATATGGACATGCAGAAGTTGATGAGGCAGTTATAAAAACAGCAAAGTCTGGTAATATGAGCACTCTAAATTGCCCAGAAGAAGTTTATTTAGCTGAAAGATTGGTGAAACTTCATCAATGGTCAGACATGGCACGTTTTGCGCGTAGCGGTGGTGAGGCAAATGCAATTGCAATTCGAATTGCAAGGGCAGCATCAGGTCGTGATAAAGTAGCAGTTTGTGGTTATCATGGTTGGCATGATTGGTACCTCTCAGCTAATTTGGGTAACGATAAAGGTCTTGATGGTCATTTATTACCGGGGCTTGAGCCTAATGGAGTGCCCCGTAATTTAAAAGGATCAGTGTTCCCTTTTAATTATAACAATTTTGAAGAATTGGAGGCTCTAGTTAAAATACATGATATTGGAGTTATCAAAATGGAAGTTCAAAGAAGCAATGTTCCAAAAGATAATTTTTTGAAAAAAGTTCGAAAACTTGCAACAGAACGTGAAATTGTTTTGATTTTTGATGAATGTACATCAGGTTTTCGGGAGACTTTTGGTGGCCTTCATAAGAAATATGACATTGAGCCAGATATGGCAATGTTTGGTAAGGCAATGGGTAATGGTTATGCTATCACAGCAGTTATAGGTCGACGTGAAATAATGGAAGCAGCACAATCAACTTTTATTAGTAGTACTTTTTGGACTGAAAGAATTGGACCAACAGCTGCGTTAAAGACTCTAGAAGTTATGGAGCGTGAAAAATCTTGGAAAAAGATTACCGAAATAGGTGGTGAAATTAGAAATCGTTGGCAACAGTTAGCGGATAAACACGAATTAAAGATTTCACACTGGGGAATACCAGCGCTAACAGGCTTTACAATTGAAAGCAAACATGCCCTTGCTTACAAAACATTGGTTACACAAGAGATGTTATCAAAAGGTTATTTAGCAGGAAATTGTGTATATGTTTGTACAGAGCATAGCTCTGAAATCCTCGAGGGTTATTTTGAAGGTCTTGATAAAGTTTTCAGTTTAATTAATGAATGTGAAAATGGACGAAATGTAAATGCGTTACTTAATGATGGGATTTGTCATAGTGGTTTCAAACGACTTACTTAATTAAATTTTTTAATAATAGTTTAATATTTTTTATTGTTTAATCGTGTTTAAAAACTTAGAAATGATGTTAAAGTTGATGAAAATAAAATTATAAGTACCAAAAATGTATAATGAATAATATCTCTCATTCAGTATCTATAATTGTAAGGTCAAAAAATGAAGCTAAATGGATTGGTAGCTGTCTAAAAGCTATTAAAGATCAAAATTATGATCCAAAAAAAATACAAACCATAGTTATGGATAATGGAAGTGATGATGGCACAAAAGAAATTGTCAAAAAGTATCGTGTAAAACTCATAAACTATAAACCTAAAGTCTATTTTCCAGGATTGGCCTTAAATTATGGTCTCAAATATGCAAAAAATGAAATTATAGTATTTTTATCAGCCCATTGTATCCCCACTTCTAAGAACTGGTTAAAAAGTTTGATAAATGGCTTTGAAGAAAATACTGCTGCTGTATATGGAAAACAACTTCCATATTCTTTTTCTTCCTCTAATGATAAAAGAGATTTATTCAATCAATTTGGTTTAGAAAAAAGAGTTCAAAAAAAAGATAATTTTTTTCATAATGCAAATAGTGCAATATTTAGAAAATTATTAAAAAAATATCCTTTTAATAATGAAGTTCGACACATCGAAGATAGAATATGGGCTAAAAATATTTTAAAGAATAAATACAATATAGTTTATGAGCCTAAGGCGAGTGTGTGGCATCACCATGGCATCAATCATTCAAACGATAAGAATAGATCAGCTGGAGTTGGAAAAATATTAGAAGATCTAATAATGGAAAAGTCCAAAAGTATAGCTAATTTACATAAAACGCACAATCTCTTAACAATCATATCACATAATCCCTTAAGAGAGAGTGGCTTATTTTTAAAAGATTTAAAAAAATTTAAGAAAATGAATAGTAAAAATATGTTCTTAGGACAAGTTTGTGTTGTCACTCATTGTAAAAAAACTTTAATTAAAATAAATCAAGATTTATTTTTTAATTCCTTCTTGTTGAAGAATAAAAATATGAGAACAATTAAAAAAGTAAAAATGGGATTAATGAATTTTGAAAAAAATAATAATAAAATTATAGATGCTGTGATGATAGTCGATGTTGATATTATTTTAAAAACTATAAATGAATATAAAAAATTATTTGAGAAATTTTTTTCTGGCAATCATGACACAGTTATACCAATAAAGAAAGATTATGATATGTATTGGAAACAATATCCAAATAACAATTTGATAAGACTGGATGATGCTGGAAAACTTAAAAAAGAT
>Ga0209533_1003477_pt1 | contig 13949 bp, 15 predicted proteins | sample COG_04_FD_184748 | JGI IMG/M metagenome (GOLD analysis project Ga0209533, IMG submission 184748) | Pelagic Microbial community sample from North Sea - COGITO 998_met_04 (SPAdes) (version 2) | ecosystem: Environmental > Aquatic > Marine > Neritic zone/Coastal water | place: Helgoland, sampling... | reverse complement strand
GATGAGCCCGGACGCGATCGACAGCGGCTGGACGTGGTAGGTCACGATCGGAAGCGTGTGCTGCGTGAGTCGGTCGATCTCCGCCAGACAATTCATCACGCACACATCCTTCAAGACCCCTTCCTGCTTCACCAACAACGTGATGAGCGCCAGGCGACCGTCTCCATGATGCCGGCAGACGCACGGGACGACCGTGGGCTGCGTACTGCTGCTCAAGCGCCGGATCTCCGCGCTGCGCACCTCTTGGACACTCCAGTCCCGCTGCCCAGGCAGGAAGACGTGGCCCCGCGCGTTTGCCCGCCACGCGGCGAGGATGCGTGCTCGGCCCTCCAGCGTGACCTCCCGGGCCAAGGCCAGGAGGCAGTCCGCAAACCGCACAGAGGCGTCGAGTTCCTCCGGCACCTGGCTCGCGCGACGGACGTGCTCGTAGAGACGGTCGTGCCCGATCCCGCGGGCCGTCCACGCGTACCGATGCGACTCGTCCGGACTCTCCGCCGCGGCGGGGAGCACGAAATCGTGGAGGAATGGCGGCGTGCGCAACGTCGCGTAGCACACCATCGGACGGAACGGTACGAGGTGTGGGCCGGCCGCGCGCAAGGCCTGCACCGCCGTCTCGTAGAGTCGGGGGCGGTGCGCGTGGTTCAACACGATCTCGAGCGCGTTGGAAATGCGCATGACGGGCCCGCATCGGCACCCGAGCCAGGCGCAGGGAGGGGTCTGCCGACCGTCGTCGTCGTCCTCCTCTACCCGCCCTACCGTGAGGAGCCAGTCGGGGTGCCGGTTCAATGCGTGGCGATGCATGTCGACCAGCCGCCGTTCGATCGTCGTCGTCGCACGGTTGGGCAACGTGCTGCTCCTCGCCTTGCGAAGGATGCGCATGAGATGCATCACTGCGTCCTGGAAGACGAGGCTGACGCGTCGTAGTCGACCCCAATCCGCCATGGTCAACTCGCCCCGTTCGGTGAGGATCAACAAGACCTGGATGGGCACGTGGGCGTGCTGGGTCGACACGGCACGGTCCGCGCACTGGACACAGAGACGTTTCGTGTGGGACGACGCGCCCCATGAAAACGACCCTGCTGCTGTGGGGGGAGAGAGAGGCATGCCCTCGACGTAGAGGTCGGGGACGGGCATGTGGCGCCCGGCGCAGTCCCCGCAAAACACGCGACCGCACATGCGGCAGTGGTGTTTACGGACCAGGAACGAAAAGGCGATCCCGCACCGAAGGCAGGTCTGGACATGGTTGGAATCTACCCATCGTTTCAACATGTTTCGATTATTTTGTGGCCGGGAAATAAAAAAAGAAGAAGACAAACCATGGACCTGCACACCTGGCGACGAGAAATCCGAACGAAAGAACGGTTGATGGGGGGCCGGCGGCTGATGAACGAACGGCGGGCGTTCAATCGCGCGCTGCGAGCAGGAGGGCATGATGCGTGGTTTGAGAAGCAGACTCACTTGACGACGACAGAGGAATTGGCCAAGTGGGTCCAGCAGCACGACGACGCGGTCGTGTTGGTCCATTGGAACAACTGCGGGGCATGCCATACCGCGATTGAGTGGATGAACCAGCACCACTCGGAGATGGGCGAGATACCGTTCGCCGCGATCGAGCGCAGCATGATGGACGGCATCCAATTCAAGACGCATAACATCGCCAAGAGTGTGCCATGGTTTCCGACCCTGCTCTTCTTTTACAAACACAACAACACGGTGAAATTCTTCAACCAGAAGTTTGTCGAAAGTAAAGTAGGGAACTTGCAGGGCAATTACAAAGATCTAGCAGGCGTCATCCAACGATTCAAAGAGGAGATGAAGCACCAATAATTGGCTGGGTTCGTTTTTTTCGCTCGGTAAAAAATAAAAACCAAAATCTATCATTATGTCAAGTCCCCCAATTTATTCACAACTTCGTTGTCCTGAAGAAGCCAAGCGTCTAGAAAATTCCGCAGTGAAGCATATAGAATATGCTCAACACTTATTTAGTCATCCAGAACAGCACGTGCGTGCACAAGATTTATCTTTTGCGATAACTAACCCTAACCCTAACGACCAGGAGTTGCCCGGGTTCAAATCGCGGGAAAATAAGGTGAAATCTGTTTACAACCAGATGATAAACAGTTCGTTATGCCGAAAGTACACTATCTACCATAAAACCCAATACCCTAAAGGGTGCGTGCCCATCTCGTTCGGTGATGTCGATTATGTACTGTGTCACAAAGGAAAAGAGACACACAACGATCGAAAAATATGCCAAGATGTCTTCACGCTACCACCGCATGAGTTTCCGTGTGGAATGCCAGGAGATGCAAGATGGAAGAAGCACCCCCAAAACCGCGATACATGCATTGAAGAGTATGACAGAAAGAACGCGTTACGTAAATTTTTGCCACTACGGCCCCTACTAAGCGCGTCAAGGTTGACTCAAGAGGCACATAAATTACGTACTGGGACATCTATAATACATCGAATAGACAAAGACAATAAACCCAAAACTTGCACGGAGCAGGTAAAATACGATCGATACTGTGGATATGATAGGAGTGGATTATGTAAAGTTCCCAATTTTTAAGTTTTTTAAATTAGAGCATTACACTTACTTTTTTTGACAATCCCGCCACGTCCCTTCGCATTTCGCAAAGAAATGGGACGGCTTCCATGCTTTTATGTCGTCGCAGGAATACCGGCGGTACGTGCACTGCGCCGTGACACACTGGTCCTCGACGATCGCCCCCCCTCTTCGTTCGCACGCCCGTTGTTTAAATGTTTGTTGCACCTTTTGGTTCTCCGCGGCCGCCGCCTTGAAGTCGGCCCAATCAAAATTCCGTAATCTCATGTGCTTTTTAATGTATCGGCCACATTTTTTTTACGGACCCGGGTCGTTACGCCCACATGATCAATGCCAGGCGTCGACGACGGGTTTTCTTGCGTACTGTACACCTGGTAGAAAATAATCTCAAGTCGTCAGCAACTCGTGCCCGCACACGTCTGCGAGGCACTGCACCCGTCGCCGCGGGGAGTACTCGAAGAAGGGCCGCAAGAAGGCACTCCATGCGTCGGCGGCCGCGTCCGACAACCCGTCGTCCCGCATGAGGTCCCACAACGAGGTCGTCGGGTCGATCGGGTGGCTCAGGCCACGCACCGTGCCCCGCATCGTAAACAAGTGTTTGGAGCGCCGCGTGATGTGGCGCGGGATGGGGCCGAACAACTCCACGCACAGACACAGGTGGGTCCGATCGACGACGTCGTCCGCCTCCTCGTCGTCGAACTCCACCACCGCGTCGCGCGGCTCGAAGAGCGTGGCCGTGCGCGTGCCCTCGGCGGCGGTCAGAATCTCGTACACCACACAACCCATCGACCAGACGTCCGCCGCAAACGAGACAGGGTTTTCGAGAATCATCTCCAACGCTCGGTACTCGATCGTTTGCCCATACTCCGGGGCGTCCGAGGGCATAATCCGGGCGGTGCCGAAATCGCACAGCCGCGCGTCGCCGTCGAAGAGCAAGATGTTTTCCGGCTTGAGGTCCAGGTGGACGACGTTTTTCTCCCGTAGAAAGTCCACGGCCCGCAGCAATTGCTGGATCAACCGCTGCATCGTCGAGCGCTCCATTTTCATCGTGCCGTCGTCGTGCAAGAGGTGGAACAGGTCGTGGTCGGCACGCGCAAAGACGAGGACCGAGTGAGGCACGTCCTCGTCCGTCTTGTGCTCGAACGCATCCAACAGCGCCACCACATGGTTGGAGTGCAACCGTTCCAGGATTCGTTTCTCGTTCTCGATGTCCTCGGCCTCTTCGTCCGCGCGAAGGATCTTCAAGACTTTCTCTGGACTGTCTTGAACGGTCCAGATGAGGCCGTACTGCCCGCGTCCGATCCTCTGCTTCAGCGTGTAGTCGCCGACGCGATCGCCATCGGACGCCGGGCCAAAGTGACCGTCCGGGGCACCGTAGGAGGTGCTGCTGCTGCTGGTGCTGGCGACGGAGGAGGAGGACATGACGGTTTTTTTCCACGTCCATATCAAAAACGCGAAGACGATGTCAACGCGTCTACGCGACGTCGCACAGAGGGTGAACAAAAAATGGTTCGACGACCCGGCAAAAATTGCGGACTCGACGTACCGGAACCATCAAAAACGAGTGGAGATCATGGCGGCGTCCCACGGCGATCTGGACCTGGCCCGACCCGAAGACGTGCACACCCTCGTTGCTTGGGTAAAGGATCGGTACCGCGCTCCGTTCAACGTGTACAGCACGATCCGGAAACTTGCCCGCGCATTGGGGGTGACAGGGCCGGCGCTGGCGATCATCGAGGCGTTGCCCACTGGCTACGACGACGACGGGGACAATCCACGATTGAACGAGACGGAGCGGCGGCTGTGGCTGCCCTGGAAGGACGTCGTGCGCGCGGCGCGGGAATTGTACCGTCGTGGGCGCGACGCCCACAACACAGGGACCTTCGCGGACGTGCCCGACGAGGACGTGCAGGACATGCTGCTGTTGGGCGTGTACGCCTTGGCCGCAGCGCCCCGGCGGAACGAGTACCGGAACATGCGCGTCGCGCCGTGCCCGCCCGGGGACACGGACAACAACTACTGCGACCTGGAGCGGAACGTCTTCCTCTTTCAAGACTACAAGACGACCCGGTTCTACGGCCGCCAGACGGTGGCGATCCCGGCGCGGCTCCTGGATTGCATCCGGTTGCACCGGTCGCGGTTCGGGTACGCGTATTTGGTCGCGGCGAATCCACTCGACACGTCGGTGTACTCGAACAGGGTCCGTGCGTGCATGCAGCGGCGGTTAGGGAAGTACATCTCTTCGAGGATGCTGCGAAAGATATTTGCGACGGATCGGTTCGCGGGGAGGGTGAAGCACAGCCTTGCGGAGCAGGCGCGGATCCAGCAAGAGCAGGCGCGGCTCCAGCAGGAGCAGGCGCGGCTCCAGCAGGAGCAGGCGCACTTAAAACACCAAGGGCAAGCCACGAACGAGGCGTTAACGAACGTGAGTCGCACGATGGGGAACAACCCACGCTCGCTGCTGCAATCGTACGTCAAGACGGACCAACCGCACGATCCGTTGTCCGACTACTTGGCGCAGCGCGTCGAGGCTTTGACCACCCCCAAGGACGCCTCGAGCCGTGCCGTGGCCTCGCCGTATAGGGACTGACCAAACGATGTGAGCCGCGTGACGAGGAGGTCGGGGATATACTCCGACAGCCCCCACTCGACTTGGAGGGTCGACTCGATCGTGGTGGGGTCGGCGCCGGGGCGAAACACCGTTTCCGTCATCATGTACGGGAAGGCCCTCGTGTCGTAGTTCTGGCTCACGGTTTTCACGATGATCTTCTGCGCGTCCTCGGTGAACAACACCATGTCCTCGCGGAGCAGGACATGGGTTCCAATCAACGGGGCAAGCATGAGGGCCGTCTCGTACTGCAGTTCGTGCACGCAATGCGTGTCGGTCACTTTGTGTGGCACGTACTGGATCCGCGGCTCCAGTTGATGTTCGCGGATGTGGCCCAGTGCGGCCCACACTTGGGCGAGGCTGGTGGCGCCGTAGCAGGAATGGACTTCGAACGACATCATCGCGGGTTCTAGGAATTTCTCTGTTGCCTTGTTTTTTTTTTGTCGACGCGCGGCCGCGGAAAGAAGTGTCGTTGAATGGTCCGGAATTGTAATCTGCCAGCAGAGGCAAAACACACACACTATTATATGACAACCGAAGAAATAGTCGTCGGCTGCTCCGTTGTACCGTTCAGTGTCGACCCGGTGTACAACGGCATTTACTTTTTACTGGGCAAAGAGCGTCCCGGAAACTGGCGCGGCAGCAATACCTGGAGTGATTTTGGGGGCAAGAAACAGTGCGACGAGTCGAGCGAGGTGTGCGCGGCCCGGGAATTCCACGAAGAAACGCTGGGCATCGTCAAACTCTATGACAACGAGAGGGTCCCTCGCGACTCGGAAGAAATTTTGGCCGACATGCTCGGGGACGAGCGGTACTGCATGCGCCTGGAGTACAAAAACGAGCGAAACGTGTACCGCACGTTCGTCAAACAGATTCCGTGGCAGCCCGAGTGCACCTTGGCGTTCGCGCACACACAGACGACGCTACTCGCGGTGCGTCAAACCCCCGACACCGCGCCGGCGGCAGCCTTTCTCCACCCGGCCACGTACAACATCACCGAAGACCGCGGCACCGCGCGCGTGAACGATGCGTACTTGGAAAAAAGAAGCCTGCGGTACTTTTCCGTCCCGCAGTTGATGGGTGCCTTGGCGCACCCCAAGCGGTACCTGTGCGGTCGTGAAGTCGTCCGGGATACCTTCGTCCACCGCCTCTCCATGGTCCTCCAGCAGTTCCGGCAAGAACGGGTGGATTGTCGGATGCTGCCGATTGTCCGCAAAGCGCAAGACGCCGCCGCGGTCAAACCCCCCGTGGAAAATTCGTGGTGGACGGTCAAACATCGAGGCAAGCAGTAGTGCCATCATCATGATCCAGACCCTGAACTCCGACACGGCGCCGCGCCGGAAACGTACCGACGGGGTCGCACCCCTTCCCCTCCACATCCCACACCAGACGGTGGCCCTTGTGCAGGCAGCCCACGTCGGGCTGCGGTGCAAAACGCGCAACGGGCGGGCGGCGTTTCGACTGCTGGGGTGCTTCCCCAGCACCGCCAAAGCGACCAAGCACTTTAAGCAGTGCCGCAAGAAACAATTGATCGACGACGTCCCGGGGTTCGTGGTGCCCACCTTCGAAGACGCCGTCATCCCCGCCACGTCCGAGCGCACGCCCGAGTACTTGGTGGACAAAGCCGTTCGCTTGCACGCGGCGTCCGTGGCACGCTTGCAGGAGACGAAAAAAGCCTTTGACGAGCGGTTGGACCGTCGCAAGGCGGGTGGGGCCACCGCCGAGGAAGACACGGACGAGTACCAACGAATGGTCGCGGAAAACCGACGCGAGGACGAGGAGGCGGCGGCGTTGGCGGCGGGGGCCGCCACCGACGAGGACAACGACGACTCCACGATGGTTCTCCGCGACGCCGAGGTGCGCGGGCAGGCGTTCTTCGCGTGCTCTTTCGTCGTGGACCCGGCGGAGCCGTACGAGGATCTCTTCGTGGTCTACGCGGCGTTTGACCGCCAGGAAACCGCGACCCGGTATGTGAATGACACCCTCTCGGATTACGAGGACACACGGCATCTCTTCGTCTGCACATGTTACGAGTGGATCTACCCGTCCATGATCGAGGACCGGCGGGTCATGAAGTCCATCCCGTGCGCCTACAAACATGGTTTGTTAGACGACATCATGCAACGGCAATTTTCCCAAAAAGGTGCCGTCGCAGAATTCGAACGGAGCGAGGAGCAATACAAGGCGGAGCAGGCGGCGATCCAAGACAAGGAGGAGGATGGGAAAAAAATCTCGTAGAAAGGAAAAACCAACACACCAGCATGCAGGCCATCTTCGCGTACGCAATGTTGACTTACGTGCTCGCGTCCGTCTACTACTTGGTGGCGACCGCATCTATCGGCACCCCGTTCAAGGACTCGTTGTCGCCAAAGCAACGGGCGATCCAAGCCGAGGCGGCAGCCGTACGACGGCGCATATTTTTCACCGGCCTGGCCGGGGCAGCAGTGGGCTTGGCAATCGTTCGCCCCTTGTAAACGTTTTCGCTCTTTTTTTTTTGCTGCCACCCTAAGAAAGGAACACATAACAACAATGTCTGCCCAACGGTGGCTCTTTCAACAATTGCTAGAAACATACGGCATGGTCGACGACGAGGACACTGACCCGGCCGAGGTCGAACGTTTCTTTCCGCATTCTGCAGGAACATACGTGGTCTACGACAGTGCCGCCGTTGAAGCGGGTATCAGCATAATCAACCCTTGCGTGAACATGGACCCGTGCACAGGCGCGTGCGCGACGACGAAAGAAGCCGTTTGTCAAGTGCAGCGGGGCAATAACGAAATACACACGGCCGTCTACAATTTTGTCGCCACCGTACGTCGCCAAGTGCGTGTTTTGGAACGTGAGAACGATGATGCGGTGGTCATCAAGGACATACTAGAGTCGTACCGACCACGGCTGAACACAGAAGACTCGACGGACGTCACGATTTTAGAAGTGGATAGTCAGTTGGTGGACAGGTTAACTGTGCCTGGAGCACTAAGGAATGCCTTGTACCACGCCTTGGACAGGAACAGTCTACCAGAGGATGTCCTTGAATCTGTGCGGATGAAACGTGTCCAGTACTTGCTCGGGACATTTCAACACAGGCTGACGCTTTCGAACGGGATCGCAGTGGTCAAGAAGGTCCCCAACGATGGGGACATGGTCTTTGTTCAAGTCGAAGATTCAGAATCAGACGAAAACACTGGAGATAGAAGCAACGTATAAGGTATAATTTTTACATGTTACTGCATTTACACGGTATTGATGTAGTGCTCGACCCATTGTCGCAACGGTTCGGTATCGAACGGTGCGTCGTCCAGTAATCGCCGGGTCGCGGCAGCGCAAATCCGCGCGTCGTCCTCGTTGAGGAGGGCCAACGTATTGAATCGTCGAGCAAAGGTAATTGCGGGGTTCCGGATCGACCCTTTTCTATCCCTCAAGATGTTAATTGCATCCCGAAGGACATTCAAACAGTCTCCGTGCAAGAACTCGGCGAGGTGGGCACGACTTTGCGCCCGCAGCCGTGACGCTTTGTACCGCGCCATGCGAGTAATGTCCACGTCTCCCTTTGCATGTCCCTTGACTAACCGCTGCAACCGCGCGACTTCCACTCGGTTGAATTCGACCCGAGTCAATGGGGACTTGTAATCGCCACTGCTCGAGATGTAATCGTACAGAGCGTGGGCGGTGTACTGATACACGATGCCGCCGGATGTGACATGGTAAAAACGCGGCGATTCGACTTTTTCCAACGTGATGGGATCGGTCGTGTTGACCGGACGGCGAGCGATGAACTTTTTCAGGACCGTGCGGACGCGATTCCGCGTTGAGGCGACCATGGTTTTATGAAATAAAAAGAATCAACTGTGGGGAACAGGACAAGTTACAAGTTTTTTGTGTGTGTGTGCCATCGATGCAATTTCACATTGGCACTTCACAATCACACACACACACACTTACGTGAACTATTTTATTTGATCATACTACATTGACTATAAGTATAATTTGGGTATACCGGGAAACGAATGGCCCTCGTGCAGACACCAAGTGGTTGAAAAATCGCGTTCTATAAGTACACATGAAGATATACTTCGGGTAACATGGTATAGTTTCATTTTGGCGGGAAAATGTCGGCGAAATATAATAAATATATTCCCAACATGAATGGCTGGACATGCCCACTTCTTCAGTCTTCTTCGTTCGTTCTTGTACGTTGGTTGTTGTTCGTTCTGCCATACTCTTCCTCCTCTTCTGAAAACAAACATCACTCCATTCTTCGTTTAACATTTTACCATGAGCGAGTACGATTGGTACAAAACATTACAGTCAAGGCTTGCGGCCGAGATCGAGACCGAGGAGACCGAGAAGAACTTGTGTTTGGACTGTGGCCGAGACATGGGGCCCAACAACCCACGCCAACTTTGCGGAAAAACGACGTGTTTGCTCGAAACAACGGAGGAGCCACCGATGCCACCACCCTCGACGATCGAGCGCCCGTCCAAGAAACGAAAAGGTGAAGACCAAAAAGACCGAAAAAAAGTCGACATCTGCCAGTGCAGGACCAAAGCAGAGATGGTCGCATGGTTCGACGACCAAGGAAAAAACCTTCAGGAATACGCGAAGACACTGCTCACACAAGCGCAACACGACGATTTACGAGAAAACGAAGACCTTGACGAGTGGGACTTTCACGACTTGTTCGACAAACTGTTGGAATACAACGAGCACATTGAAAACGTCCACGCTTTGTTGAAATCGGTGTGCACGTGCGCTCGGTGCGACCAGCATCTGTCGTCCTTTCTCCAAGAAGTCCACGGTGGATTCGACCAGTTGATGGCACCATCGAGGCCGCCGCCTAGGAAGAAAGTGCGTTTGTGTCAGGCCGCGCCTTCGTGGTCCATTGGGATTGTGGGAGAGGCGGTGGAAACCCTCAACGAAGTGATGCGTGTGACCATTGGCGTAATACAAACCTATCTCTATGTCCCTTTCCCGAACGAGCCGGGGTGGGCCGTCTGGCGTGTCGACTTGGACAAAAGCCACTTCAAAGTCTACTTGTGCGAACGGACGTATGAACGGACGTATTCGGGCGACCGGTCGCGCGACCATCCATTCTTCTCCACAAAGTCCGAGATGGAAGGGCACCGCAATCGACAACGGAAATGGATGCACGCCGACGACATGCGTGCGGAGCAACGCGAAGTCTTGGACGCACTGGCGGAGAAACTGACGCAACGGTTGGCGTCGTGGGGATCGATTCGTTGGCGCGTATGCAAGAAAGCCGGGAACAAATCGTTGTTCTTGGCCGTCTACTCGGCGACGACCAATGCATGGTCCGCCGCCGCGCTGAATGTAACGACGTTTCAAACCGAGGGGACCGCCACCACCGAGTACAAAACCGAGGCCGCGTTGCGTCGTGCGTTTGCGACCGTGCAGCATCCGGAAGAACTGGAGCCGACGTTTGCCCGCCGGGTGGCACAAATGGTGTGTACGGTATGAAAAAAAAGTGGTCAAGGCCCTGATTGTTATTGCTTGGTTTTGTATTTTGCACAATCGACGGGATTCACGAAAATTTCGTCGACAGATACGCAGTCAAAATTTGCATTCATAGTCGTTACTTTTGCGGCAATTGCTTCACGAACCTTTGCAATGACCTCCGAGTCTTGGATACCTTCAGTGTACGTGGAAGTCAGGAACTTGATGAATCCCCGGCGTCTACTCTGGCCGTTCTCTGTATTTTCTATGTTTTTGTCGACCCATTGAGAAGTGTAGCCCCAGAAGGTTTCATCCTTCTCCACGGCGTCCAGAATTAAATTTACATTAATCGGACACATCATATTGATCGATGGATAGTCAATGTTTTCGTTGACACATAAGTGTTGTTGACAGCATAAGGATTTAAATGTCGAGTCAAACGACAAAATGAATCGTTCCTGGATACCCTCGGGACAACTCATCGACCCCGGACCAAGTGAGTTCACGCATTCGTCTACAAAGGAAGACAGATACGCGTCGGTGAGGATCGGGTTATTAACATAATAAATGAATTTCAGTACCAGTACAATCTTGAAGTACAACGTTTCCGATATTTCGTAGGAATGTCCTAAGGACTTAAATATGTCGGTGAGTTGTTGGGTGGTACTTTTTCTTTTCAATGCATCATCATTTCCCATATCAACCAAACGTTGTAAGGATTTTCTAATCACTGCCAACATTTGAGATCCCGTCTTCTTAGTCTTCTTAGTCTGTTCGGCGTTATCCTCGAATTTTTCTACGAACTTTTCCATATGAGCGAAATTAGGGTGTAACGCGCCCCACTTTTCAGAAAACGTATTGTGTACTTCAGTCAACGCGTCGCTGTTATCTCTTCTTATTATTCGTATCGTTCCATCAACAGTCTCCTCGGGTGCAATATTTGCCAACTGAATATCTAATGTCTCCAAACGCGTTGCTTTCTCGAGATTTTCAGGAAGAGCCGTTACGCCTTGGCCGAGAGTAAGTTTTCTAGTTTGAAGCCGTCCCAACTCTTGCGATAAGGTCGGTGGTAACGTAAGAGTGACGTCCTTCGATGTTCTCGTAACGCCTCGTTGTATTATGAGTTCATCCACATCAGTTAGTGTGCGAATATATGTCAGAAACGATTGAAGCCCGTCATCGCCCTGGGTGATATGTATATATTTCAGCCGTTTGACGCTCGGTAGTATTGTAGTAGTCTTCTTGCGCTTTCTTCCCTTCTCGACGCGAACCTGTAACTTACCGTCTTTGAATGTGACCGTGAGATTAGTTCCGTCTCCGCCACGCAAGGCTCGATTGAATCGGCGCCGTTCGTCCAGGCATTTCGTCCCTCCTCGAAGTCGCTCCCGTCGAAGTATTCGGTCACGCCACGCATGCATACTTGTGGTCTTTTTTTATCCTACATACATATTTTATTTTTTCTCAGCCCCTTGTAAAACCAAACATGAAATCCTGGCTCCGATCTCAACCACGACAGACCAGCGTCCCGGCCCGGCGCCTTTTCAATGCGTACCAACGAAGACTCCGTGGTGGAGACCTGTACGAGAAGGATCTGAAGGCCATGGAGATGGCCGCACAATTGCAAGAACACTCCTTCCAAATGGGACAGGAGGGTATTATGTTCACAACCTTACTGGATAAAGACCAAAGTATTGTGGAGAAATACGAGGGGGGCACACGTTTCCTGCGAAGTGCGGCTACCTTGTATTTACTTGCGAAGCATAAACATGACTGCACTCCTGTCGGAGGACGGATATATCGTGGAAGAGAACCGATAACGGCGAGTCTCATCTGGTCAGCCGTCTGGCCTGATTTTATCTTGGATTATTACTTTGAAGAAGATGGAATTGGAAACAAGAACTTGCCGGGGGCGAGCGATGAGTTGTATCCACCTTTTTATGATCCCGAGAAGACGAAATTGTCTGAATTCAGCGAGGCGTGGAACAATCTATGCACCGGTTCAAATAAACGATTCATATTTATATTTCTCGCACTCCGGTCAGGTAGTCGGAAAAATTTCATGCCACATGCGAACGTCTTGATCTATGATCGAAAGAGGAACGAACTCGAGCATTTCGAGCCACATGGTGGATTCGCAACCATGCAGCCGTGGTGCGACGTTGCTAAAGAAGTAGATAATCAAGACTTTGATCAACTGAAGAAGGTTGAAAACGATCCCTGTGATGCCACATCGTTGGATCGAGCGATCGTCAAGCATTTGAAACCGATCATCGGGTTTGAAACGTATATACCCGCAAGATCCTACTGTCCGTACATCGGCTTCCAGAGCAAGCAAGCGCTTTTAAAAATCGGTGTGGACCCTGGAGGGTTTTGTCAGTATTGGAGCATCTATTACATCGATTTGCGTTTAAGTAACCCCGATATACCACGCGAGGAATTAGTGAGGGACGCCATGAACAAAATCGAGGCCATGACAACGGACTTTGGACAATTCATTCGATCCTACGCCACGTTCATGGAAATTTTGGTCCGTATGGTCCGTGCCACTCCTGACAAAAGCGAACATGCATTGCAACGGATCATGTCGGACATGATCAAGGAATTCACCGACGACGTGAACTATAAACAGTCGGACAGCAAGCAAAAGTCAGAGAAGCCGGAAAAGAAGCCGAAAAAGAAGTCGGAAAAAAATGCACAGTGTTGCTGTGTGACCATGAAAGGTGCGCGGTGCAAGAAGAATGCCGCGGAAGGGAAGACATTGTGCACACAGCACGAAACGGCTGCAATCGCCAACGGTGGTGCGTGCTCGAAGAAGGGGGCCAGGCCCATTTGCTAGAGTTCGCACCGCATCGCGACCTGTCCCTGTTTGATGTCGCCCTGGACGTAACAATTGACGTCGGTGATGACGCCGTTGCGGTTCACCGGCCTCGTGACGAACCCCCCACCAGACTTTGCGTTCCGGATGGCGCGGCGCTCGAACTCCTCGGTCGCGGCGCTGGCGGCGAATGTGTACGTCTGTCCCGTCGCCTTGTCGTCGCGCAAGACGGCCCGGAACTGACCCTGCTGGAATGCCTGCCGTGCACGCCACAGCAAGATGGCGAGTGCACAGAGCAAAATGTACTTGTTGTAATTCATCATGGTTTTTTTCTGGTAGGGTAGATTATAAATGGCCCCACTGCCTGCTTTACGTCTTCGTATACAGGAGGAGGAACATCAAGACGGAGGCTCCAAACCCCGTCGAGAGCATTTCCGCAAGGTGTTTGTAAGGAAACGGACGTTGCCGGAGGACGTCGAGGACAAAGGAGACGCAAAGCAGGC
>Ga0209533_1003473_pt1 | contig 13958 bp, 13 predicted proteins | sample COG_04_FD_184748 | JGI IMG/M metagenome (GOLD analysis project Ga0209533, IMG submission 184748) | Pelagic Microbial community sample from North Sea - COGITO 998_met_04 (SPAdes) (version 2) | ecosystem: Environmental > Aquatic > Marine > Neritic zone/Coastal water | place: Helgoland, sampling... | reverse complement strand
GAAAGAGGTGTCGGTTCAACCGACACGAATAATAAAGGTAAAAGAAACAGCAATTTTATAACAGAAAAAGGTCTTTATCGTATATTAGGACAATCAAGAAAACCCATAGCAAAAACATTTCAAAGTTGGATGACTGATGTTATTAAAGAAATTCGTTTAACAGGAATGTATCGATTAAAGCAAGAAAATGAAGTTGATAAACAATTATTAAAAAACAAACATAAAAAAGAAATACATCAAATGTTTCTTGAAAAATATAAACACAAAAATGTAGTATATATTATTCAATTAGAAGATGAAAATTATGAAAAAGAAAATAAAATATTAATTAAAATCGGAAATACTCAAAATATCAAAGAACGTTTTAGTCATTTACATAATGATTTTGACCATATTAAATATATTATTGATATTTATGAATGTGTTAATCATGTTAAATTTGAACGTTTCTTACATAATCATCCAAATATTATAAAATATAGAAAATCAATGAAAACAAAAAATGATATTGAATCTCAAGAAATTTATTTAATTCATAATGAATATTTATCTGAAATAAAAGATATTATTAAAAATAAAATAGATCATTTTAATGATTCATCTATATTAAATCAAGAATTACAATTAAAAATTCAAGAATCTCATTTAAAAATATTAGAAAAAGAAAATGAAATGAAAAAATCATATCAAGAATTTACACAAAAAATAAGTGAAATGCAGTTAGAATTACAAAAAATAAAACAAGAAAAAGATGAAACCCAAAAAATATATCAAATAGAATTAAATGAAAAATCTGGTAATAATGATTTGTTGTTATTAGACGCATATGAAAAGAAATATAATAACAATTATATTCTAAATTACAATAAAAAAAATAATGGTATTCGAACTCCGAAAGTATATAAATATCATCCAGATGATTTAGAAAATCATATTGAAGAATTTGATTGTCCAAAAGAAGCATTAAATAAACATAATCATATATCAATGAGTGGATTAAAACGTGCAGTTAAAGGAAATCATATTTATAAAGATTATAGATGGATTTTTCATAAAAGAGATGAACAACTCCCAGAAAAAATACCAAATACAATTCCATGTAAGCATCAATCTCCACAAATAAAATTTATTGCAATGATTGATATTAAACAAACAAAAATTATTGATGTTTTTGCAACTCAAAAAGAAGCATGTGAAGCACGAAATTTAAAATCTCGTTCATTTACTCGATCAATTCAACAAAAAAGTATAAGTTCAGGACATTACTGGAATTATTTTGATGATTGTTCAGACACCATGAAGATAGAATATTTAAAACATAAAAAATTACCAGAAAAAACTACTACAAAAGGAAGTTTATCTATTCAACAAATAAATCCATATGATAATTCTATTATAAACACCTTTCATTCAAAAACGGATGTTATTAAACAATTTCAAATGTCTTATTTTACATTAGATAAAGCATTAAAAGAAAATAAAATAAGTCATGGATATTTTTGGAAAAAGAATAATGTTTAATAATAAAATTACTTAAATACAATGTGTTAAATCAATATATAAATGAATACTCTTCACTCATCAAAAAACAATTCAAACAATAATATAAAAATAAATCAAGAATATAATAAAATGAAATCATTCATCAATACATCTTCTAATAAACAATCAATTCAAGAAATAGAAAAAGTTAAAAAAAACATTTTGATTCAAGATAAAGAAATTATTATTTTAACAGACACATTGGGGGGATAAATATATTATTTATTTTTTTATAAATTTATAATTTTTATACAAACATTTATATTAAATTGTTTATATACAACATATTTTACGACAATTCGGACATATTATTCTATTTTTAAAATATGCTTCTAAACATTCATGATGAAATTTATGATTACAAGGCATAATAGAAGTTAATTTTGTAGATGATAAATTTTCTAAACATATAGTGCATGTTTTATCTTCTATATCATTTAATTCATTATCAGTCAAATTTTTATGTAACACATTTGAATTATTTTCAAATACACCTTCATAATCCACTTGACCGTTTTCATTATATAATATACCAATACCATTTGCTTTTCCATTTTGAAATTGACCGTCATATATTATTTTTTCATTTTCATCATATTTTTTACAAATACCATGAGGTTGTCCATTTTGAAATTGACCATCGTATAGTAAGTGTCCATTATTATCATAACCTTTACCAATACCATAATATCTTCCATTTTGAAATTCACCTTCATAGATTATTTGTTTATTTTCATGATATCTTTTACCAATACCATGAGGTTTCCCATCTTGAAATTGACCATCATATAGTAATTTTCCATCTTTAGAATATTTTTTACCAATACCATAATATCCTCCATTTTGAAATTCACCTTCATAGATTAATTGTTTATTTTCATCATATTTTTTACCAATACCATGAGGTTCTCCATTTTGAAATTGACCATCATATAGTAAGTGTCCATTATTATCATAACCTTTACCACTACCATAATATCTTCCATTTTGAAATTCACCTTCATATAGTAAGTGTCCATTATTATCATAACCTTTACCACTACCATAATATCTTCCATTTTGAAATTCACCTTCATAGATTATTTGTTTATTTTCATTATATCTTTTACCAATACCATGAGGTTTCCCATCTTGAACTTGACCTTCATATTGTAATTCTCCTTTTTTATTAGTCATTTTACCAATACCATGAGGTCTTCCATCTTGAACTTGACCTTCATACAATAATTTTTCATTTCCATAATAAAAATTACCAGTACCATGAGGTTTTCCATTTTGAAATTGACCATGATAGTATAATTGTTCATTCTTAAGAAATAATTTACCAATACCATTTCTTTTTCCATCTTGAAATTGACCTTTGTATTTTAATAAAAACAATAAATTAGTTAATTCATTCTTTTTATTATTATCTGATATTTCATCAATTGACCTTTTCATTTTCATTTGTTGGTTCTTTAATATTTATTATTTATTTTTAAAAAAAAAATCAATTTTTATATATAAAAGTATTAGAATATTAATTATTTTTTAAAAAAGATCCCATTAATTTATCTCCTTGTTCAGTTAATCCGTTTCCTGCTCTTGGATTAAATGTAAATTCACCAAACATAACTCCTTTTGTAGTTGAATAAAAATCAATACGTAAAGCATAATCTTTTACAAGATTTTCTGCTACTGTCGTGGCACGTTTAATAATTCTATCAAAAAATTTAGGTTTTATAATTTTATTCTTTTTTGCATACTCATCCCCTTTATAAATATATTTAATATTACCTTCAGTATCAAACATAAAACATTGATTTCTTTGATCAGGATTTATCACATGAATAAATTTTACTTCACCATAAAAACAAAAACATTTTACATCATATAATACATTTTCAGAAGGTTTTAATAATTCTTCTACCATTAATTTCTGTGTAGTTGATTTTATATTTTCATATTTTTTTAAATAATCAATAACTTCATTTAAATTTTTATATTTCAAAAATGTGTTATTCTTTCTTATAACAACTCCTTTTGAGCATGACAAATTATTAAATTTTATCACACAGTTTTCAGGTAATTTTATATTTTTAATTTCATCTACTTTATCCATTACATGATATAATTCAGGTACTTGTACTCCTAATTTTTTAACGGCTTCTTTAGAATTAATTTTATCTTCAAGAAATTTTTTATGTTTATCGAGAACATTAGCTCTTTTTTTTATATAAGTTGAATATAGCATATATTATATAATAATAAAAATATTTTTATAAATAAATATATTCGTTTATTATAAATGAAACTTGTACCTAATAAATATCTTCGTAGAAATATTATTGACTTAAAAGAAAAAATACCAAGTGAATTTGGTCGTTTTATTGTTGCATTACGTAATCTTGAATTGTCTGATGATTGGTCAAGAATATGTGGTATTCATGGTGCAACATTTGATCCTAATGATAAGAGTATTAAATGTCCAACAGATTCAATTATTGTTGAAAAAATAGGAAATACACCCGATGAACCATTTTATTGTGCTCATAGTGAAACAAAATTTGCAGTTTTTCACACACCTTATATTTATCAATATGAATTATTATTAAATAAATATAATACATCTAAAGACAAAAATTATATATCCTTACCTTATTTATTTTTAGAAAATAATGGTGTTGATTATTCATTTATGAATGAAGATAAAATTACTGTATTATTTGATGATGAATATTTAACTTTAGATAATCCTCTTGCATCACAAAATGTATATTATTTTGATAAAGAAGGAAATAAAAAAACTGCTGTTCGTAATGGTTTTTTAACACCCCGTGATATTTCTGAAGAAAGAAAACTTAAAACTACAAATAAAGAACTTAATAATGTTTTATACGCAAAAAGATACCCTACTTTTAGTTCAAATACATTATTTGATAATATATTAAAAGAATTAATTGATTTTAATCCTCTTGAAATTCCACATAATAATATTCATGATTTTATAGGAGGACCAGGCGGAAATATGAGCGATGTACCCATTTCTGCTTATGACCCTCTTTTTTGGCTACATCATTGTAATATTGATCGTTTTTTTTATAATTGGATGTATAATCAAACAGATGGGTTTAAACAAAAATTAAAATCTCCACAAATACCTGAAAACACATTAAAAGATACATTATCTCCCTTTTTCCAAAATGATGTATATAATAATGATTTTAATAACAAAGATTATAAATATGGCTGGCAAAATGATAGTTTAACAGATTTTTTAACAGTTGAAAATATGTTAGAATTTGATAAATATCCTTATTCATATAATGAAATTCATATTCAACCTTATAATCCATCTAATATAAATATTGAACTCCATGGTATTCCAATTCCTCATGAATCCATGCATATTAATGTATATTTATATCCAAAAGAAATAGAATTAAATGATAAAAATAAAATAGAATATAATGCAGGTTCTATTTCATGGCATGGTGTTAATCGTTATAAAAAATGTTGTAAAAGATGTAATAAATCAAGAACAAATCTTAAAATAGATATTGAAGAATATATTCTTGACAATAATATTCAAATTCAAGAAATTAAAGAAAAATATAATTGGTTTATTGAAGGACAAGGACGTCACCATTCTGAAGATAATGTTAATTATAAAACATATAATCAAAATGAAATTGTAAAAGATGGTTCTATTTCATTAGTTATTATAATAAATAATATGTGTTAACTTTATAAATTAATTGTTTTTATTTATGTAAATCAATTCTTCCATAGTAATTGATCACATTTTTTGTTTTTATTTTATTTTATCAGAAAGAACATTAAGATCAAAATATTCATTTATATTATTAAATGTCTTAATAAATTTATTTAATCTGTCTTTAAAAATAGAATCTAAAAAAGAATCACTTAGTTTTATATTTAATAAAATAATTTTAAATTGGAGGTCACCATTATGAAAAAAAACCACATATACTTTATCATCTTTATCAAATAAAAATAATGATCCTTCTAAATCATCTTCATATATATTAAAATAATATTTAGGGTTAAGTTTTAATACTTCTTTAATCAAATAATTATTTATTTCTTCATTATATAACTTTTTTTTTTTTATATTTAATTCATTTATTTTATTTTCTTGATCTTCTTCTTCAATAGATTTTACATAAGTAAATGTTTTATTTAAATTTTTAGAAAAATGTACTTTTTTCTTATTATTTTTAATTATTTTATTTACAATATTATCATTTGATTGTTTAAAATTAAACTTCATAATATCTTTTTTTTTATTTTTATCTAAAATTCATTTTTTTTTTTATACTATTTATGAGCAAACTTAAATTATATTCTATATTATTACAAGTTGCAGCTAAAAATAATCATAAACTATTACGTTTTTTTTTATTAGATGAAATGAAAACTAAATTGTCGAAAACTCAATTTTATTTAACATTATTTTTAGAAAAACAACCACAAAAAAATGTATTATTATATAATTTTTTAGAAAAATATATTCAAAATAATTATCAAGCCATTATCAATTCATATTTAAAATAATCGATGTTTCAAATAAAATAGTGTAAAATATATGAATTATGTTACATTACCTATGGAAATATAACATATTATAAAAAAATATTTATCTGCAAAATGCCAAAATTGTAGTCAAATAAAACAATTCGATTCATTACAATATAACATAAAAATATTTAAATATAAAAATATATTTGATATTGATTATGATTTTCCAAGATTTGTAAATCATTATGAATTAATATGTAATAAGTGCGTTAAAAATTATTTATGTTATGACGATTATATGATATGTAATTATAAATAATTTATATCATTCATTATTTATTTTATATTGATTATAAATTAAATAATATAATTTAAAAAACATTATCGATAACCAATAAAAATTTAAACCATTACTTATCAATGATAAAATCAAATATACAAAATGAATATCAAATATAGTTATGATTTGATTATAATGATTCATTAGGAAATGATAACAAATATATGGAAATAATAATCCTCTATAAATAAAAAATGATAATATAAATAATATTTTTGAATAAATACTTTTATTTATGTGCATAATTTGTAGAAAAATAGTACTACTTTCAATAATAAGAGCAATACTAAAATAATGCATTTTTTTATAAAATATAGAAATAAAACTCATAACACTCATCATAAAAGCATGAATTTTTATTGAATTATCAAGTTTTAAAGATGATTTAATATGGAAAAATAAATATATAATAGTGTATATTGATGTGGTTAAATAATAAGGGTGCACTTCTTCATATCTATATAAACTTATATTAAAAAATTTATCATCTATGACCATTAAATAATTAGAATAAAATGATGTTATTAAAGCATGACCCAATGATATTATAATATTTTTATATTTATACATATAACATTGATCAATTAAAACATTGAATATAAAGTATATAAAATGAAAAATATGAATCATTTTTTATGTTATAATATATTTAATTATTAATAATCTTTTAAATTCAAAATTTTTAAAAATTAAAGTTCTATAAGTCTAAACCCTTCATTTTCATGTGGTACATCAAATTTTTTTTGGTACATATAAAGAGCAACTTTAGGTACATAATGTCCTCCTTCAGTTTTACGTTTTTTAATTTGTTCAATACATTGCTCAATAAGTGAATTCATCCATATACATTTAACTTTTCTATTATTTTCATGAGCAAAATCAATATATATTTTACGTTTTTTGGAAGTACAATTTGTACCATCAAAAATAATAGAATGATTTTTTATATATTTTTTACCTTCTTTTATCATTTTAAATTGTGTTTTAAAAGTGTCACCGCATATTAATTTGTAATTAGGTAGATGTTTTTTACAAAAACTTGATTTACCTGATCCGGGCATACCTACCATAATGACCACTTCTTTTTCTTCTTTGTTTTCAAAATCACCTTCTATTTCTTTAATTTTATCAAATGTAAATATTTCTTCGGGTTTATTAAATTTAACATCAATATTATCAGCAAAATCTTTATCTACACAAGACCAATCTTGAGCACCTCCAGCATCACCTACCATAAAGCATTTATTTTTATCATAATGAGGAAATACACTTAGAAACAATTCTGGATTTCCTTTTTTATATTTTTTAGTCATCGCAATTAAAACAACTGCTTTTAAATTTAAAATAATAATCATTTGATGAATCATATTTAGTTTCCATGGTTTAGATTGATCTGTTAAAAATACCAATTGATGTGTTTTTGAATAGTTTTCAAGTGTTTTAGGAACACTTTTTCTTAACCATACCCAATCATGTTCATCGTTTGGAAATGTTTTACCATCTTTTGGTTTAATTACCGTCCAATCTATATCAAAAATAGCCAATTTATTACTTTTTAAGTTAGGTTCATTGTGTAAATACACAATTGTATTCTCTAATTTACTAATATTATTCATATCTTTATATATTTAAAATATAAATATAAAAATCAATTTTTAATACTAATAAAAAATGATTTATTTAAATTATAATTAATAACCTTTAATATGTCATCAAAATCAGAATGGGAAAAACACTTTAGTAAAAGATATCAAACCTATTTTTGGTATAATTTTAAAATGAGACAATCATCGTGGAATAAACCTTATTTTAGTAACACCTATAAACAATATTATTATATTGATCCAAAAACAAAAAAATCAATTTGGTTTGATTCAAAAGATAAAAATTCTGACACTAAAATAATAAAACAAGATAATATTAAAATTGTAAATGATAAAAAAGAATCAAAAGAATCAAAAGAATCAAAAGAATCAAAAAAAGAATCGGATAAATCAGTGATTGATCGAATACAAAAAGATTTGGAAAATATGAATATTGATAAAAAAAAAAAAGATTTAAAACCTAAAAAATCAGTGAATAAATATTGTGTATCAAATGGCTTAGGTCATTATCATGAATATGAAGCATCTGATAATTGGGATAAATATGATCATATGGAGTATTTACGAGATCTTAGAGATTCAATGAATCCTTATGATTAATAGTAGTGTAATATAATTATAAATAGAATATTTGTTATCAAAAATTTAACCATTTAGGATTTATAAATAAGTTAATAACTTGAAATAGACGTTTGATTCCAAAATGTGGATTTATTTTCACAATTAAATAGAAAAGAGCTTTCTAAATACAATTGATATTCTTTTTGTCTTTGTAACATTTCATTTCTATATTGAATTTGTTGTAATTTTTTTAATTCAAGATTATGAAATCTTTCATCTTCATTATGCATTAATTTTAATTCATGTGATTCATTTTTATCATCAATTTTTTTCTGTTGTTTTTTCAATTTCTTTAATTTATCTTTTTCTTTTTTTATTTTGTATGCTTCTTTTATTTTTTCATCATGTTCTTTTTTTATTTTTTCTTTTTGATCTAAATCATGTTGTATTTTTAATCTTTTTTCAGTTAATTCTTGTTCTTTTTTTTGTTCTACTAATAATTTATCTTTTTTAGTAATACAATTGGATAGAAAATCAAACATTTTTTGACTATCTTTTCCTAAAGTAAAAGCAATATCAATGGGTGTTAAATTTGTTGCATTTCTTTTAGTCGTATTAATGCCCATTAAAATAAGTTTTCGAATTAATGAATACATTTGATGAGCAATTGCATAATGTAAAGCATTTTGTTCTAAATCATCAATTAATTCAATACATTTTGGATCGTTTTCTAAAAATTCCAATGCCTTTTTTTCATCTTGTTGATAACATGCGTCAATAATATTAGTAGGTTGCTTAGGACATGTATCATATTCTTCAATATTTGTCATCCAATCTAATATAATTTTAAATTGTTCTTGATAATCTTCAGGATGATCATTGATAAATTTAATACGATTCATAATAATTTGATAAATATTCATATAATTATGTAAATGTGCCTCTCGATGAGGAAACATATTATTTAATTTATTTTTATGTACTATATTTGCACCTTTTGAAATAAGAGCAATAACTACCTTAGTTAATTCTTCATCAGGATTATTAGGCGGATTAAAACCACTTTTATCATAATTTATTTTAGTTGACGCCCAATTTAAAGGAGTTAAACCTAATTTATCTTCTAAATTTACATCACAATTGTTTTTAATTAAAAAGAGTGCCAATTTTTCTCTTTTCATAAAAATAGAAAAACCCAATAATCCTGTAAAAAATGAATCATTATTTAAATAATTTAAATCAAAATCAGGATAAGTTAAAAAATAATTTACAAATGAATCTATCTTATTTAAATGAATAAAATGAATAAAATTTAAAAATATAGTTTTATCATTTATTTCACTTGATTCTTTGTTCTCCATCTTCCGTTTTAATATTTTTTTTATTAAAATATATCAATTTTTATTTAAATAATTATTATGATTACATTTATCATATGAATTTATAAAAAAAGAATGAATAATTATATTTATTTATATTCAACACTCATGACTTTTCCAAGCATTACAAGTTGATTTGAATCCATGATCGCAACACGACCTAATCCTTGACAATTTTCAAAACTTTCAAGATAAATAGGCTGTTGTGGAATAAATTCAACCTCAGCAGATTCACCCGTCTCCAAAAAAGGAGGATTTTCTAATTGTTGATTTCCTGTTTTTTTACCAATCTTCCAATTAATTTTATTCATTTTACAAGCAGATTTTGATGTGCGTACATAAACACATGGACTAAAACCAGGTTTAAGTTGTCCAGGATGTTCTTGTACAACAACTTGAGCAATAAAACTCTTTACAGCCTTTAATTCACCCTGATTTGAGACATAAATAACGTCACCAACTTTAGGCATTTTTGCTTTATCAAGACCTTTAATATTCATTCCAACATTATCTCCAGGCTTGGCACTTGGCCACGTTTTATGATGCATTTCAATACTAAATACTTTAAGATTATTAATTTCACGAGGACAAATTGAAACAATCTCGCCAGAATTTAATGTTCCTTGTTCAATACGTCCTGTAATAACATCACCAACTCCCTTAATTTTATAAATACCATTAATCGGAATACGTAAAGCACCCTCATGATTACGCTTAGGGGGTCTCGCAAGTTTCTCAAGCGCATCGTAAATTGTCATCCCATTCACTACTTCTGTTTTTGTCACATTCGCAGACCAACCCTTATACCATGGCATCTTATCAGTTGAATCAATTAAATTTTCACCATGAAATCCTGAATAAGGAATAAATGGTACTTGTTTAGATTTAAAACCTGCACTTTGAATCATTTTTGTCATTTCCTCTTTAATTTCATTAAAACGAGTTTCACTCCAATTTACAGCATCCATCTTGTTTACTCCAACAATCAGTTTTTCAATGCCTAATAGACTAAGTAATCGAGCATGCTGACGAGTTTGTCCTTGAATTTCACCTGTCGCACGATCTCCTTTAGCAATCGCAGTCTCAAATCCTTCAGCAGGTACTAATAATAAAGCAACATCTGCTGTTCCCGCACCCGTAATCATGTTTTTAACGTAATCTCTGTGACCAGGTGCATCTACAATTGTATAATGATAAGTATCAGTAAAAAATTCTTTTGTTGTACATTCAATCGTAACACCACGCTCTCTTTCTTGTTTTCCTTTATCCATATAATAAGCAAAAGCAAATGAACTTTTGCCTTGAGCATCTGCCTCTGCTTGAAGTTTATCCATCTCTCTTTGAGAAATACCTCCTAATTTAAAAATTAAATGTCCAGTCGATGTAGACTTTCCCGCGTCTACATGTCCGCATACTACTAGTGAAATGTGTTCTTTTTCTTGACTCATGTTAGTTAATTATAAATTATTATATAAATATAATTTTATATATATTTGAAAATTATTTTTTAATAAATAATAAAATTAATCTTATTTATATTATACATGGTTACAAATACTAATTTTTGTAATAAAACAAATTTACCTTGTTATAGAAATGCACAACATTGGAGATTTATTAACGCACTTAATAAAGCCAAAAATGCCAAAAATCCTAAAGTTAAAGCCTATTATTTATCAATTGTAAATTATTATACAAATAATAAAATAAAACTTTAATATTATTATCATATTATTGAATCAATAATAAGATAAAAATAATAAAAAGAGTGTAACAAAACATCTATTTTACATTTTAAACATATAAAAATACGACTATCGGGAATCGAACCCGAGGATATTGCTTGGAAGGCAATTATGTTACCACTACATCATAGCCGTTTACATAAACATATAATTAATTTTTAAATTTTAAACGCATTTTAAATTTTAATATTTTTATAATTCATTTTATTATAAATTTACATATAATGTACTTTATTTATTAATTTTATTTATTTTAATATATTCATAATTTGAACTTAATATATAAAATATATTATCATAATTAAGTGTGTCAATTATATCATTTATATCATTAAAAACTTTAATATTTAATAATGTTTTACAAATATCATCAGTATTTTTCTTATTTAATATATAATCTTTAATATTAAATAATTTTTTTTTATATTCTAAAAGATATATTTCATCTATTTTAGGTATATCGTAAAGTAAATTATTTGAATTATTCTGAAGTGGTTTAAATGAATATGGATCAAAATCATAATTTTTAATTATTAATTTTTTAATAATTATATAAGTGAAATGTTTTACAATGAAATCATTACATTTTTCATCAAATATATTTATATTATATTTTTTAAATATTATTAATAATTTTGTCTTAAATAAATCATTAATAATATTTTTAATCCATTGATCATAATACCAATTATCAAAAGTATAAATAGTATTTAAATTTTTGTTTAATTCTTTTTTTAATTCTTCTGTTAAACTATTTGATAATTGTACTGTTTTCATATGATGTGGAAATAATAATACTAAAAATTGATAAACTAAATAAAATAAAATTGAATACATTTCGATTCATTTACAATTTAATAAAATAATAAAAAAAAAAATCAATTTTTATAAATATATTTAAAATAAAATTATATATATATATAATATTATGTTAAATACCTTAAATAATGCCCTTCTTTTAAACAATGGATTACCTCAATTTCATTTATTTCAAATTAATCATATTGAAGAAACAATTGATACATTATTAAAAAAAACACATGAACAATTTGTTCAAATTGAATCAAATTTAGAAAATAATCAATATACTATTCCAGAATTATATGAAATTTCAATTGATTATATTGAAAAAATTGAATACCCGCTTGATTTTGCTTGGTCCATGATATCACATTTAAAATCAGTTAAAAATAGTGATGAATTAAGAGAAAGTTATGAAAAAATGATGCCCAGAGTAATAGAAGAAAATAGTTATATGTCACAATCCAAACCAATATTTGACACTTTAAAAATGTTAAAAGAGTCAAATAAACTAAATTCTGTTCAACAAAGAATTATAGATTCATCTTATAAGTCTATGTTTTTAAGTGGTATTGATTTAGAAAATAATAAAAAAAAACGTTTTAATGAAATAAAATTAGAATTAGGTGAATTAAGTACTAAATTTTCAAATAATATACTTGATTCTATAAAAAATTATGAATTAATCATTGATCATCAATATAAAGAAGATATGAAACATATACCTCTTTATGCAAGAGAATTATATTCACAATCTGCACAACAAAAATTTCCAAAATCAAATCCTGAAGATGGACCATGGAAGGTTACATTAGATATTCCTTCTTTTCTACCCTTTATGAGTCATTGTCCAAATAGTGAATTAAGAAAAGAAATATATATAAAATATATATCAAAAGCGTCAAGTGGTAAAGAAAATAATTTACCTATTATAAAAAAAATATTAAATCTAAAAGAAGAAATTGCTCATTTATTAGGGTATGAAAATTATGTTGAAGTATCCTTATCAGGTAAAATGGCATCTAATCAAGATGAAATCGAAAATATATTAAATGATTTATCAGAAAAATCAAAACCTTATGCATTAAAAGATTTGAATGAAATTGAATTATTTATGAAAGAAATGCATCCTAAAAAAGAAAAATTAGAAAACTGGGATATAACGTATTATTCTGAAAAATTAAAAGAAAAAAAATATAAATTTAAAGAAGAAGATTTAAAACCATATTTTGCATTAGAAAATGTATTAAAAGGATTATTTAAATTATCAAATCATTTATTTAGTATAGATATTCAAGAAGTAGATATTAAAAAAGAAAATATTCACACTTGGCATGAAGATGTCAAATTTTTTCATATTTATGAAAATACTTTTAATGGAACAAATAAAACATATATTGCTTCCTTTTTTTTAGATCCATATAGTCGTCCTGGTGAAAAAAATGGTGGTGCTTGGATGAATACT
>Ga0209533_1003469_pt1 | contig 13967 bp, 12 predicted proteins | sample COG_04_FD_184748 | JGI IMG/M metagenome (GOLD analysis project Ga0209533, IMG submission 184748) | Pelagic Microbial community sample from North Sea - COGITO 998_met_04 (SPAdes) (version 2) | ecosystem: Environmental > Aquatic > Marine > Neritic zone/Coastal water | place: Helgoland, sampling... | reverse complement strand
TCTAAACGAAGACGTTATTCCACTTTATACTGAATCAATGGCTGCTTTGGCTTCTGCGGTTAACGAAAACCAGTATGGATATACAACTTGGACATTCATGCCGCCAGCGACAAATTCATATGTTGTTAGTGGAATAGAAGAAGTTTGGTTGGATAGTTTATCGACTGAAGATTTTTTAGCTGAAATGGACAAAATTTTTCAGCAGGAATTATCTGAAGGTAAAGTTGCAGATATCCCTGCACGATAACAAACAATATTCGAACTGAGCGGCGGCGCTTGTCGCCGCTCATTATGCCTAGTGCTTTGGAGACGACATGTACCGCCTATTTACCATTCCTACGCTGATAATAAATGTGTCGATTATTTTTTTACCAGCCCTTTTAACAGTAGTTTTGGCGTTTTACCGCTGGGATGGGATTTCTGACCCAACTTTCATAGGGTTTGGAAATTTTGAAAAACTCTGGGGAGATCGAATTTTCTGGAAAGCATTGAAAAATAATATAATTTGGACGGCATTATTCTTAACCTTTCCTATAGCAATTGGCCTAATAGCAGCATCTTTATTAATGCTCGTTCGGCGTGGCCGTACATTTTTTCAGGTAGTGTATTTTTTACCAATGATAATAGCTACGGTGATAACTGCTCGAATATGGCAAGGCATGATCTATAATCCTCAGAGCGGTATTGTAGCTATGCTAAACCGCTATGGCTATGATGTTCGTGATCCACTTTCACAAACTTCAACGGCATTGTATGGTGTGGCAGTTGCTGATCTTTGGCACTGGTGGGGCTTTATGGCTGTGATATTTTTTGCTGCGATGCGTCAAGTGTCACAAGAGCAAATTGAAAGTGCGCGGATTGAAGGTGCAAACTATTTTCAACTAATGCGATGGGTTATGATTCCAGCAATTATGCCCACAATAGCACTCATGATGGTTATGACAGTAATTTGGTCATTCCTCGTGTTTGATTTCATTTTTATTATGACACAAGGTGGCCCTGCTTTTACAAGTGAAGTGCTTAGCACAATGGCTTATAGGAAAGCGTTTTATGAACTTGGCGTTGGCTATGCTGCAGCAACTGCGCTGGTAATTAGCCTGTTTGGACTTACAGCTGCATTCTTTTACATAAGACTTCAAAACAGGGAGGAAGCAGAATGAACCTCGTTGAAAGCCGTATAACGATCATAATTACCTATGCATTGTTAGGAATTGCTGCCTTTACTGCACTTTTTCCTATTGCGCTCATGCTACTAAATTCACTTAAAACAACACCTGAAATTGCTTTAAGTCCGCTTGGAATGCCAGAGGTCCCGTATTGGAATAATTATGTAAATGCTTGGAAGGGTGCAAATTTTACCCGTACTTTCTTTAATTCTGGTGTATTGATGTTCATGACAATTGCATTGGTTCTATCAACAGGTTCTCTTACAGCGTATGTTCTTGCACGGAAAAAAATTAAATCATGGAAGATAGTGACTGTTTATCTTCTCGCTACTACTACCGCACCAATCCAATTGTTTCTATTTCCGCTCTATTTTGGCTTTGCTAAGTTAGGGCTTATTAACAATATATTTGCTGTGTCTATTGTCTATTGTGCGATTTTTTCACCTTTTTCAATAATGCTTCTACGCACCTATTTTTTGGCTGTTCCAAAAGAACTTGAAGAGGCGGCTTTGGTCGATGGTGCAACTTCTTGGCAAGTATTTAGTAAGGTTTATTTACCGTTAGTATGGCCTGGACTTTTAACCGTTTCATTGATTGTTGGATTATATACATGGAACGAGTTTCTAATAGCTACTACCTTCCTGCAAGGGCCTGAATCGCGGACAGCTGTTGTATCTTATTTTCTGCTTTCTGGACAATACTCCAGAGACTGGGGAGACTTGATGGCTGGTGCTATGCTGGTTTCCGCTCCAATCGTAATTTTGTTCATTTTCCTCCAAAGGCGCTTCATTGAAGGCATCACTGGTGGCTCAATCAAAGGTTAAAGGGGTTTTCAATGTCATTACCAACAGATTATCTTGACCGCGTTTACGCGGGTATTCTCGGTAAATTAATAGGCGTCTATTTGGGTCGCCCATTTGAGGGGTGGACTTATGATAAGATCATGAAAGAACTTGGTCCGATTGAATATTATGTTCATGAAAAGTTAGGCGATCCACTTGTAATCACAGATGATGATGTTGCTGGTACGTTTACCTTCCTACGTGCGCTCGAAGATTATGGTTTATCTGAAGATTTAAAGGCAAAAGATATTGGCAAAGCTTGGCTTAATTACATTGTCGAAAAGCGTTCAATTTTGTGGTGGGGTGGCAATGGTAACTCAACAGAACATACTGCATGGCTCAATCTAAAAAATGGTGTATCTGCACCAAAAAGTGGATCAATTGAAACCAACGGCCTTACAGTTGCAGAACAAATCGGTGCGCAAATTTTCATTGATGGCTGGGCGCTTGTTGCGCCAGGAAAGCCTTTACTGGCTGCAAAGCTTGCAAAAGAAGCAGGTAGCGTTAGTCATGATGGAGAAAGTGTTTATGCCGCAATTTTGTGGGCTGCGATGGAGGCTGAGGCATTCCTTTCTGCTGATATAAATCACCTAATCGATACTGGACTTTCGCAGATTCCAGAGGACTGTAATGTAGCTAAAATGATTGCAGATATTCGGATATGGCACCATGATTTGCCTGATTGGCGTGATTGCCGACAGAAGATTCAAGATCACTATGGCTACGATAAGTACTTTGGTAACTGCCACGTTATGCCCAACCATGCATTAATGATTATGACTATGCTATATGCACCGGATGATTTCTCAAAAGGACAGATGATCGTGAATACATCTGGCTGGGATACAGACTGTAACGCTGGAAACGTAGGATGCTTGCATGGGATCATGTTAGGCCTAGATGGATTGAACATGGGTCCAGACTGGCGTGGACCTATCGCAGATAGGATGCTGATTTCTTCAGCAGATGGTGGCAATTCTATTAATGACGCAGTTCGGATGGCCTATTATATTACCAACCTTGGTCGTCAGTTGGGTGGTCAGAAAGTGATAGATGCACCAAAAGGAGGATCGCAATTTCATTTCTCACTTCCTGGTTCTGTGCAGGGTTTTCAAATTGTAAGTGGTGATGGGCTCGTATCTTCAGCAGATAGTTCCATTCAGATTAGTAGCAATGGTGGAGAAGTTGTTGCCACTTCACCAATGTTTGCTACACTTGATGTGCTTCGGATGCGTACATATGACCTTATGGCTTCACCGCTTATATATTCAGGCCAGAAGGTATCAGCACGTGTAATTGCATCACAAAAAAACGCAGGGGAAATTATGGTTGCCTTTAGGATGCGTCACTATGGTGAAGATGATGTTTTGATAGATTGTGATAGTGCTATACAAACGTTAAAGCCGGGAGAGGATATTACTTTTGATTGGACTTTGCCTGACACTGGCGCTCAACCAATTGCTGAATTAGGGCTGGTGATTAATGGCCAAGCTGGCAGCACATTAATGCTTGATCGGATGGGATGGTCTGGCACACCTGATTTGATTTTAACTAAACCTAAAAAACCTAGTGATTTTTGGCATCGAGCGTGGGTAAATGGAGTTGATGTTTTTTCAAAACGTTTTCCTCAAAGCTTTCATATTTCACATGATCGCGGCGAAGGTCTCATATTGCATGGTACACGTGAATGGAAAGACTACACTGTTGAGGTTGATTTAATGGTCCACCTTGGGTCCAGTGCTGGCGTTGTGGCGCGTGCTCAAGGACTTCGTCGTTATTATGGAGCAAGGGTAACGCGGGACGGTATGTTTCAATTGGTTAAGCATTACGATGATATCTATGATATAATGGCATCAGAAAAAATAACTTTTGCATTTGATAAAATAATCAACATAACATTTACGGTTATTGGATCTAGTCTGAGTGCTAACATTGGGAACACTACGCTAATGGCTTCTGATAATTCGAACTTTATAATGTCTTCGGGTGCGATTGGTTTGATGGTCACGGATGGCGCTGCATCTGCAAATACTGTGCGTGTAACTGCACCTAAAGAGGACGTAAAATGTCAAAAGTAAATATTCAAAACGTTTATAAATCATTTGGTGAGACCGAAGTTTTAAAGGACATTTCTGTAGCTATAGATGATGGTGAGTTTCTGGTGCTTGTTGGGCCTTCAGGTTGTGGAAAATCAACTTTATTGCGTATGATTGCTGGTCTTGAAGATATTTCTGATGGTCAGATATCAATTGGTGATAAAATTGTTAATAATTTGCCACCTAAAGAACGCGATATATCAATGGTTTTTCAGAACTACGCGCTTTATCCGCATCTTACTGTTGCTCAAAATATGGGTTTTTCAATGATGCTTGCGAATGCACCAAAACAAGAACAAGATCTTCGAGTGGGCGAAGCAGCAATAATACTTGGCCTAACTGAATTACTTGAACGAAAACCAAAACAATTATCTGGTGGTCAAAGACAAAGGGTCGCTATGGGGCGAGCAATTGTGCGAAACCCAAAAGTATTTTTGTTTGACGAACCATTATCAAATCTAGATGCGAAATTACGTGTTGCGATGCGGGCTGAGATAAAGACAATGCACCAAAAGATTACGACGACGTCTGTCTATGTGACCCATGATCAAGTTGAAGCGATGACCATGGCAGATCGGATCGTTGTGATGAATGAAGGTCGTATTGAACAGGTTGGAAAGCCACTTGAACTTTATGATAATCCAAAGAATATATTTGTTGCTGGATTCATCGGCACACCATCAATGAATTTATTACCAGCAAAAGTTGATTTTTCAGGTAAAATTCCACGTGCAATAATATCAAAAGAAATTTCCCTTCCTCTTCCGCCGGATAAGCCATTAGTGGATGGTCAAAAGATTACCTACGGTATTCGTCCAGAGCACCTGAGCCTTAACTCAAAGGGTGCCTTGGCCAAAGTTAATGTGATTGAACCTACTGGCGCTGAGACCCATCTTTTGCTTCGTATGGGAGATTTACCACTTGTGCTTGTCGCCCGTGACCGCTTGGCTATTTCTCCTGGTGAAAATGTGAATATATCGCCAGATTTATCTCGTGTTATGATCTTTGATATTGAAACTGGTGCTCGGCTCTGAATTTGGGTGCTCAGGATAATTAATGTATTAGACTGTAGTTAAAGTTTAAATCATATCCTTGAGATTGAGGCATGAAAATACTTTAAATCAGCAAGGAGTTTTCCCAATGAGATTATCAGATTACGATCGAAAGAAACTTTTGGCTCCTCCAAATGGGCGTGTTCGAGTTGTGCTGGATACAGATACTTACAATGAAATTGATGATCAATTTGCTCTAGTGCAAATGATGCTTTCCCCTGAACGTTTTGACGTTGAGGCAATTTATGCAGCACCGTTTTATAACCATCGCTCTGATGGACCAGGACATGGAATGGACTTGAGCTATGATGAAATTCTCAGGCTGTTGGAGCGATTAAATATGTCACCTGATGGATTGGTTCATAAGGGTGTCAGGGAATATGTTGGACTTACCAAGGTGGCTCAGAACGCGCCCGCAGTTGACAATTTAATCGATCGCGCACGTGCCGGATCACCGCTCAACCCACTATATGTGATTGCCATCGCTGCAATTAGTAATGTTGCATCAGCCATACTTAAAGCGCCTGATATAATTGATAAGATTGTTGTTATTTGGTTAGGTGGTCACGTTCTAGAATGGCCAAACACTGAAGAGTTTAACCTTAAGCAGGATGTGGGCGGAGCGCAGGTGCTCTTTGACAGTGGTGCTGCGGTCATTATGGTCCCATGTATGGGGGTGACTTCGCACCTACACAGTTCAGTGCCTGAGATTGAACGTTATATCGAGCCCTGTGGAGAAATTGGTGCCTTTCTGGCAATGCGGTTTAAGGAATACAGCGAAGTTCACAAAGGTTGGACCAAGGAAATTTGGGATATGGCAGCCGTAGCATGGCTACTGGATGATACCTGGGCACCCAGTATAACATTAGCCTCACCCATTTTAACTGACAACGTGACCTGGAGTGTGGATAATAGTCGTCATCAAATCCGTTATGTAAACCAGATCGACCGCGACAAGATTATGCAGGACTTTATTGCTAAGCTGGAAAAATTCTGCTTGATCTAGGGTTGGGTACTTCATCTCAAATAATGATCTTTGATGTCGAAAAGGGTTTATTTCTCAAGTTATGGGGATCTAGATTTAATACATATCTTGGAATACGATATAAATTTTAATCATAGCTTTTACCTGAGGCGACGTTATTCAATTTGCCAACATGGAATAAGCTAATATCAATCTTAAATTTTAAGTTCATTAAATTGGGATTATATTTTTTAGTTTAGACACACTCCCACAAAATGGTAAAATTATTGCAATTAAAAGCTTAACTTTTAGTGTCGATGGCAAGGGGCCAAGTTGCTCGGTGCGATGCTATAGGACGAGTGCGAGGTATTAGCTTTTACTGAAATTAATAATATTTGAACCGTAGATTCATAAAACAGCTTCGTGCAGCGCTAGCAGACTGATGAAAGTGTTCGGGTGTGTGAGCATTGTAAGTGAACAGCGTCCACGCTGAAACAGTTATTAACTGCCACTGGCCTACTATTGATAAGACCGCTTAATAATTTTAGGTTCTTATAAACCGCAGTTTCAAAATCTTTTAGCATGGCTATTGCGTAAGTATCGAAAAAAGGCAGCACATGAGTACTAATCACAGCGCAAAGATCATTTTCACGGTCGATCCAAAAGTAGCTGTTAAATAATCCTGCCCAAGAAACGGAACCTTTAGGTCGCCCCGATTCTGTTTGTGCTTCGTGCAACAAAAAACCTAACCCCCACTTCGCTGGCTGGCCAAAGCCCATGTCGAAGTCGTTACTGAAGGCTGGCAAGTAAGTTGAACCAGAGGTGACATCTAAATCACCAATGTGATTTTCAAACATCATATCAACCGTATAGGGTTGCAAGATAATAGCGCCGTCCAAGGTGCCTTGATTCAACAGCGCGCGCATAAACCTAAGGTAGTCATTAATTGTTGAGCTTAAACCACCGCCGCCAGATACCGTTTTAACTGGGTGTGGAGCGACAGTTAGGCCATCCTCAGTTCTAGCGTGGATTGCCGCGCGTATAGCGGCTTTTTCCTCTGGCACTGCGTAACTGCTGTCATGCATACCTAATGGGGCAAAAATGTGATCTTGGAAATATGCGTCCAAGCCTTTGCCGCTGAGGGTTGCAACAATGTTTCCTGCCCAATCAATGCCAATACCATATTCTCAGCGCTCGCCTGGGATGAAGCCAAGGGGTGCCATCATTCCATTGCCACCTTCAGCGAACAGGCCTGTCTAACTGTTCGCTGGCCACACTCTGTATTCCATTGGCATTCCAGATCTCGTACACATAACCCATGTATGGGTGAGCAGCTGCCATTAGTAGGGCTGGTTTTAGGCATACTGAGCATTTGCTTGCCCTCATCATCAAAGCCATCCAAAACTTTAAGGTGCTCTAAATCAGGAAGTTAAGCTGTAATGGGGGTGTCGAGATCAATAAGGCCTTGCTCGACCAATTGCAGGGTAGTATCCGTGGTGATGTCCTTGGTCATGGAGGCAATGTCGAAGATCGTATCAGTGGTCATTGCCTAAGATGCATCAAGACTGCGAACACCCGCAGCCCCCGTATACAAATTGCCATCCGCGTTAGCAAAACCAGCTACCGCGCAGGGAAGGTCCCCACCGTCGATATGTTGTTCGAGGATTTGATCAATGTTTTGCATGATAGGTGTCCTTGTTTTTGTTATTGGGCATTTTGTTACAGCTTTTCAAGCAATTTACTGCTTGATTATTTTAGGTCTACACCAGTAAGTGCGCTTACGAATTGCTTTTGATAAATAAAGATAAATACCAAAGGCAACGCACCAGCAATAGTCGAAGCCGCAAATTGTTCATTCCAAATGGCTGAAAATTCGGTTGAAAATCGCCCTAGAGCCACTTGAATTAAATGGTGTTCTGGGGAGGGTGCTGCTATGAGCGGCCAAAGGTACGATTCCCATTGGAATACAAACAGCAATAGACCTGCCCCTATAGTGACAGGTTTGGCTAGCGGCATGCAGATTGTCCAATAGATGCGCCACCAAGATAGGCCATCAACACGCGCTGCCTCAATTAATTCGTTTGGGACACCAGCAAAAAATTGACGGTACAGAAAAATCACTAGACCATTAGCAATCCCAGGTACGATAAGTGCTGTGAAACTGTCAAACCAACCGAGACCACGAATCATAATAAACAGAGGTATTGCGATAGCCTCGGCTGGAACTGCAAAAGTTACCAATACTATCGCAAAAAGTACTTTGTCACCATGAAACCTGAATCGGGCAAAAGCAAAACCGGCGGTGGAATTAACCAATAGCCCAATTACTACCGAAGTACATGAAACAAAAAGTGTGTTTAAGATTGCTCTACCAAAACCTTTTTCGAAAATATTAAAATAGGCCACTGGATCGGTGCCAGGCAAAAAAGCTTTGAGTGTAAATGGACTAAGTTCACTAAACATTAAATGATTTGGCTTTAGCGACCCTGCTGCGGCATACACAAACGGTAGTAGTGTAATAACCAAGCCTATTACAACACACACATACCAAGCGATCACTGGCCATTTACGCAACATTCCATTCATTTATTAGCCCCCCTGCGGTCACCAAGAAATAACACCTGAAGTGCGATTACCAACATTGTAATCGAAGTTAAAATCGTAACAATGGCCATTGATTTGCCAAAGTCTTGGAACAGAAAGCCTGTGCGATAAGCCTCGTACATCAATACGTTAGTGCTTTGTCTGGGCCCACCTTGAGTAAGGATTATCATTGGAACTACTAGAACAAAATTCGTGGCCGTATCTGCTACGAGAACAAACAAAATTGTGCGGCGTAGCATCGGTAAGGTAACATATCGATGACGCTGCAGCCAGTTTGCACCATCAATTCGGACGGCTTCATATAATTGCCGAGGAATATCCTCCAAACCTGCCAACAAAAATAACATCCAAAAGGCGACACCTTTCCAGGTAGCAATAGCTACGATAGCCCAAATTGCCTGATCTTCGCTGGTCAAGAACGGTTGGCGCGAGATACCAAAGATGCCCAACATTGCGTTAATCAGTCCATCGTTTGGGTTCAGCATCAGGCCCCAAATAATGGTGGCAATTGGAAGCGCAATACCAATTGGAAGCAGAAAAAGGGAGCGTATAAGCCGAATGTGGCGGGACCTGCGCTGTAATAGTAGTGCTAATGCCAATGCTAGACTAATCTGCACCGGATTAATTACTACTGTCAGAATTGCCGTTGCTCTAACTGAGCGCCAAAATACAAAGTCATTCCACAGCAGAGTAAAGTTTTCCCAACCAACAAATATTTTTCCACCTCCAACGCCAAAGCTTTCGATAAAAAAGCTTTCCCAAATGGCTAGAAAGATTGGGTAGATTTTGAACAAAAATAAACCAAGCATTGCTGGAGTAAGAAAAATAAGTGGGATAAGCCATTTTTGATGACAGATGCTCAGACGCATATTGATGCTTTCACCAAAATGACGCCACGCGAACTTGATCGCGCAGCGTCATTTGATTAACGATATCGGCGCATTGCTGATTGTATTCGTTGCTCTGCTTCACCAAGAACTGTCGCCGGATCTCCACCATTGCGGATATCCTCAAAGCTATTGTTAACAATCTCTTCAAATTCCAAAAATGCAGGTGTCCGCGCACGGGTTACTGCAGTATTTGCGGCTTCGTAGGTAGCTAATTTTATTCCGTTACGTGGGAAAGAATTGTAACGTGGTGATTCTGCAATATTCTGTAAAGCCGCATGATGCGCTGGCAGTTGGCCATGCTGTTCAACATAATCAATTGCAACCTCTGGGCTAGCTGTTAGAAATCGTACCAATTGTGCAGCAGCGTCCTTGTTCTCGGTGTAATTCCATACCCCAATGTGCCAGCTATTTGTTGATGTTTTAGGAGTACCACCCTGGAAATAGGGATGCAGGGCCATTCCAAAGTTTACATCCGCCTCTACCATAGCCGCAATGTTCCAAGGTCCACCAACAAAATAAGCAGCTTTGCCAGATGCAAATAATTCTTGAGTTTGATCTGGGCTCACGCCTTTAGGAGAAATATTCCAGGTGTTGAAGAGGTCATAATAGAATTTTGCTGCCTTCATCCAACCTTCATTAGTCAACATACCCTCTACCGAAGTTCCAGCCGCGTCCACGCCCGACCCACCACCAGCAGACTCCGGCAAGGCCTGTAGTTGGTAATATCGGCTGACTTGATCAAAAGACATCCCCCAGATGCCCGCATCAGCATCTACCATGGTCTGTGCATTTTCAACAAGCTGCTCCCAGGTAATACGACCTTCAGAATCACTCGAGGGTGCGTCGATCCCTGATGCATTAAGTAAGTCTTTATTATAATATAGTATTTGGCTAGAGTTATTCAAAGGTGGGGCCCAGACTTCACCGTTCCAAGAAGCAGCAGCAATAGCCGCATTGGCCCAAATCTCCTGTGCTTCACCTTGCTCAAAATACGGACCCATTGAGGATATTAGCCCTCGGACGGCATAGGAAGGAACCAGTGGTGCATCCACAAAGATTGCATCCACGTCTGTTGCCTTCGCCTTACCACGCACTTCGATAGTTTGCAGCAGATCCCGAAAAGGGAACCCTTGAACCTCAACCTCGATCCCAGTAAATTCAGTAAATTGTTTGACCCACGGGGTGAGCGGTTCTACTGCCCAGTTTCCCACAAGTAAATTGAGTTTTTCGTTTGATTGAGCAACAACTGATAACGGCATCAACGATAAGCCAACCAATGCAACTGTGCAAAATGTTCTACGTAACATACTTTTTACTCCCTTTTTTGGGCAGTCGAGCTTTTATGTAATAGTATAATAACGAACACTTACTGCTCAATCCTACCAATTATAATTACGGCACCACAGCGTTTAAGCTGTTAAAAAAAATTAATCATTTAAATTAAATTTGTCAATATGAAACGTTTCATTTTATTAAATCGTTTCAATATATATATTTTATATCACTTTATATGTTTTCCTTGATAGGCTGACCATAAATCTACACGGAGAGAATCAATGGCGACAATTAAGGATGTTGCACGGCTCGCAAATGTTTCAGTTGGAACAGTTTCGCGGGTTATTAGCAATACAGCCCAAGTCAAGCAGCCCCTTTGTGATAGAGTTAATGCTGCTATCTTAGAGCTGGGTTACAAGCCAAATTTAACTGCCCGCGCATTACGGACTAAGCGTATAGAATCAATTGGCCTTATTTTGCCGGATATAACCAACCCATTCTTTTCACAGCTGGCAAAACATGTTGAATTAGAAGCCACTAAAAATAACTTAACTGTAATGTTAATGAATTCACTGGATGATAAGGAGCTAGAAAAAAAGCATTTAGAATTACTTTTAACTTATGCACCTCGTGGAATCATAGTTGTTGCAGCATCTTCAGGACAAGATTATTCTTTTGAGGGTGAAATACCCATTGTCGCTTTAGATCGCGATTTTAAATCATATCCTAGAATAAAGACGGATAACACTTCTGCTGCGGCATTAGTAGCAGATCATTTGCATAGCCTAGGTCATAGACGAGTCTTGTACATAAGCGGAGGTTCCAATGTTAAAATTTCCGCCTCTCGGCAATCCGGCTTTATAGATCGCATGAATGAACTTCATTCAACTGAAGATCCTACCATAGTGGAAACGCTAGAAGGAAATTTCAACTACGATACAGGCAAAACCCTAGGGCGGAAAATCCTATCACGAAAAAAGCGCTTTCGACCAACAGCGATTGCCTGTGGTTCTGATCAGATTGCGATTGGGGTGCTTGGGGTTTCCTATGAAATGGATGTGAAGGTCCCAAAATATCTCTCAGTAGTTGGTTTTGACGACATTAATATCAGTAGCCTGGTTACACCTCATCTAACGACCATTCGACAACCCATCAAGGATTTGGCAAAATATGCTATAGAATTGCTCTTATCAGTTATTCCTACTAACGAAATCTCATTGCAAGCAACCTTAATTATCCGCAATTCTACATCTGTACCTTACAAAGGTGCTGTCAAACAAAAGAAAGTTTAGTTAGATATACAAGCTAAGGTCTAGGCACCTTTCTCGGTGTTGCCAGATAAAGTCTAACACGTCTCAAAGTGCCACGGTCACATAAATCTATAAAGCACAGATTTGGAACCACTCCATGAGAGCGTCACTGCGTTTTTGTTTTTAAGTCTGCCTGTTTTGAAGATGTCTTTCATGATTGAAGCGGTTGTTAATACCTTCTTAACATCAGTAATTCTTATGATAGATAACCATATTGCTCCATGAACATGACACTAACGCAAGGGCGCTCGCCTGGCTAAATATATCATTTAAGTCAATACTGTGGGGGCTGGTGTGAGGGCTAAATCATTATATTTCTATTTTATTAAATTATAACAATAAGTTAAAGCCAGTATATGGCGGGCTCATCAGACGTAAAAGCGTCACTATTACGGTGCCATCAGGCATAAGAGAAAAAGGTAGTGGTTGTACTAATCATTGAACATAATGGAATTAGAGGAAACCATTGGAACGCCAAGTTTGTCTGACAATGCCTAAGAGGCCGCGCTGAAATATTTACGCATCATGAGTGATGAGATTATCCAGACGATGCTTAAGACATACATACAAGCGGCGATTGAGATATATTCTGCGATTAGTCCCACTATAGGTGGCCCAAATAAAAACCCAATAAAGGAAATTGTTTGAATATCTGTCACAATTTCAGAGGCTTTATCATTGTTTCTCTTGGCTGCGACTCCCTGCACTAACGGCAGAAAATTAGCGGAAGAAAAGCCAAAGGCAAAGAACGCTATGATAATGAAGCTAAGTTCTTTGCTCATGGTCGCAAAAATCATAATTACACAACCAAAAATAAGCGCCGAACTGCCGATAAATCGCTCACCAAAGCGCTGAATTATCTCAGCGCCAAATAAACGGGCAAAAATCTCTGCGCCACTATAAGCAAAAATGCCTAATCCGCCCAAAGCTAAGGTGACACCAATATCGCGCGTGAGCCACAAGGCAGACCAATCTAGAATAATACCATATGTGCCCATCGATACCGCCGCTATCGCGCCGAATAATAAGGTATCACCGTTTGGTAACTTGATGGCACGCTTTACTTCTTCTGGTGGTATATTATCGGCTTTTTTGATTGAGGTATCTGAAATAAAGTAAAAGGTCACGCCAAGGGTCATGCCTGCTATCATCAGGTAGAAAAACAAATAGTTTGGGTTAAGGCCAGTTGACGCATATAAGCTGCCAATCAAGACGCCTAGAAGGCTGCCTATCGAAAAGCACGCATGGTGAAATGTCAATAAGCGCTTGCCAGTCTCTTGCTCAGCTTGGACTGTCAAAAAGGCGGCGCAAGGGTTTATCAGACCAAAAGCAACACCAACAGGCAAAGCCATGAGGGCAAATACCGCAAGGCTTGTCGCGGTTGCCCATAAATAGACTGCAAGACCAAAAAATATGGTGCCTGTAGGCAGCAAAGCTCTTGGCCCAAGTCGTGGGATTAATACCTTGCTGGTGAGTTGCATGGAGCAAATCGAGCCAATGCCAAATAGGAAAAGGACATAGCCAAAATCCTTTTTGGCCAACATGATTAAATCAAGCCTCCAAGGGATAAAAACAAACCAATTGCCGATAATGAGGACACAAATAATAATGGCAAGCCTTGCCATCCAAATCGGAGCAATGTGGTATTGTCTTGGTATCATAAATTGGATCTTTTACGAAAAGCCGGCAACTTTTGTTCTGATTTCCGCTCCAAAAGCGGCATATGTTTCTGCAATTTCTGGACCAATTTCACCTAGCACTATTAATT
>Ga0209533_1003462_pt1 | contig 13986 bp, 17 predicted proteins | sample COG_04_FD_184748 | JGI IMG/M metagenome (GOLD analysis project Ga0209533, IMG submission 184748) | Pelagic Microbial community sample from North Sea - COGITO 998_met_04 (SPAdes) (version 2) | ecosystem: Environmental > Aquatic > Marine > Neritic zone/Coastal water | place: Helgoland, sampling... | reverse complement strand
ATGGGGCGTTCTCCTTTCCGGAGGATTAGACTCGTCTATTGTAACCGCTATAGCCTGCAAAATAGCGGCGGCGCATCGGCCGGACTATCCCAAGGTTCATTCCTTTTGCATTGGCCTAGAAGATTCCCCAGACGTAAAGCAAGCAGAGAAACTCGCCAAAGATCTTGGAACACATCATACGTCCATCATATATACGATTCCCGAGGGTATAGCTGCTGTAGATGACGTAATACGCGCAGTGGAGACCTATGACGTCACAACGATTCGCGCTTCGGTGCCGATGTGGCTGTTGGCGCGTGCCATTTCTAAGCGAGGTATCAAGGTAGTCCTTTCTGGAGAAGGTTCGGATGAATTATTTGCCGGTTATCTCTACAATTTATATTGTCCGAATGTCTCGGAAATGGAAGCCGAATGCAAGCGCAAAATTTCACAACTACATGCCTACGATTGTCTCAGGGCAAATAAATCGATGGGAGACTTTGGCATTGAAACCAGAGTCCCATTTCTAGACAAAGACGTCGTGGACTATGCCATGAATGAGATGGATCCCACTTTAAAGTTATCCGGGACACATCCCGATGGCCAGAAAGCGGAGAAATGGTTTCTAAGAGACCTTTTTAGAGATGAACTTCCGGATTATATTGTGGACCGAACAAAAGCTCAGTTCTCAGATGCAGTGGGTTCTTCTTGGATTGATGCGCTGCAATCGTTCGCCGAGCAAGTAACAGACGAGCAGATGGCCTCTGCAGCAGAAAGATGGCCCTTTCAAACACCGGATACCAAGGAAGCGTATTTTTACCGCGATATATTTTCAAAACATTTTGGAGATATTGAGGGCGCTTCCGAGACGGTGATCTTTCAACCCTCGATCGCATGCTCCACAAAACAAGGTATTTTATGGCATGAAAATTTTAAGAAATGTGTAGATCCTTCTGGCGATGCAATCCAACGGGCTTTTGAATAACCGTAGTATTTATAGAAAGAATATCCTAGTAACATGCAGAAAAAAGAGTGGGTCCAGAGGATCGAACAAACTCTTGCAACTCATCAGCCATTTGTTGCCCGAGTCGTCGAAGAAAATAAAGCACCGCTCGTTTTTGCCGCAGATGTCTTTAGAAGAAGAAGATATGATGTCACCGTGTCTTTAGAAGCATCCCAAACAGGAAAAGCGGTTCTGCATGTCTGCATACCTCCATATGCATCCGCACTGGAATTTACAGTACGTCGCAATCAAACTCCCGACTCAATCTTGCAAGATATGCAATCCGTGGCAGTAGACTCTGTGACGATAAGAGGGTGTGGTACAGTTATTAACACAGTGTGTAAAGTCGTCGAAGTAGCGATACACAGCGGCTGGTTTATAGAGAAAAACGTTTTGAACACTTTAACACAAACAGGTACAGATAATATAAAACAGCGGAACACTACACTTTTAGTTGTTCTGCGTAGGGGATCAAGTATGGATAGTATATAAAGACATCTTTTTTTTTTAATCATAATGGCTTCTACCGAAACTCCTAAACAATCTTCCAAACTTCAAGCACTCAAAGCATGTTGCTGTTTCGGCTGTTGTGCCGGAAAAAAACTTACCGTAGGTAATGGACTTTTGGTCGCGAGAGGCGTCTTTGGCGCTATTGCAATGATCCATGTCCTTATTACCTTTATTCTATTGGGAGCGCAAATGGACGCAGCCAATTTCCCAGGTTCCAACTTGGTCCTCGCCGAATACTCGGCCGATGACTCCGCTGTCTATACGGACGCCGACCGCGAAGGTCAATACGTACAAAAATTAGACGGTTTCATCCTTGCAGATACGCCATCCTGTTCAAACTTTTTGAAACACGGCTCTGTTGATCTAATCAAGCCGACTGGCGCTGTCACTTCGAACGTATGCAAAGCCAGCAAAGAAGAAGCCCAAGACAACGACATTTTGCCTGCCGGGTGGGATCAGGGATGGGCCGTTGTACAAGATTGCAAACGCTCCAAGACAAACCCGTCTGAATGCGCTCCATTCGGTTCCTCAAATGCTCTATCTGTCTTTGGACAATTGACATTTGCCGTTCTTGCTGTGCAAGTCATCCTTTTCACAGCTCATACCTGTGTATCGGTCTACGAACAGGCAAAAGAAGGTAAGACTGGTTCCACCGTGGCCATTCTCAAGGCTGCGGGTGCCAAAATACAACTCACTCTCGGACTCACGATCACATGGTGTATTGTAGGCGTTATCCTTTTTGCGGCATCTCTAGAGGCTTGGGTCGCATTCTGTGACAAAATTGATACGGGTCTGGGACGCATGATCGATGATGGAACCAGGGCATGTGCCACCTCCATGTGCACCTATTCATTCGGCTCACTCTTTGCCACTATTACGTTTGCAGTGGTATGGTACAGAATTCCACACCTTCTCACCTGGTGCGGTGTTCTAGAAGCTGTATAAACTATTCTTTTGAGACAATTCTGTCTTTAAAAGAATTTCAATTGATTTATCCAAAGAGTTTGTAAGACAGGGACGCAAAAACCCATGACGGTTATAACATCTTTGTATTCTGGACCGATGTTTATCCGTTTGAGTTGGAAAAATCGTACCCACCAACCAGATACTATCTATATAGGATTCTAATTGTTTGATGGCCGACGCTACTTTTAAACACGACAAAGCATGTTGGTCATGATACAACACGACGGCGGCATCCATAAAGGGCAACAATTCTTTCGATAATTCTGTTACGACTGGATGTTGATTGGCACACCACAATTTCACATTGATTTGCATTTTTCTTGGCCAGAGAAACTTTTGTATAGAACCAGGAACCAATGAATAATCAAGATCATACTGGCCAAAATTTTGGCCAGTCATCTCGGCAGACATCGTAGACAATACAAATATATTAAAATCCATTCTATTTTCATTACATACCTTTTATACTATTTGCGTTTCTTCTGTTCGGCGATTTTTCTGAACCACATACACTGTATACAACATCTGAATGGGCACCAAAATACAAAACCCTTCGTGCACTAAAAAAATCCAACACCAACGAATACTCCCATCCAATGAAAAATTGCGCTGAGTTACCAAACCAAACAACACACATCGGAGAACTGCCCTCAAAGGATGATCTACATAAATATTTGAAGGATTCATCCAGCGCAAAGACCAACACAGGAAAATCCAACATGTCCAACGCCATTTCTTGAAATAAAATTCAGATATGACCGATATAAACACCGCCACATGATGCAAAAGAGTTGGCAAAACCACACCGTCCACCTCGGCCAATCCTAATAAAAACAGAAAGGCCACAAGTCCAGAAGCCATGTGAAAAGGCATTGGCACTGGACAAAATGATATTAACACTGTCTGTACAGCCAATAACTGTTCCCTATACGGGACGGGCAAAAAAAAGTGAACCAATAATAACGGCCATCCAGCAAGTCGCCACCATGACATTCGTTCTACAAACATCTAGACTTTATACTTCAAGCAGTAAAATCTAAAATATAAAGAACATTCTATTCTTAATTTCAAACTTTATTAAAAAACAAAAATGCCACCATTGGCACCTCTGCTTCATTCACAACACAGACATGACGTTCAAATAAACGAAAATACGGAAACATGGTGCGTCGGCGGGTTCTTGTTAGTTTTTGCCGTCATTCTTTTCATTTGTTGTGTCCAAAGACGAGCGCGGCCCGTACAAAAGGCGTCGTTCATCGAAAATATACCCCGAGGAACAAAGCTATACACATTGGACGGGCGGGAGATTGTCATCCCTTAGGACCTTGGGAATCACGCGTATTTTTCCAGATCTTTGACGACGAAGATGGCTTTTATTTTCAACTCTGGTCATAATATAATATAAAAACCCTAAAACACACAATAGAAACCCAATAATAACCAACATTTGCTCTATATGAGTGAATTCAAAAGGAGGGTCATCGCCATTGGCTTTCACATCACTCGTATTAAATGTTCGATTCATTTGTAGTACATATATACATGGGTAAAAAAAATCTAAAATATGCGTTTCTTTTTCTATTTTATGTTTGAATGAATTGCTTGAAAGTTGGCTTTTGTTTCTTTGCTGGTGCCGCTTCGATCGATTCAGCAGGTCGTTTTTTTGAGCCGCCGATCTCCGCACCATCTGATGGAAGTTCGGGCGGAGGAGGAGGTGCCGCTTCAGCAGGCCGTTTTTTCGATCGACCGATCTCTGCACGAATTTCCATCAGTAATTGTCCCAGCCAATCGCCGCCAGGTAATGTCCAGCTATTCCCACTACCTCGAATAGGCTTTTCGTGCAACTCTCTAGAGTCAGTAGACAATAAAAGCGAACGGTACGGTTCCAGGGAGTACTTTTTCCTCAAACATTCTTTCATGAATCGACGCTTATCATCAGCAGACAACTCTGGCAGCACATCGATGGCGGCCAAACCTAGCTTTTCACGGACAACCTTTTGTCTGCGTTTCGATGTGCCTGTAAGCTTGCCCGATTTGCGGCGTACCATCGAACCTAATAACTGTGCCAGAATGCCGCGAATGGGCTCTCCGTCGGGCGTGAACCAATACCTTAACTTGGCGGGCGTCCATTTTTTGCCAGGTTGTAGGATCTGCAACCACTCAAGAAAAGTTTCGCCGTCGCAGCTCTTTAGACTTTCGAAGAGGTCTTTCATAGCCTGATGGGGGAAGCGCGCGCCCATATAGTCGAATTCTGCACCGCCCATGAGATTGGAAAGGCCTTGGAAGCCATTCTTGAATGTCTTACTATTGAAGTGGATGTCCGCCATATTTTATAGAATGGTCACACTAATATAGTACTAAAAATTTGGTCGTTACTAAAAATTTGGTCGTTCATTGATCAAATTTTGGTGCCAATGTCAATGACTTGGTTTTGCTAAATTTCTGGTGATACATCACTTTTGAATTCTTTCTCACTCCAATCAACATACCACTGGTCTATATTTGCTTTTGTCCTTCTCAGTATACATTGGAATTCTTTTTTGGTGGGATAACTATACATTTTTTTATGGACAAATGTATCCAGAGCTTTTAATGTTACGCTTCCGGTATGGACATTGCTTGAGAAGAGCTCTTCTTTTTCCCCATATGCTTTTAACAATTGTTCTGTCTCCAGTTCGTTGTTTATTTTGTCGATTGTGACCAGTTCTCTTAGAGTGATCGCTACCAAGGCCTTACTACTGAGTCCTTTAAAACGATATTTCTTCTTTTTCTCCATAAAATCTGAAATGTCTTCTATGAGTTTATATAGAGGCAATCCTATTGAACAGATAACGACTAGGGCCATAATGCCTTCCAAAAATGCTTGGTCGTTGTCTTGGTCCTTCTTTTCAAACATTACTTTCAGTTTTTGGGACAACTTTTGTAAATGAAAGGCATAGCCAGAATTCACATACCACGAAAAAGTTGTTATTTTCCGTGGATTTTGTTCAGAGCCATAGTGTTTTAAAGCGCAAATAAAGTCAGTAACTTTATTTGAAACTATGTGCGTGTGTGTATCTGTACCTCGGAGTGTTTGAAAATATGATCCCGCGGATCCGGCCGGTTTGACTTCTGACGCCCATGCATACACCCAGTCCATTGAAACTTGTTCGCCAATATATTTTGTAAATGTATTGATTCTGAGTATACTTTGCTGGGCCATAATACTGTCTGTATAGACCTGAGCATCCGACAAACATCCGCTGTGATAACCGATCGCGATGTTGCTGGTTCTGTAATGTTTATGTTGGTTTTTTGGAGGTTGGTGGACAGACTGTCTTGGTGTGGCCGTAGATTCTTTGGATTCTTCTTTGGATTCTTCCTTGGGTGCGGCTGACGTTTCCTGTAATTTGGTCATGAGTTCAACGAGTTCTGATTCCGATTCTGTTATGATTAGATTTTGGTTGGGTAAAATTCCATCTTTTTTGAAGAGCGTGTACATTTCGAGAAATCTTGTTTTTGCATCTGATTTTGCATCTGATTTTACATCCATCGTTTTGTCATCGCGATCCCATATATATAGTCGTTAATAGAATCAAAAATGTCCACTTCCAAAAAAAGGTCTCGCGATCTCAACCAACAAGTAAATGATGAGGAACGTAAGCGCCAAAAGGTACATCAACGGGGTGGTCGCAAGGTATCCATTCTCTTCGATGGCCGCGGCATTCAGAACGCGATCGTTCGGAATATAAAGCGCGAAGATACGGCTTATATCGTCGGATGTGTGGCATGGTTATCCAACAAACGTATTCTGAAGAACATGGCCGAACATTTGAAGGGTGTGACGATCATTACGACGACAGATAAACTGACAAAACGTCGTAAGAATCAACAGGCCTATGCCAAGTTGTCTGGATGTTTTCAAGGGGGTGTCATACGGACAGTCGGCGAAGGCCGTGGACGTTTCAAGTCGCTCATGCATCATAAGTTTTTAATTGGGTTATCGCCAGCGCGTGAGCCTCTTTGGGTCATGAATGGTTCATTCAATGTAACGGAGAGTGCTGTAACAAACATTGAAAACGTCATGATATTCGACGACAAAGAGATTTCGACGACATTTTTTGAAGAATTTAAACGTTTACATAGAATTTCGAAAGCATTAAAGATAAGAGCTTAAACATTAAAGGGTTCGTTGTGTATTTTTTTAACCTCTGTGGATAGTATATGTACTATGATGGCCGCCGTTACCGCGAGTCCTGCAAAAATCCATCCCAAAGGTTGGTCGTATTGTGCATACCAGTACGGAAGTCTTCCGCTAATGGAACGGTGTCCAGAACCTACATAAATGGCCAAGAATAAATTATAAACGACTGTGTAAACAATAGGTTTCCACAGATCTTTCTGGTATATTTTATAAGGTTGTAGAACCAGAGCAATGGCGTTGAGTCCATGGGTGACAGTAGTGAGCACAATATTGCTAATGGGTGCCGAGGTGGCCGCCGGAGCAATGAGAACCCAAAATCCAACACAAACGACGATAGCTGGGGCATAAATAAAAGGGAATATTTTTTTGGCGAGCGTCGCCTTTTTGGCGACGATAAGTCCAAAAAAGATGGTTTCTAGGGTAAACGTCCACATTGTATAATAGATAAATATAAAATGTCCCTCTCTAAAAAAGTCAAAGAGAAGGACTACTGAAAATAGAATAAACCACAATTCATTCATCAAGTATATCATTGGAGGTTTATATAGTTAAAGTGTGCAATACGTCCAACGAGTATCTTCGACAAAAGCTCTGAGAGAGGTGAATGCCCCATTGGTTAGTTTATCCACTAGTTCCGGCAATTCGTCTTCTACAAATCTTTTGAATTTTTCAGGAGGAACACGGGGCGTATCTGACAAAAACAAACTCCGACAGCTTGGTTCCTCTCTTAAAGCAAAAAAGACTAGGGCATGTTTGCCGACACGATCTTCCGACATCCTCACCTTTTGAAGCATTTGTTTCAAACGAATAGAACCACCATCGTATTTGGTGGACACATGCGAAATCACCCGGTCTACAATATCGTTTAAAGTAGAAGCCTCATTGTTGTTAATCATATGATATAATAAATCCTTTTTTTCTCTTTCCACCTCGAATTGTTCCATCGATTTGTATATGGACATCTCAACTTTATGGTTTATAATTAGGCCGCTATGTACGATCCGTCGCGCACGCGAATGGATTTTCAAAACGAGGCAGAGTATATCCGAGTCCCAAAAAATATGAATGCAAAATTTTGAGACGTTTGTCAAAGTTTGCGGCTTCTTTGTTCAAAGCAAATTAGATCCAACATATGTCAAGACGATTGACAAACAATTGGAGAGGCCCGCCAATAAAGAAGTGGTCATCCTTGTCAAACACGTCAAAGCGTTTCATTCCATGAGGAAAACATTATGCTCCTCAATCATGAAAAGACTCAATTGCAATCGCGTCTTAAACGTATTACTGACCGGTTCGGGATGTGTACAATACAAATCAGTGCCAGAAAAATCCACATGTGCTATCTCAAACACACCTCTCAAAACAAACACAGGCATACTCCTCGTAGTGGACTCGACAAAATTAATCACAGTACACACCAGATACAAAATTATACTCTATCATTTCTGGATCATTGTCCATATGCCAGAACAAATTGGACTCGAAGCTGTAAATTGGCTTAATAAACAATATTGGTGGCAGAATGGGTCGTTTAACGACATTAAACAATGTACACCGAGAGTCTTGAATTATAATGATCAGGTTTTTGTAAAAAGTCTCTACGTTAAATTGAAAACAATAGCCGAATATGTCGATACCGACTTTAAAACACTACCACTGACGGTCAAATAATCACATGTACTCAACCTCGGACTTTTCAACCGTAGCACGGGCCGTGGAATGGCTTTTGAAAAGTTCATCGACGTGCCTCTTGGTGGCAGCCAAGGTTGCCAGCGTTTTATCAGAATGCGTAATTCGTAAGTGCGCGTCACACTCTGGAAACGCCTTCCCAAATACCCAAGCACGGCGAACAAAACTATCGAAATTCACCAATTTTGACCGGTTTAAGACGCGATCATTGTGCTCAATCACGTCAAAGGTCTTGCGCAAGCTTCTAGCGGACTGATGGAGCTGATCCTCCTTCATTGTCTTGACGTCACCGACTTTCAATCCCATCTGCTCAAACACTGATCTCAAAACTATGACAGACACAAATTTATCAGAATGTCTCGTTTCAAACTCAATCTGAATACGTCTCCCATGTTCCGGGGTTAATATAGGGTCTACGCCATTCTTACGGCGTTCTACGGACAATTTCAAGCGCTTTGGGCCTTTCATATAGGCCTTGCGTAACTTTTTCCACTCATCGCCACCCTTCTTTTTGTTCTTCCTCCTTTTCTTTTTGACCATTGCAATGGAAGTTCGATGACCAAAAATTTGGCAAATCAATGACCAAAAATTTGGCAAATCAATGACCAAAATTTTGGCAAATCAATGACCAAAATTTTGGCTATTTAAACCGTATCCATTCAAACATATGCAACTTTTCAAAAATATTGCATGGAAAACACGTTTAGTCGAAGAACCATTCGTCGATAACTCTGGAATACAACACACAACTGCCCATTACGTCATTTCAGACTGGAAGATCCCATTTACGTTTGAAGAATGGTGCAAAGAAACTGGACAATCCCCAACTGACAAAAATATACCCGAAAATATATACGAACATTGTTCTGAAAAATTGACACGGCCAGTATGTAAACAAATGGTTATGGAAGCAGCTACTAGGCTAGAATGCGACCCCGGTTTTATCAAACCATATGAAAAAATGGCGTCTTTTTATATTCTAAGACTATTGGCCGGCATACCTCGCCAAGAAGTGTGGCACAAATGGCCAAAAATACCTGTCACAGACGGCCTTCTTAAAGATGAAGTATTCTGCCTATGTTTGATGGCATTGCATCCGGTACTGTACGGGAAATTGCACCCACACGGCAGAAACAATCGCAGAGTAGCTTTGGAAGCAATCGCGCGCTGGGATCTGCCCAAGTTTTCAATGCTTCAATTCGCACATCCATATGCCATGCGATCCTTCAATGGCGAAGACATTCATCCCAATGTCATTGGGCTCAAATTACAAGCACACACCGATACAGAACATCAGTACTGGTTATTCGATGATTATTCAGTGATTACAAGAGTTATTGGACCACCAGGAAAAAGAAAATGGCACGAATTAGAGTTTGCTGGGCCATCTGCAGTGAACAAGATCGTGCGCGAGCGCAAAAAACACAAGTCTGCTATAGAACCTTTGCTACCTTTTCTAGAAAGAAATAAATATTTTTCTAAATAATATTCATAATCTATTCAACTACATTTCTACAGAATTTCTTCAACTTCTTACTAGCCTTGTGTAAGCCCTTTTTAATGTCCTTTTTAAGCTTTTTCGTGTTTTGAGACACAAAAAGAAGGCCGAGACTGGCCCAGACATCCAAATCTAGGGCGTCTTTATGTTCATCACTATTGTACTTTTCTTTATAATAGGAAGGTACGCGCTCATGTTCGGGGTCTTTTCCATATCTTTTGTGCAAATACTGCGTAGAGTACTCAATTCTCTGTCCCACAGTACCAATGGCGCGAAGGGTGACCACTGCGGCGAGATGAACGAGTGTTTCTTTCTCATAGATGGTTTGCGGAGTGTAGTATGACATGTTGGTGGATCGTTTTTTGGTAAATGTCTGACCAAATTTTTGGTAATCAGTCTGACCAAATTTTTGGTAAATGTCGGACCAAATTTTTGGTAAATGAAAGCGACCTTTGGTAAATGTCGGGCCAAATTTTTGGTAAATGAAAGACCAAAATTTTAGTAATATCTCGGGCCAAATTTTTGGTAAATGTCGGGCCAAATTTTTGGTAAATGTCGGGCCAAATTTTTGGTGAATGCCGGGCCAAATTTTTGGTAAATGTCGGGCCAAATTTTTGGTAAATGTCGGGCCAAATTTTTGGTAAATGTCGGGCCAATTTTTTGGTAAATGTCGGGCCAAATTTTTGGTGAATGTTCATGAGAAGAATCGATAACTTGAAATCAGACAAATGTTGGCGAATAAAAGTATAAAGCAAAAATTTAATTTTTATATATGTCATTCCTCCGATCAAATCTAGAAGATGAATTTTCAGAAGTTATTACAGGTCTAAATGCACCCTGGTCTACATTTTACAAAAATTTACACAAAGATATCCCCGCCCTCATGCACATTATTGGGGACGCCCCAATAGATATTTCGGGTGTTTGGTACCAAGATCAACAATATAATATGGCCATGATCGCAACACTTATATCGGGTCCAGTGTCAAACTTTTTAAAAGCGCTGCACGGCCTTTTTATCACATGCACTTCGGGCGTGTTAAACACATTGCTGACCGACCACTTGGACAATTCATGGCTTCCATGGCTTTTAAAGGCAAATGTATGTCACGAACCGGCTTTCCTGTACATATGCCACCGTTCATTAAAAACAGTGGCTCAATTTCTCCTCGACGAAATAGAAACAGGTGGTCATAACGTCTGTCTTTCGTATACGAATGCCCAAGGAGAGACAGCGCTGCATATCGCAGTCAGAAAAAGACAATGGCAATGGGCCAAGACATTAATCGCGAAAAACGTGTCGCCGTATCAGAAAAACAAGTCAGGAGAATCTGCTTTAATGTTGGTGGCGCCTTTTCATGACAAATTAGAAGACTTTAAAGTAGAACCGTTGTCAGATTGGTACAACGAATTACATGACACCCTTCCGTATGGAAGACAATCGCCCGAATTTTGTCGTAAATGTCTAGAACTGGGAGCGGATTTCAATCAACTTGTTCTATATGATTCGCCCGCCGAGTCATTGCAAATATTTGCAGAAGCCGGCCTTGATATGAATCTTGGACCTTTGCCAGAATTGTCAGCGGAACAGAGGCGCATCGTATATATGCACGGAAGGCGGCCAGAAGACTGGAAACTCGTCTTGGGTGCCTTTCAAGAATCTGAGAAATGGCCCGGTAAACTTTACGCTCTGCATTCGGGCGGTGAAGTTACAGAGGATATGCGCGTCTGTCTAGCCAATAGACGCGCCATTAGTCAAACGTCATTAGATTTACAAAAAAAATAAATATAATTTTTAAACCTCGTTACCATATCTATCAAAGTAGCGACGTTTTCGCAAGCCACCATCGTACAACGTCATCCCCTCAGGAACGCGAATGAGTGAGCGAACTTTTTCCTTTATAATAATAGCACGCTCTTGAGCTTTACCTCTCAAACTCTTTAATTCTTCGAATAACGTACTATACAGTGTTAGAAACTGGGACTGGTGGGAAGCATATTCTTCGTCCAAAATCACTTTTACAGCTTTTTCAGATTCCAACGACCCAAAATCAGCAACATTCTGTTCAACGAATGCACGGAGACGCGTAATGTCATTTTGCACAAATTCTTTTGTTTTGAGCACTATTTGTTTTATTATTTCAATCATTGGTACAGATTCATTTACCTTTTTCGCTCTAGCCGGCAAATATTTCGCATTTTCGTCATTCCCGAAATATTTGATTTCGGACAAGAGAGAATCCAAATTACACTCCAGAATATCCAGGAAAAATTCAAGGGATTGTTCAGGAGTCCAGTCGGAAAGATCGTATTCATACAACACACTTGCCGCCTGATATTCTGCAAATTCAACTCTAAACTCTTTGAATGTCGGAAAACGACGATCAATGAATTCACGCATGATTCCTACACACGTTTTTATGTGCTGTTTTATTTCTGCGTTTTGAGGAGTGGAAGCCATTATACAGGAAATCCGATACACATTTATAGTCACTAAAATTAAATATTCATTGTACTACACCATTGTTAATAACGCCTATCTTTTGAAGATCTCTAAGTTTTCGGCGCATAGTTCCTTCATCAGCGTTTAATTGCATTCCTCCCAAATCTACACTGGAATCATCCCTCAGTTTACGTAACAATGTCTTCATTTTATCTTTTGACCAATCATCGTAAAAATCTGTTTGTCTATTATTTCTAGTGCTTCTGCGAGGCGCTGCCGGCTCTGGTTCATCTTCGTCTGATGAAACATTAGGATCGTCAGCCGGGCTTGGCGATGATGACCGCGATGACCGCGAATTGATTGGCGAAGATGCCGGCGAAGATGGCGCCGAATTGATTGGTGAATTGTCCGGTGAATTGATTGGTGAATTGTCCGGTGAATTGATTGGTGAATTGATTGGTGAATTGATTGGCGATGATGCCGGCGAAGATGCCGGCGAAGATATGACAGATGACTGAGACTGAGGGGGACAAGGACGGCTGATTTTATCCGCAATGACTTTAATATTTGCAAGTAATGACCGCATATATTGATAGTGTGTTGTTTCTGACACGGTTGCCATCTTCAATCTTGTTTCGGATAGTTTGAATAAATGTTCGAGTATTTCCTTATAATCCGATAGTTTTTCGAACATTTCTCTGGCTTTTTCGACATCTGGCCTCGCCGGAATTTGCGTTGATGTGCGTGTGGCTTGGTAACAGTTTACTTGCGCTTGTAAAAATTCTAGTTGAAAGATATTTTCTTGCGCCATTTTTTCAAAATATTCGATGTCTTTTTTCATGGGTCCCCACTTGGCATTTAAGTTTTGGACAGATTGTTGTATTTCTGTCGTATCCAAAGGTGGTGTTATTCCTGGAGGTGTGTCGTTGTTAAACCATGCAAATATTTGTTCAAATGTTCCAAGATTGCCTTGAGCGATCAAAGCTGCCACGCTTTTTTCTATCGATACCGATGTTTTTGTCGCAGTTTCCCACCACAATTCTGTTTGTGTGAGATGTCTTTGTATTTCATGATGTTTTTTCGCGACCATTTGTATCTTGGCTGTCAACATGACTTTCCGCAACGGCTGATAAGTTGACGGATATTGAATACCTCTTTCTCGCGCCGATTTGGATAAAATCTCACAGGTCATTTTCCCACGTTCGTATGTAGCGATCGCGCCGAAATCTTTTTTGAATTGCGCCATTGTCCATTCTGGTTCCTGAAAATTCCCATTTGGGTCGGCAGCCCTGGCTTGTTGAAGACTAAGACGAATGGCTAAGGCAGATTTTGTTTTGTAAAAGTCTTTTACCATATCTTCCATGTCTTTCATCTTTTGAAAGTGCGGATCGTCGGCAATCTTTTCCAATTGATCCGCAGATAACCGCAATTGACGCGCGAAATGGAGGTAGGGCTTTGCAAGATAGTGTTCAAGAGCGCTGATCGTATGAATGGTATCCGCGATGTCATTTTTATTTTCGGGTGATAGAGATGGAAGGTATGTCGTGAACAACGGTATCAAGTCTTGCCAGTTTTCACATAAAAATGCTTTCTGAATGAAATTGACTAGAACTTCTCCCGTCATTGGCGAAATATTTCTCAGCATAATATCCACTTTTGACGGGTCTGGTTCACTGCCGGCAGATCTAGTGGAAAACAAATAATCCAGTAACAGT
>Ga0209533_1003460_pt1 | contig 13991 bp, 14 predicted proteins | sample COG_04_FD_184748 | JGI IMG/M metagenome (GOLD analysis project Ga0209533, IMG submission 184748) | Pelagic Microbial community sample from North Sea - COGITO 998_met_04 (SPAdes) (version 2) | ecosystem: Environmental > Aquatic > Marine > Neritic zone/Coastal water | place: Helgoland, sampling... | reverse complement strand
CAACTCATAAAGAGAATCATACGATTCATCTGGTATTGGTTTTGATATTGTCTTAATCCATTTCACAAGCCCTTCTTTTGGATGAATAATTCCATGACTTATACGTCCTTTGTGTGCATGTTGTTTATAAATTTCATATATCTCATCTGTAATAAATTCTGGATTATTTCCCCAATAAATTTGATCAATATCACATTCAATGGCAAGTTTAAATAGTTTCTCAGCATCACATCGTTCCATTGGTAAATCTCGTATATAAAAATACGAATTAGGATTGCTCTGAATACAAGTTTCAAACATTTTTTGCTGCTTGTGATATTTTTTTGGTAAAAGTATAACTACATCACCATTTGATTTTGCGGCAATTCTCCATACATTATATGTTTGATATTTTTCGGGAATCTCCTTAATTCTCAGTGGTTGTGTACGTGCTATATTTTCAAAAAAAGCACGTGTTTTATATACTTCTGGCATTTTTTCAAAATCAATTAAATGTAATTGATTCATTGCCAATAAATTATAAATTTCATAAGTCATCCAATCCTGATTTATTTTTTCCAATGACGCTCTATCCATTACATAATTTCGACACGCAAATTTCAACATCTCATAATCACGAAATTCAATTGGAATTTTGGAAAATGTAAGTGCTTTTTTTTGAAATAAACACATACAACAATATTTTCTCATTTTTAAAAATCGCTTTGGTATTAAGTCAACATATAATTCACCACACTGTTTAATTACTCCACAAGCTGTCTCCAATGACATAGTATCACATTTTACAAATCCCTGTTCATCACAACTATCATTTGACTCATATCCTTGGTCATCTGATCCGCCACTACTAGTGTCACTCTTCTTACTTGAATCTGTTTGTTTACGTTGTTCCACCGAATAGGATTTTTTTCCCTTTTTATCTTGTTTAATTTTAATCCCATATTTCTTTTTGTTGTAAATAGATTCAATTGCCAAAAGAATAAACATATTTGTTTTTATCTTATTACTCATCACTACTACTTTTGCATTATTTGGAATAATCACCAGACACTCAAATGTATGATTTCCAATCCAATAATTTCGATCTTTATCCAAACAAAAATACAAAGCACCTGGACCACAAGATGGATCTGGATTGAATTTTTCATTTGCTGGTAATTTATTTAGGCCCATGGTATATTGAAACCCATTGTGATTTTTTGAAGCATTTAAAAATTTTATTGCTCGTTGGTTTTTAAATCGTTTATTGTATTCTAATCCAGTAATAACAACCATATTTTTTTTTTTTTTTTTTTGCAAAACTATTTTATAAAAAAAAACGATTCAAAACAATCAAATTTATTTGGATTTAATTTTATGAAAATCTTAAATTTGATTGTTTGTTTAACAATAAATCAATTTAAGTTAATAATGAATTTTATTTTATTAATATCATTTATTTTTCTATTACCTCTATTTACATCTTCATATGACTACATTGTAAAACGATTTAAAATCACGAATAGTTACACATTCGGGAATTTACTTTGTTTTATTGCTCAGGTCTGTCATTTAATATGGGGATTATTTGGAATATTTATGGCATATGTTAGTCATTTTCTAAACAATGTATATGAACAATTTTATAAATTAGGCAACAAAATTATTAGTTTTTTCAAAGCAATTCAATATCATATTTCAGATGTTGTAATTGGTATTTATCAAGAATTCATAATTCAATTACAGTTTATATGGAATATTATATCATCTTGTAAAAATTTTATTCAAGCTTATTATCAATGGGCTTCCAATTATTCTACGATTTCTAAAATAACTACTGGAACTATAATATTTCTGATATTATTGTTTTGTGTTGCCATTTATTTGAGTTATACAATTTTATCATGAATCCATTATAGTTCAGATTTGTATCCATTTTTATTGTGAATTTTTGTAGATTTTAAATTTGATTTTTTTTTTCAAAACATATTCACACTACCCACCACCCACCATTCAATAATAACATCATGTTATCCGATGTATTTCCAGGTAATAGTTATAGTGGATATAGTCAATGTAGTATATGTGGGGTTTTAGGAAAAGATAGAGGTACATGTCAATGTGGTCTATCTCCATGTTATAATTGTTATGAAGAAGTCGAAAATACTTTTTGTAAAAATACATTATGTCCCACTGTGATTATAAACCATTTAAATGTAATGACACAAAATGCTCAAAAAATACTGGAAATTACCATGATGGCAGATGTGGAAACTGTTGTGAATATGGTAATCCAGTTACCTGTCATTATTGTCTTTATAAAATTGATCCCGATAAAACAACAATGCGTGATGTGTTGGATGAATATTTTAAACTAAAAGTTGAAAATGAAAAACGAGAAAAAAAACAAGTAAAATTAATAATTATCAATTCTGGTATGTTAAACCCAGATATATTGAGACATATATATGATAAATATTTATAATTATTAATTGTTATTTGTATTTTGATCATATTGTCTTTGTTTGTATCGTTTGTGTTTTTTTGTTTGTGTGTTTTTATTTGTATTTTTTGCTAATCAAAATTATACACAAACACAAAATTATACACAAACACAATTAAAAAATTTGATTGTTTGAATGTTTGAATATTCCCCCGTTCATCCTCCTAATTTATAACTACATAAACCATCATATAATGAGTCAACAAACTACCATGAAATCCACCTCTACTGTGAAATCCACCTCTACCATGAAATCCACCTCTACTGTGAAATCCACTGAGAAATCCCAATCTGTACCATCCATATCTTTTCAAGTAAATGATGTAATGCCAGATGAAGATGATTTAAAAACTATGCGAAAATCAGTGTTCCCAGCACATCACCACGTTCGAAAAACATTTTTAGACAAAGATTTACAAAAATTATTAGATGGCGCAATGCACAATATGAATTCCCCAATTTATTCTTTCAATTATAGTAAAAATGGATTATTAAACGCAGTGTTAACTGCATTTCATAAACATTTACCATTACGTCTTCGACCACAAGATTTATGGTTGGCAATCACTCAAAGTTTAGCAATTCATATTGATAAAAACGCAGAAAAACTGCGAGATCGTTTTGTAAAACATAATGGACAAATGAAATTGGAACTTTTTGTTGATGATGAGGTTCACAATGGACTAAAAACATCCGATTGGGAACATATAATTTCACAATTTATGAATCTAATTAATAAAAACACTGTGGAAAATGTACCAACTTATTTTGGATGTCAAGAATTTTCGCAAACAAATAATATTGATATTGTTGCCAATGGTATGACCACAATGCATGCTTGTAAAAGTTATTTTGATTATCGAATGCGATCAAAATGCGGATTTCCAAAAATTACTTTGGAAGGCATACCAAAAGATTGGAAATTACTTCAACTAAAAGTCGCTGCCATATTAGAAAAATTTGCGTTACCTGAATTTGGGCAAAAATGGCTTGTAGCGCTGGATTCTGTACTATCTCAATTTTCAACAGTTGCTCAAAATCCAAAAAAAATTAATGTTGAATTTTGGGAATCTATGGCAAAAATAGGTGGTTCACGTGGAAGTGGTGCTTCTACATGGGTTAATGGATGGATCAATGTTTTCTTTCCCTATTTATCAAATAACAAGGAAAATCCATTTTGTATTCCCTTTCAAAATAAACAATATTATGCTTTGCCTGATAAAAAATATGATTGGAAAGAGAGTAAAAATATTGTGGGACCTAGTATTCATGAATTCACCGATGGATTGTGTTCTACACCAGTAACTTTAGATGGGTTTCCTCTTGATTTTCGTGCTGGATTTATTGGAGTTCAATTTAATGAACAAACAACCGAAGTCGCGCCTCATACTGGGTGGTTTGTAGCCGCAGGACAAGTTCCCGAAAGAGTTGTTCATAACGGGCGTTTCTCTAGATCTCAACCAGATATAAAAGAAATTGATCGAATTTATACAAATATTGGAAAAACATTTCCATTGATGGATTATGTAAAAAATTTGAGTTATCAATATAGATAGATTTTAACATTAAAAAATATTTTTTTTTTTTTTACTATTTAAAAAAAAAAATTTTTGTTTTTAATTAATTAGGTGATGGAGATCTAGTTTTTCTAGGTGATGGAGATTTTTTAGGTGACGATGATTTTTTAGGTGATGGTGATTTGGATTTTCTAGGCGATGGAGATTTAGTTTTTTTAGGAGATTTGGATTTTCTAGGTGACGTAGGTTTTTTTTTGGGTGACTTGGTTTTCTTAGGTCCAAGTTTAAACAATTCACCATTTTTTTTATAATTAGGTAACTTTGGTTCTTCATCATAATATAAAATCAAATCATACATATCTATCACATATTTTTTTGTTTTATCATGTTTATTAGTTAATTTAACATGCTCTATTGGATCTTTTGATACTAATTTTAATGTACAATTACGTGGTAATAAAATTTCAAATTCATTTTCAACTTCAGTTATATTTTCCATTTTCACATATGGAACTTTATCAGGAACCACAATTCGATAAACACAACATTTTTTCATATCTGTAAAATAAGCTGTAGTATCCAAATCATAAGTTGTAGACAAATATGCTGAAATGGTGACTTGATCATTTTCATCAAATATATATTGTGTATCCATTCCTCTATAAACAATGAAGGGTTTACTGGAGCGATTTGCTTCATTTTTAAATCCTTTTTCAATTTCATCAATTATTGCATAATTTATATCAAGAAATATATTAAGATATGTGTGTTGAAGTTTATTATTGGGTTTATATACGACGTTGTTATTAAATACTCTTTTTATGCTTTTATAAAATTTACTATTATCGTGTTCCTTAATTTTTTTATAAAAAGAATTACCCACATGTTGGATAAGATTTTCAAATATGTATGGTATCATTCTTAAATAATAATACTCGTTTTCCGATGAAATTATTTGTTGAATTCCAGAATCTAAAATTCTATTTATATATTTGGAATCTGTGGAATAAATTTTTAATGCCATAATAAATCTTTTGGAAAAATTTTTAAATACTGGTTTCCCAGTTATTTGACTGATAAATTCTTCTCCATAATATGTTTTCAAATATTTCATTCTTTCAAATGCACTTTTAAAATCTACGGTTTTTACATAATTAAAAAATTTCAAAGCAACGAATAAACCAGTGGTTTTTATATCTTTTTTATATTTTTTGTTCTTTTGTTTATAGTTCTTTTGTTTATATTTCTTTTGTTTATATTTCTGTTTATTCATTGAATCCAGGGTTTTCAAATAACTATCTAATAAATTATTTTTTCCTCCAAATTGTATTGTTAAAGACATATATATTATATCCAGAAAAAATATTGTCTCATTGTTCTTTGGGTTGTTTTGAAAATTATTTTCAATAAGATTTGGTTAATTCTTATTTTTAAATTGTAAAATTTAAAATTAGATTCTTATTTTATTTTCACTTAAAACTAAATAAACTGTTGAATCTTAAAATCCACTTTATAAAACAACTATGGATGAAATTACATTTGGCGATATTTGCATGGCTTCCAATAAAGAAGATTTGGAAGATCTCCACAAAGAAACTATTCCTTACACCGATGAAGAATATGATATTTTAAAAGATATTCTTTTCCAATTAAACGCAGTTGAACATTATAAATCTCGAAGACAATATGATAAAAAACTTATTTCCATTTTACGTGAAAATAAAAAAAAATTGCGCAAATTTCCATCCAAAGTTGACTTAAACATTCTCTACAATCGATTGGAAAAATCCGGTCAAATAAAACACAATCCATCTTTGCGAAAAGTAATGCGTCGTAAATTTGGTCGTAGTGGTTCTGGCGAATTACCCGTCACTGTTTTTACTAGTCCTTCACGATTTGATTGCCCAGATGACTGTTTTTATTGCCCCGATGAAAAAGTCGAAAAAGAATTTACCAATCCTAAAACGGGACGCACTTATAAAAAAAAAATTCGTGTTCAACCCCGATCATATCTAAGTGATGAACCAGGTTGTCGCCGAGCAGCACGTCACAAATTCCATCCAGAAAATCAAAGTCGCGCGCGTCTTCGAACATATGAACAAATGGGACACGAAATTGATAAAATTCGTTTCCTAGTTCTTGGTGGTACGTATTGTTATTATCCGATTGATTATCGCATTTGGTTTATGACTGTTTTGTATTATACATGTAACACCTATTATGAATGGAACCAAAATCATCGCCGTGATATGCTCAGCCTAGAAGAAGAAATGCGTCTTAATCGTGTTTCTTCAGTACGTATAGTTGGAATTACCGTAGAAACCAGACCAGATCGCGTTGAATTAGCGGATATTGCTCATTTTATGGGTTGTGGAATCACCACAGTCCAATTAGGTATCCAACATGTCAAACAAGACATTTTAGATGGTGTGAACCGTAAATGTTCTCTTGAAAATATTAAAAAAGGCACAAAACGTATTTTGGACAATGGGATCAAACTTGATTGCCACTATATGTTTGATTTGCCCGGTCCTGGTAAACATTGCCGTTTATCCCCAGAAGAAGACAAACGAATGTTGGATACCATCATCAATGATCCAGACTATGCAGTGGCCGATCAATGGAAACTTTATCCATGCGCGACTACACCCTTTACCCGTATCCTAAAATGGTATGAAAACATGGTGGAGTTTATTCTTGGACTGAAAAAAAAAATTCATGCAATTCGTATTCAACGATGGATCCGTGCGCGAATGGGTAAATGGGATAAATGGAACGGTCAAGAACAATTGTTGGATTTATCAAAAAAGAAATATTTTCCATATGCCGAAATCGATAATGGATCCGAACTTATTGACGTCATCATTTATGCCAAACAAAACCTTCATAAAGACGTTCGCCTGAATCGCGTCATTCGTGATATTCCCTCTACCAATATTGTTGGAGGCAACAATATTACTAATCTTCGCCAAGAAGTATTTCGTCAAATTGAGGCACGTAAATTGAAACCATGTCCTTGTATTCGTTGTCGGGAGATTCAGGGAGGTGAGTTTGATATTGATAAAATTCAAATGGATGTTTATTCTCGTGAAAAAGCTAAATCGCAAGATCATTTTGTGTCATTTGAAGATGAAGAAGGAAAAATTTATGGATTGGCACGTTTGCGTTTTCTTAATGAAACGTCCGATTGTTTGCCTCTACTTAAAGGTGCTGCTATTATCAGAGAAGTTCATGTTTATGGATCCACTGTAAAAACAAATTCTCATGATTCATCCAAACCACAACATTCTGGTCTAGGTACTCAACTAGTTCAAAAATGTGAAAAAATGGCACGTGATGCTGGATATAAAAAAATATTTATTACTTCTGGTGAAGGAGTCATTGAATATTATCGAAAAAAACATGGATATCAAGTTGTTTATGGAGAATATGAAGGAATCATCTATCATTATGTCATGAAAGAATTAAATACCATGTCTTTATTCTTGAATCCTATGACGAAATTTCTTGCTGCATTATTTACAATAGCTGTATTGTATGTAATATATGTAGTTTATAACATCGTGTTAGGAAGAGATGGTCATGACCATTCAATAACTATTCATGAAAATTTATGATGATTGCTTGTTTGTGATTGATTGTTTGTAATTGCTTGTTTGTAATTGATTGTTTGTAATTGCTTGTTTGTAATTGATTGTTTGTAATTGATTGTTTGCAATTGCTTGTAATTATACTTTTTTTTATTAATTATTTTCCCAAAATAAATATATGGAAAACCGACAAAAACAAGATTTAGTGTCAGTCATTATACCAACTTATAACAGACTCCCATATTTATTAAATGCCATTAAATCCGTCCATAAACAAACCTACCAAAATATCGAAATCATTGTAGTTAATGATCGATCCACTGACCAAGAATATTATACATTTGATTTTCAAAAAGAATTCACAAAAAAAAACACAACAAAAGAAACCATGAAATCCATAAAAATTATTCATTTGGAAAAAAATTCCCGACAATTATTTGGATTTCCATCACCTGGTGGCCATGCCCGAAACGAAGGTATGAAAGTTGCTAAAGGAATATATTTTGCTTTTTTAGACGACGATGATTATTATTTTCCTCGAAAAATTGAAAAACAAATTAATGCCATGAAAAAACATGGTTCTAAAGTATGTTGTACAGATGCCATGTTGGGTCAAGGGGCCTATTCTCCAGATCTTGTGTGTGAACAATCGAATTATAATGGAATTAACTGGATCAGTCTATGTAAAATCTATGCTAAACGTGGTAAATTAAAATTGTTACATCAAATGTTCCAATACCCAGTGAATTTCTGGACTAAAGAAATGCTAAATATTCATAATTGTACTAGTGGTAGTTCGACCATGGTTATTCATAACTCTATTTATAAAATGGCTGGTGGATTTCCCATTTTACGCTACGCAGATGATTATGCCTATTGGAAAAAAATCATGAAATTTTCCAATATTATGTTTCTACGTCAATATTTGACTTATTTTGATAAAAAACATGGTGATGGAATTAATTATGGATCGACGAAAAAAATAAAACAGTTAGATGATCCACATCGTCGTAAATCAATTGAATATTATACAGAATTATATAAACGAAAGAAAATTTCAAAGACATTGTATCAAAACAAAATGAATTATTATATTTCAAACTAAAAAATAAAATCCATAGATAGCTTTTTGAATCTTATTTTTTAAAAAATAATTTGATTATTTCCTTTTAAACCACATATGATTTTATTCTCTTGTTTTAAATTAACTATAAAAACAAAATATGGATTTCGACGCAATTAAGAATTTTTTATATGGAGGTACTGGTGGAATTGTATCTCGAACACTCACTGCACCTTTTGAACGGTTAAAAATGCTTCGCCAAAATTTTCCCAACCAATATAAAGGAATCAATGTTTTTCGATCCCTTCATACAATTTATCTAACAGAAGGTGTTCATGGCCTCTTTGTTGGAAACCTGGCAAATTGTTCTCGCGTATTTCCACAAAAATCCATGGAATTTGGTATATTTAATTATTGTAACAAACATGTTTTTGATGATGAAGTAGTTGGAAAAAAAACCAATTATTTTATCTCTGGCTCAATTGCTGGAATTGTTGGCTACACTTCAATTTATCCAATGGAAACCATTCGATCTAAAATTTCCGTTCAAAAAATGGAAGTTAAATACAATGGAATCATGGATTGTTTAATGAAAACAATCAAAGAACAAGGCGTCAGAGGATTGTATCGTGGATGTGCATTTCAAGCAGTTGGAATGATTCCATTTCAAGGAACCAATTTTTTAACCTACAATTATCTCCAGGATTTATACAATTCAAAATATAATTTAGAAAATGATCCCTCTAAAAAATTATATAGTTCGCCAATTTGTGGTTCTTTGGCGGGAATGACGGCGGTGTCGCTGGCTTTTCCATTTGATACAGTTAAGCGACGTCTCCAATTAACTGGGGAACAAGGGAATCCACATTACAAGGGAATTTTTGATTGTCTGCGATATACATATCAGACATATGGAATCAAAGGATTTTACAGAGGATTGGTTCCTTGTTATATGAAAATGGTTCCAGCCAGTGCGTTGTGTTTTGCGACAGTGGAATTATGTAAAAAATATTTTTAGTAATTTAAATAGTAATTTATGTGGTTATCCATAAACACAAAGTTTTGTTTCTTTTTTGTTTTAATTTTTAACAATTAAAATAAATAAAAAACAATGAAATAAAAAAAAGAAAAAAAAGGATATGGCTGGAATCGAACCAACTACAACGGACACTGCAGATCCGCACCCAACCGGAGGGTCTCATATCCAATTTTAAGTCTCTACTGGGAATTGAACCCAGAGCGATCGGGTCGAAACCGATTATGTTTCCATTACAAATCATAGAGACGTGACGATCCTGCCGGGAATCGAACCCGGATTACAACGCTGACAACGAGGTGTCTTTGCCATTAGACCACAGGACCTGTGAACACATTTAATAATAAATCTAAGTTATACATAAGCAACCGAAAACTTTGTTTTATCAAAAAGAAATAATAATACCTCATTCGAATTTTATAACAAGTTTTGAAATATAATTGTTTCAATGTCCTTAGTCAACATATACTTTTTCAATATGAAATGGTAAAATTTACACATTGCTCTTTTATTTTGAACATAAAACGAATTTTTACTAAGTGTGTGAAAATTCATATGGGTTTTGTGATTTTCAATAAATTTCACAGTGAGATCTGGACGATTGGAAATTGCTTTCCAATCCCAAACCGTATATCGTTTATCACCAATTAATTTATCAAGTAGTGCCAAACTCATATTTTTGTTACGACACAAATATTTTCCATGCCAATGCTTCTGAAAATAAACATTAATTATTTTCATATTAATTATTTTCATATTTACTGCTAGACTTTCATGTGAAATCCCTTTTTTACCAACAATAAATTGGAAATTTACATGTGGATTTTTCGATATCTGTTTCCAATTCCATTTTCTTATTTTATTTTTTGTCAAATTAACTTGTTTTATTGATATTCCATTGGGAAAACGAGTGATTAATTCATTTATTATAGGTGATTTTTGTTCAATTTTATCCCAATCCCACTTTTCATTTGGATATTGTAATATCCAATTTAATTTCATATTTTGATGTGTTGATAAATCGTGCCAGATATGTTTATAAGAATTTAGGTTTGTATCATATAACCGTAACCACTCAATTTCAAAATAATTTGAGGTGTAAAACCAATACCATATCCATCTTTGTTTTGGATACTTCAAAACCCATTCAATTCGAAATAATTTATTTTTTGAAAGTTCCTGAAAAATACCATCAATGTGATGATCAACTATATCTTTTGGAATTTGTTTTATCCATTCAATTTGGAAATTAGAATAACGTGCTATACAAAACCAATTCCACTCTAATGTTGGGTTTTTTTTGATCCAATCAATCGTGAAATTTTGATTGGATGATATGGCAAACAGAATATTTACATTATCTAACAATTTTATTGGATATTTTTGAATCCATTCAATCTGAAAATTCGGATTTTGTGATATCTTTTCCCAGGCCCAGTATGATTTTTTATCTGGAAAAACTAAATTATCAAGAAAATTCATATTAAATGAAGGATTTTTAAAAATTTCATCTTGTATCCAACGTTCATTTGGATATTTAATCATTAAGGTTTTCAACATATTCAATTCTTTCTGTTTTTTTTCTTTTTGTTTCTTTTCCATTTGTTTCATTTTTGTTTGTTTATTACACTACACCGAATTATATTTTAAATACCTTTTTTTTATGAAACTCCATCAATTAAATTAAAAATAAAAATCTAATTTTACATAATTCACAATAAAAAAATTTTTTTATACATACACCACTGTTGTTTCCGTCTTCCTCATTTACTTACTACATCACACTTACACTACCATATTCCACAGTTTCAATCGATCCATCATCAACTTCCTTCATGACTACCAGATTATTATGTTTCTGTGCCAATTCTATGTGGTATGCCTTTTCCGCATCAGTCTTCGAATCAAATTCCCGAATTTGTGTTGAATGTCCACATATCAAATCAGTATATTCGGATGAATCAAGTGTCATATCATATGAAACAATTATGCTTTTTTGTCTACACACCATTAGAACAACATTATTACCTATCGCCCAGATGGACCATCATACAATTTGTCTTGTTTTATCGGAAATAATGTATGGTGAATATATTTAAAATAATAGGACACACCTGCCCCACAAAGTACTAGTAAAATAAATATCCAACCATTATAGGATTCAGAATTTAGTGGTGAAAAATTATTTCCCATCGGTTCACAATTGAAATTCGAAAATAAATCCTAATTTCCAATAAAATTTAAAAATCAAATTCTTTTTTTTATAAAAAAATACACGACATAAAACATCATTGTTTTTCTTCTGATTAAGTCGGTAATGGACTAAGATTTGTATAAATCCGATGGTCAGTCCATGGTGTTCGGCAATTTGGACAAGGTTTGGCAGTATTTGTTTCAAACCATTTTTTCAAACAAACAACGAAAAAAGGAGCATTACATTTGGAACATTTCATGTATTGGTCATTTTCGTAGATTTGGTCATGTGAAATACCACATATTGTATTTTGTTCTAATGGGTGAGCTGTATATAATCGTCTGGACCAACATTGACCACAAGCAATTAATAAATTCAAAGGATCAAAATATAAGGCATGTCCACCATATGTTGATAATACACCTTGACCAAATATTGTCATCGTTTGTTTTGGAAGAATTTCAATTTCTTTGTAGGAATCCTTTAATTCAAAATTGAAATGACGAAAATAACCAAGATAAATTTCACAATTACATTCTGGACATTTATTTGTATCGCTTTTTAATCGATAAATATTTTTGAATTTTGAACATTTCGAGTTATCCCTATATTTTTTTAAATATTCCAAATCAATTTGCTTCTTCACAGTTGATTGATTGGTTTTATGTTTTTTATAATGTGGCATTTAAATTGCCTTCCGTTCAAAAAAAAACATACTTCAATCAAAATTTTTTTTAAACATTACCTTCAATAAAGTGTGAATTTATTCACAAGACGGTCTTTTAGATTTAATACTTTTCCAAAAAAGGAGTCATTCACAGTGACTTCACATCCACTTTTTTTATGCGCACAAGAAGTATCTTCATAACTCATATACTCAATACGTGGTTTATTCCAAGAAGTATTTTGTTCTTGTTGAATGTCAAAAACCAATTGTTTTATTCGGTCACATTTACTAGCGTAATCTGGATTTGTATCTGATTGTTCACATCTACAAACAAAACTTCGTTTTTTTGCAATTGCTCTGGAAATATCAGATTCCAATTCCTCTTTTGTTGGAGTTTGATCTGTCATATTATTGATGCTAATATATCTTCTTCCTTTATAAGCCAATTAAATCAAATTTTTTTATTTCCTATTCAACATCATGTTTGTAAAAATTTGATTTATCTATTTAGTGATTTTTGTTTGATCATTTATTTACTCGAGTAATGGCTAAAATAATTGGTTATTTTAAATCAACCGAAGAACCCCAATGGCCAATGCCAGTTCCCATGAAAAATAATAAAAAATATATAAGTGGATTTGAAGAAAAATGCAAGAAATGGTTGGAGGAATATGAAAAATCAAAACCTGTTGTAAATGAAGATGGATCAGTTATAATTAATAGTTCACATATTGAAGATAATAGATGGGTCGAATATATGGGGTGTTCTCATTGTCGAATTTGTAATAAAAGCAACGGAAGCTTAGAATATAATTATTGTGGGTTTCGATTTCCAATTGGAATATTTCATTATATTTTAGATCATAATATTGAAATACCATTAGATTTTCAAGAAATGATTGTCAATCAACCTCTACTATTATATAAAAATCTTCATCGAGTGAGTATGTATGAAAATTTAATGAGAATGAGAATGATGTGTCGAAATATTGTATATTCTTGAAATTTGCCTCCATCAATTTTATAAATAAACAATTTTCGTTTTTTATATAATTTGTTAACTTGGTCATTTTCAAAAAAAACACTCAAATTCAACTTCCCCATTATGAAAGTAAAACAGTGTTTTTGGATGATTCCAATAGTGTTCTCAGTCATAGAGTCATTTTGGATTTCGTGATTTTCAAAAAAAAAGTGGGTACCCCTCCCACTGAGAAAAAAATTCTCATAGTCTAAAATTGAGTTTTGATAAAAACTTATTGAGCAGATAGTGTCTAAATATTTTTTTCCAGGTTTTGAAAAAATTTTTTTTTTCCCAGTCAAAACCCGTTTGCAAACCCAAAAAAACCCCCCCTGCGGAATTTTCCCTCCTCATTTTGCATTTTCCTAAAAAACATAATTTTCTCCATTCTGAAAAACAATAAACCATAAATATAATAAATACC
>Ga0209533_1003452_pt1 | contig 14001 bp, 14 predicted proteins | sample COG_04_FD_184748 | JGI IMG/M metagenome (GOLD analysis project Ga0209533, IMG submission 184748) | Pelagic Microbial community sample from North Sea - COGITO 998_met_04 (SPAdes) (version 2) | ecosystem: Environmental > Aquatic > Marine > Neritic zone/Coastal water | place: Helgoland, sampling... | reverse complement strand
AACTTTGATGGTATACTTTGGGATCAATTTTTTTAAAATTGTAACTTGAAATTTTATCATTTAAATAATTCAATATTTTATTTGTAAAAAGTGGTTTGCTTCCAATAAATTTACCTGATATTTCTTTTTTAATTTTAGAGTGTTCTTTTAACATTATGTTGATATGAATAGGTGATGAAATAAAATTATCTTTACCTAATTTATCAAATTGTTTTGATAAATTTATTATGTATCGTGAAATACCTCCAGATTTTTGATGAAGAAAAATTCTATGATCAAAAAAAATTGTCACCTTAAAAATTTCTTAAATAAATTTTTTAATTTTATAAAAATATAAACTAATATATTTGTATTTACGTTTAGCTTATCACCAGGTGATGGAGCATAACCATCTGTGTATATACTTGGCAATGATGGTGAATAAATATCTTTTTCTTTAAATTTAAAATCATAAAAAGGTCTATCAAAATGTGTATAAGCAAATAAGCCTAACACCTCATTGTCACCCCATCTATATTTATAATCTCCCCCATACTCATTTGCAAAATCTAAAAATTCTTTAATGGGGTATTCTAAAATTTTTGGAATATTATATAGTTCACAATTTCCACATTTATAACTCAAATTATGAATCTGATTTTCATCATTATTTTTTAAAGCATCTCGTAAAATTTTACTTTTTGGCACATATCCAAATTTTTTAATATAGCTTTTATAGAATTCCCAAATATTCTCTCTCGTTTCCTTTTGTATTTTTAATGGAACACCGTCTCCATCTGCGTAAGCGGTGGCCATTTCATAATCATTAAGTATGTCAAATAAATCATAATCAATTTTTTTTTTAAACCAAGATTCATCATCGAATTTTAAAATATAATCAAATTTTTCCATTTCTTTGGAAAAACAACCTTTTTCTCCAAAGGTTGTTATGTTTGTAGAAAATCTAAGTACATGTAAATAACCTATTCTTTTTTTTGGAAAACGATTTTTTACATAATCGTTATAGGTTCTATTATAAAATAATTCTGACTCCTTTATATTTTCAGGTACACCATAGTCAACTTCCTTTAAATAAATATTTTTACTAATATTATCATTAATTTCTTTCATTTGTTTTTTTGAAATAATTTTTCCAAAAGTATGAAGATATACAGGATAATCATATTTATAGTTCCAATTTTCATAAAATAATTTTAAAGTTTTTTTTAAAATTTGAGTTCTTGCTACTAATATGATTATTCCAGCGTTATATTTTTTCATTAATCTAAAATTTTTTTTAAATCCTTGTTTATTTTATAATTCAACTTTACATATTTTTCACAAAAGATTTTGACATTATTTTGTACAGTTTGATCAAACCACCAATCTCCTACATTATCATATATTGAATTTAAATGTGCTATGGCAGTATTAGGGTTTAAATGTAAAATTTTTGAGTCAATTAATAAATCTAAATATTTTTTACATTCAATCCTTACAGGCTCTAATTCAAAATTGGTCACAACAACCGTAGGAATATTCATTGATAGTGTTTCAAGGTAACTTGTGCTTAAACTTGTGGATACAACAATTTTTGAACTTTTCATTAACTTTAAAATATTTGATGTTCCATAATCAATTCTTATATCAGGGAATTTTTTTTTAAACCTAGGATGCTCAGCCCAACCAAGATCAGTATCACGGAGTCTAATTTTTGTATTTTTTTTCAATTTTTTATTTAAATTTTCAATTAAAAAAAATACATTATCCAAATAATCAAATTTATAATTTGATCTTGTTCCTGAGTCCAGCTTAGATATATATTTTGAGCGGGCCCTTATAATAAAAAGTATGTTTTTTTTATTTTTAATTGAGAATTGATTATTTTTATCTAATTGTTTTAACATTCCTATCGGAATTGTTTTTTCAGAATTGCTTCTAGATATCCAGCCATATGTAAGAAAATTATCTGAAATTTTTATTTCAAATTCTTCAATCCAATGCCTATCATACTGTCCGTAGCAACCACCATGTTGAGCTGAGATTATTTTGCTTCCTTTTTCTTTACACATTGCTAAGTAGAAAGATAAAAAAGTATTATAAGGAAAATTTGTTACAAAAATCTTTTTTGGATTTAAGGGTAAGTTAAAATTTTTTATTTTATTTAAAATATCATCAAATTTTTCTAAAAATGATTCTGGAATATGATTTAAGATTTCACTCAACAAAAAACTTTCAAGTAAATTATCTTCTTTAAAAAATATATTAAAATTTTCTCTTTTTTTATTTTTAATTAAATTTTCTACATTCAAATGGTGTTGATAAAAATTAGGTAATTGTTTTAAACTTAAATTCAATTTGAGGTTATTTATAAAACCTAAGTAATTCCTTAGAATAACTATTTCATTTTTTTTAGTTAATTGAGAGAAAATCTTAAGAAATAAACTTTTTAGATATGCTTTAAATTTTTGAGAATTTTTTTTGTTTGAATTTTTATTATTTAGAGAATTTATATTTTCAATATTTTTTTTTATTATTTCTATTTTTGAAACTTTTTTTTCGTCTAAAAATAAAAATATTTTTGAAAATAAATAATGATTATAAAATTCAGTGTTAGTATCTCTTTTATAATTTTCAATTGATGAATATGGTTTTTCAAGTTTAGTATCATTATCAATTTCTGTAAAAATATTTTCATCATTAATAAAATTTTCGGTAATTTCCCATTTATGAAAAATATTTACACAAAAAGTCATTAACCACGGACCAACTATAATTTCCCAAAAATTTTTTTGTTTTTCAATATTATGAAACTTATTTAAAGATAAGATTAAACTGTCTAAAAGCTTATCATATAAACTATTTAAATAGTCGTAATCTTTTGTAAAATCATCATAATTTTTCCAATTCTTATTTTCAAGATTGCAATTATCTATAAGTTCATTTTTATTATAATCAAAAGAATTGCAGTGATTACCAAGAAAAATTAGATCTCTTTTGTCCAATTCTTTGTTTTCAAGATCTAATACTGTTTTGATAAGTTTTTTTTTCATGTCTAAAAATGTTTGTGAAATACCATTTCAGTTTTAAATATTCTAAATTTGTTTTGTTTATAAAATTTTAATGAAGCTTTATTATTTGATTGTGTTCCTACGATTATCTTTTTAAATCTTTTATAGTAATAAGATTGTATAAAATTTATTAATTTAATTCCCAATCCCTTTTGCTGATATTTTGAGTCTATTGCCATCAGATCAATAATCAAATATGCACCTCGAAATACTTTAATGTTTTTTTTTTACAATAATTGACAATATTATTATCTTTATATTGTTTTGATGTTAAGATTATTATATTTTTTAGCGGGTAAATTTCCTTTAATTTATTTAACATTATATCAAGTGTATTTTCATCTTTTCTGATATTGATTAAAACCTCTCCTGGTAATCTACTTGATGTCATTCGAGCTTGGACAAATACTTTCATAAATTTATAGTTCAAATTTATTATTTTTAGATTTAAATAAATTGAATATATCTATTAGAACTGCATTTTTTTTTGAAACGCTAATAATTTTATTCATTCCAAATTCTTTAATTTTATCATGTTTAACAGCAACTATTACAGCATCATATTTTTTATTAGAAATTTTTTTTGATATTTTCAATTTTTCAGATTTAAAGAATAATTCTGTATCTATAAGCGGATCTACAAGATCTGCTTGAAATTTTTTTTTGATTAATTTAAATAAACTTAAAGACTGAGAATTTCTAAAATCTGGTATGTTTTCTTTAAAAGTAGCCCCAAGAAATAAAACTTTATTTTTATTTTTTATAATTTTTTTAATTTTTTGAAAAATATATTTTGGCATTTGATCATTAATTACCCTTCCCTTTAATATAAGTTTTGGATTGTAGCCAATTTTCTTAGATTTATAGGTCAAATAATAAGGGTCCACACCAATACAATGACCTCCTACTAAACCCGGCTTAAAATTTATAAAGTTCCATTTTGATCCTGCGGCGTTCAAAACTTTTTGGGTGTTTATTTTTAATCTATTAAATATCATCGATAATTCGTTCATATAAGCTATATTTAAATCTCTTTGCGTATTTTCAATAACTTTTGCAGCTTCTGCTATAATAATACTTTCTGCCTTATAAGTCCCAGCCTTAATTATTTGAGAATAAAGTTTGTCAATTATATTTGCTATTTTACTATTTGAGCCACTTGTAATTTTTTTTATAGTAGTTAATTTATGTCTTCTATCACCAAAATTTATTCTTTCGGGAGAATATCCGCAAAAAAAATCCTTGTTATAAATGAGTTGAGATTTTTTTTCTAAAATTGGCACACAAACCTCTTCTGTGCAACCTGGGTAGACTGTGGATTCATAAATAATAATATCTTCCTTTCTCAGAAATTTACCTACTAATTTACTACTTTGAATTAATGGATTTAAGTCAGGTGATTTATTTTTTTTAACTGGTGTTGGAACTGTAACTATATAAATATTACAATTAATTAAATGATTTACTTCACTAGTAAAATTGATATTTTTTTGTTTTTTTAATTGTGATTTTTTAAACTCATTATTTCTATCATAAAAATTATTTAGCTCTCTTACTCGTTGACTATCCGTATCGAAACCAATAACCTTATGATATTTTGAAAACTCAATTGACAAAGGTAAGCCAACATAACCTAAACCAATAATACAAATTTTTTTTATTTTATAATTCATTGATTTTGCCATTATTTATACTTACTATTTTATCAAAATTTTCTAATTTTTGAGAATGATGTGATATGGAAATAATTGTAATATTGGAATAATTTTCTTTTAAATTTTTTGTTATTAGATTTTCATTTTCAATATCTAGATTGCTCATTGCTTCATCCAAAAAAAGTATCGAAGGATCATTAAATAATGCTCTTGCGATTCCAATTCTTTGTTTTTGACCACCAGAAACTCTTATACCTCTATCACCAACCTTAGTATTTATACCGTCAGCTAAAGATTTGATAAACTCTTTTAAAGCACAAATTTCTAAAATCTTTTCAATTTTATCTAAATCTATATCTACATCTTTTTTAGCAAATGCAATATTATTTTGAATTGTATCATCAATTAAATAACAGTTTTGTGGAACATATGACAAATTTTCCCAAACAATTTTTTCATTAAATTTTAATTCCTTTTCATCAAGAAAAATTTGTCCACTACTTGGTTTTAATAATCCTAATATTAAATTAATCAAAGTACTTTTTCCTGATCCAGATTTTCCAGATATACAAATTTTTTCACCTTTCTCAATAGTAAAACTTATATTTTCAAGAGTATTTCTAGAATTTTCATTATATGAAAAACTTATATTTTTTAGAGTTATTCTCTTATCAAATTTCTTTTTAATAAATTTTTTATCTTTTGATAATCTATTTTTTTTTATTTTTTTTAAATCTTTAATGATTATTTCTATGTAAGGTAATTGAAATTTTATATCTGCCGATGCAGTTATTAAATTTGTTACTGAGGGCATTGCTCTAATAATTACTAATGTTAGTAAAGTTGCAAAAGGAATAATTTCAATTAAATTATTTGAATTTTTTGTCATTAAATAAATTAAAGAAAGTAAGAAACTTACTGCTGATAGTTCAAAAAAAATTTTTGGTAAAGTTTTAAGTATTTTTAACTTCATCAAAATTGCCTCTGATTTAAATATATCTTTTTTATAGCTCTCATAAAAAAAATACTCATTCCCTTTAATTTTTATCTCAATAATTGATCCCAAAAATTGATGTATCCCTTTTATTAGCTGTGAACTTAAAAAAATATTTAGTGCACCATACTTTTTGATATTTTTTCCTATCAATATAAAAATTATAATTGCAAGAATTAAGAAAGTAAAAACAATATATAAATTTGTTTTTAGTCCAGAAAAAAATATTAAGACAATTAGTCCTAGCAATAATAAACATTCTTTGACAAAAATCATTACTGAATTTATTGTTGCTGAAGCTGTAGTAGCTGAAAGTATATTTCTTTGTACTATAGCAGGATTAGTATTTAAGTGAAAGTTATAATCTTCAAAAAGATAGTGTTTGAATAAATTTTTGTTAATATGATATTTTATGTTTCTATTAAATTTAGCATCGAAAAAATAAATTAAAAAACTTAAAATATTTTTTAATAAAAAAAATGTAAATAAAATAAAGCTAAAGATAAAAATGATATTATCTCTAGGATATATTTCGTAGAATTTTAAAATTTCAGTTTTTAAACTTTCAAATGGGATTTTATTGATTAGTAAACTAGGATCAATAATATATGAAACAAACAGTGGTATAGAAGCGATACTTAATAACTCTAACAATGTTAAAATAAAGTGAGACAATAAAATTAATACAAATCCTATCTTATATTTTGTATTTAGAAATATGTTTAATTTTTCTAACATTATTTCTCAAAATTTATTTTTTTATTTTTTAAATGGGGAAAATTTTTTTGATCTAGAAGATGAGGTAAAACTGGGTTTTCATCAACTACCAAAGGGGTTTTTTCAAAAGTTAATTCTATACACGTAGGATCATTTTCTGTATCAATAATAGAAGAATTATTTTCATGTATATGGGTTAAACTTAGGTTTAAAGAATCTATAAATAATTTTATTTTTTGTTTATGAAAATCTACATCATGAAACTCTATAATTATACCTGTAAAAATATTCTGATTTTCTAAAATATCAGTTAATATTCTGTATTCGGCTCCTTCTATATCAATTTTTAAAAAAACATCACAATCTAGTTGATTTTCATTTATAATTTTTGTTAAGGATTTGTATCTTATCAGTCTTTTTTTTACTTTATCATTTTTAAATGTATATTTATAGTCCATCATTACTTTAAAAAAGTGATAAACATTTTTAAAATCTAAAATAATAAGTGACTTAATTATTTCTTTAATAAAATAATTTTTACCTAAAGGATACCTATCATAACAGTAAATATTTACTTTTTTATTATACTTTAAAAAATCTTTCTCAAATGAACAATCGTCTCCTACGCCCAAAGAAACCAAAAAATTTGATCTAGATATAGTATTTTTTCCAACTAAATAACCTCCATCATTGTTATTACCCAATCTAATCAAGTCAAATTTTTTTGATGGCTTAAAATTTTTCGGGAAACTCATTTATATTTACTTTCCAGTTCCCTTTTTAATTCATCATATTCTCTCAATTTTCTTTTCATAAAGTTAATTGTTAATTGTGTTTTTTCTCTAAAACCTACAGGGGTTAGAGTGTAGAAATAGTTGATTTTTTTTGGATTTTTTTTAAAATTTTCTAGTTTAACTAATCCTTTTTTTTGCAAAGCTTTTATACAATAATTTAATTTTCCTAAGCTAAATCCTAATTCTTCTGCTAGCTCTCTTTGGCTTGATTGTGGTTTTTTTTGAATTTTTCTAAGTAATGCTAAATGGTCTTCTTGATTATTTTTATTGTTTTTCATGTTCAATTTTTGAACACTTTAAATTAAAGTTATTAAATAATCAAATTAATAATCGTGATAAGTATACTATTTTAGTAAAATATCAGTAATATTTTATTATTTTTATATTTTTATAAATTTTTTAATATCAATTACCTTTCCTTTATAGTTGTTTTTTAATAGATTTTGTCTAACTTCTTTAGGCAAGTGCCAAGCTAAGTTCAGTACAGGTTGAGTTAAATCTTTATTTTTGTAAAGTTTTGACTCTGGTAAAATTGGAATTCTTGTACCAGGAACATAATGATTAACTTTAATTGAACCCTTAATTTCATACACAGAAGAGATATGAGTTTCATTGAGGTCTAACAACTTTATCAAGATTGCAGCTCTACCAGGAAAAGCTTTGGCTATAAATTTGCCATTTTTTTTTACGTGATTAACTATAAATTTTTTAGTTGTTTTTTTCCATAACATCATATCTTTTTTCATTTTTTTAAAAGATCCCTCAAAGTTTTTTTCTTTTTTAATAATATTTTTTTTTAAAATATTATTGCCAAAATAAGCTCTAATGTTACCTCCATACCTGCTTACAAACTGTACAGCAAAAAGTTTCATATTTGACATTTTTGCAATGTATTTAAAAGATTTTACACTATATGTTCTTGGGTGTTCATGATAAAAAGTGTCAAATTGACCATATTTTAAAATTGATCCCAAATAATGATTTTCAACAACAAGAATTGTTTTTGGTGATATGATTAATTTTAAATTATCTATTAAATTATTTAAATTTTCTATGTGAGCAAATACATTTGTAAAGGTAATAATGTCAGGTACGAAGTTTGAGTTTTTTATTTGTATTGCTACTTTTTTATCAAAAAATTTGTTAATTACTTTGTGCTTACATTCCTTTGCAGCCCCAGTTGGTTCAACACCTAAAGTTTTGCAACCTTTTTTTTTAAAAAAATCCAGTAAACTTCCATCGTTACACCCTATATCAAGACAATTTTTATTTTTTAAAGACCCGGCGTACTTTTCAATTGAGTCGACAAGATTTTTCATTCCACTTATTACACTTCCTGTCATACGAGCTCGGTAATGATAGTCTTTACCAAATAACTTGTGTTTTGATGGCTGAAATTTTTGATGAGCTGTATAACAAATTCTACAAAATAAAATTTCAATAGGATATTCAATACATTTTCGAATACTATTAATTTTTACCAAATCATCACACAGAGGATGTTTTCCAAGATTCAAAACATTATCTAGTTTATTATTTCCACAAATTTCACACTTACTTATTTTTTTCATTTCTTAATTATACATCTAAAAATAACATAAAATTTACTAGGTTAATTTATTAGATTAGTATATTAGTTTGTTAATTATACAAAGTAATTTAATGTCAAAACTTGTTTCGTTTATTGTTTTTTGTGTCCAGATATTAGATAAATTTTTAACAAAAATTTTCAAAAAAAAAAACCTTATTAATCATTTATTTGATAAATTATATTCTGACAGTATTTCTGAGATTAAAATAAATAAAAAATTGGTGAAACTTTGGACTCCAGGAAATTATTCCAAGTGGATGGTTGATCATTTTCTCCAAAAAGAAAAGTTGGTAGAGCAATTTATTTCAGAAATACCAAATAACAAAGATACAATTTTTTGGGATATAGGTGCTAATCTAGGGCTTTACTCAATTTTCTGCACATTGCATAAAGATAAAGTTAAGGTAATAGCTTTTGAATGTTCTCCATCGGCTGTATTGGCAATTTCAAAAAATATAAGTTTAAACAAATTTGAAAGTAGAATATCAATCTTTCAATTAGGTTTAACTAATAAGAATAGTTTTTTAATGCTAAAAGAAGATAGAGACAGTCTAGGTGATCAATTCAATTCACTAGGAAAAGATTTTGATTTTAAAAATCAAACAACTAATAACCCAGAACATAAATATAAAGTATATTCAAGCTCTGTCTACAATCTTCTAGAAAATAAGGCTTTAGAGATTCCAAACTATATTAAATTAGATGTTGGTAGTTTTGAGTTAGAAGTGCTTGAGGGATTTGGTAATTTTTTAGAAAATCCAAAAATAAAATCTATAGTTACGGAAATGAAATTTGGGTCAAAAAAAGTTGGGAAATATATTTTTGATGAGGAAAAATTAATAGAAAAATCAAATAAAATTTATGATATTTTATTTAAAGCAGGATTTAAATCCAAACATCTTGAAGATGGTAATAATAAAGAAGGCTGGTATTTAGATATATTTTATAGATTGTAGGTAAAAACTTATTTATTTTAAGTATCAAAGATATTAAATTTTAGAAAAATATTTTTTAATATCAAAATTTTTATACCAATTACTTTCAAAGCCTAAATTCTTATCATCTATAAATATATCATATGAGGGCTTACCCATAATTAAAAAATGGTAATTTATCTTCCATTTTTTCAATTGAGTTTTTGTAAAACTTAATCCTTGTTTTTTTGCTAATTGCACGTTTTCGTTATTTCTTCCCATAAATCTTGAAGTATGAATTTTAATTATATGGCCATTATCATAAAGTTTATTAATTAACTTAATAACATTTTTTTTTGGTTTTGCTTTTCTATAATCATTTTTTTTTGTAATACACAAAGTATTATCTAAATCAAAACAAAAAATTTTTTTTTTGCACATAACAAATTAATCAACTATATTTTTACCATTTTTGAAACCCGATTTAAACATCTTCCTTTATTTTTTAACTATTTGATAAATTTTTAGATGCAACTCATTGCCTATCAAATATTTTATATATTTATTTAAAACTATTGAAGCCAATTAATATTATCTCTTAAAAATTTACTACTATAGTTAGATCTTATTACATCTCCATGCCATCTTAACCCTGTTTTTTTATAAACCTTAAAGTTGTTATACTTTTCTTTAAATTTTTTTTGTAATTCAATATCTAAAGGGGTGTCTTTCCAGTTGCCCTCTAATCTTTCTAATAATTCCAAACAAGCGTCTTTAATTTCTTCTTCCGAACAGTCCACAGCATCAATTTGTGCATTATCAAGTTGATTTCTAGAGTCTAAATCTCCGATTTCAAACTTCATTAATTCACTAAGTCTCAAATTTCTCTTTCTTATCTTACAAAAATAATGCTTACTAAGCATTACACCTTTCTTGACATCTGTATTAAGATGAAAAATATTTGCATTCAATGAAACTATTGGCTTTCTATACAACAAAGCAACTCCAGACGAACCTGTTCCACACTCAATCCCAAACAAACATTTAGAAGCTAGAAAAATATCCATAAGTTCACTTCTAAAATTTGAGTTAGCATAATCAATAATCTTCTCATTTTTTTCTCCAAATTTACCTTCAACTTTTGCACCCATTCTGAAAACATAAATATTCTTTTTTGTAAGTTCATTTGCAATTAAATTGAATTTTTCTATTTTGTAATTGTGATGAGATAAGTAATACCAATCTTTTTTAGGTGATTTAAGATATGCGTCATCTCTATTGAACAAACATACAAATTTAATTTTATCAACTTGAATATTATTATCTAATAAAATGTTTTTACATTTTTCTTTTTGCTCTTTTGCTAAATCTATAGAGGGTTCATATTTATCCCAACTAAACTTTAAATTTCTAGATGTAAAAGAGAAGTTTGTTATTGTATGTGGGTTTTGTGATTTATAAATTTTATTGAAAATCACAATAATTGGACCTATTAAAAATCTTGGTAAAATTATAATTTTTTTTTTCCACAAGTTCCACAGCTCTTTATTGCATATTCCATATCTACTTCTGCAAAATAAATCTAAATATTTTTTTTTTTTGTTATTTTCTTTTTTTTCTACAAGGTAATATTCTGGATTTAATGCAAGATGTCCATATCTATTGGATAAAATTTCAGTAAACCTTATTTTATAAAAGACACCTATTAATTTAATAAAAACAAAAATTATTGGAAATAGTAATATTGTAATCGATAAAGATACATAATAAAAAAGTGTATTAAATTTTAAGATTATTAACTTCATAACTTAGTTTTTTAACTCTTTTTTTAGTTCATCATACTCTTTAATTTTTTTTCATAAAAATCAATATATATTAGGATATTTATAAAAAATTTAAACTGAATGGAGGTATTTAAATTTTTTGCTTCATTAATTTTTGTATGCACATATTTAAAACAATCATTTGCATATCCTCTGATATTTGCATGTCATGAACATTATAGTGAATGTAATCTTTTAAAATTTTTTTACATTTTCCTCCATCAAAGCCTAAGATTGCAAAAGTATCTAATTTATTTATTTTTGCTTGGTTTATTGCATTAATTACATTTTTTGAATTTCCACTTCCAGATAAGATTATTAATAAATCCCCACTAACACCTTTTACTTTAATTTGTTCAGAAAAAATATTCTGATATCCGATATCATTAGCCAAACATGTAATTATAGCTGGATTTGAAGCCAAAGATTCTACCTTTATACCTTTTTTATTTTTTTTGCCCGCTGCAAAAATTAAGTCATTTGCAATATGGTTTGCATTTCCAGCACTACCACCATTTCCACATACATATACAGTTTTATTTTTTTTCCATGCTTTAAAAATCTTATTATATAATAGATTTATTTCCCTATCTTTATCAGTTTTTATAACTTTGATTAATCTTGATGAATATTGCTCTGTTAAGGAATTTTTTATTTTTAGTTTTTTTAACATAAATTATTATACTTTTTTTTTTAACTTAACCAATTTTTTTATCTAGCATAAATAGTAAATTCAACAGAGATTCTTAGTTTGGTGCTAGTATTTTGTGGTGCGTAATGAACTGTTTTTTCATGAAATAATATCGCATTTAGATTATCTTTGTAAGACAATCCTGATTTAGATAAATTTTTATTATTTTTAAAATATGATTTTGAAACTATGGGTTTTACTCTTCCATTCTTTTTTAAATAATTAATTAATATTTTTTTTTGATTGCTTCCTGGTATAAAATTTAGAGTATTATTTTTATCGCATCCCCAAATTGGAATCCATATTTTCCATCTCGATTTTGGTTCTATTGAGGCTTTCCTTCGATATCCAAGATTCCAAAAATCTATATCCCTATGTGGATATCCAACATCTCTTTTTTTATTTCCTCTTACCAATCTATAATAGATTGATATTTGTTTATTTTGAAGTCTCTTGTTAATTTTTAGCTCACTTTTACTTACATAATTAATGCATGCTTTATTTGACTTAATTTTTTTAGGTATACTTTTTTTTACCCAATTATTAATTTTACTAGTTATTACCTTGTTTAATTGTCTATATGAATTATGACCAAATTTAGTTGAAAATAACTTATTGGATATAGTCGTAACTTTTTTTTGTATCTTTAGAAAATTATCAATTTCTTTTTTTTTACATGATAAATTTATTTTTATATTTTCTATAATTGCTTTATTGAGATCTTTAATTAAATTTTTTGGAATTTTAATTGCAATAAATCCATTTTTATCTAAATCATTATCTTTCATAAATTTTATATGTTTAAAAGAGCCTTCAAATAGTTCAAGAATTCTAACTTTATTATTGATTTTCTGTGACCTAAAAATTTTATTTTTAATGCACCAGCGGCATTTCCAACTAACGATGTAACTTTGACATTGCTTGAATTCTTTGTAAATAAGCTGCTTATCGCAAAATAAGCATCTCCAGCTCCCAAAGTATCTACTGGATTTTTACTTAATGCGGGCGCAAAATGCATCTCTTTACCATCAAAAACATTGGTTCCATTTCTTCCAAAGGTAATTGACCCAGATTTAAAGTTTATTATTTTTTTTAACTTTTTGAACAATTCAAAACAGTTACTTTCATTATCTTGTAATGCCAATCTAGCTTCTGGTTCGTCAATTGAAAAATAGTTTAATTTTGAATATTTTGTTATATAATTATAGCCTGCATTTGAGCTATTTGTTTGAACATTTACAGACAGTATGCTGCTTTGAGTCTGTAGGTATTTAATAATATTTGATTTTAACATACCATGACCAAAGTCGTGAATTATAATATGGTCAAATTTATTTTTATTATTTTTTAAATAATTTATAATATCTTTTTCAACTTTTTCAGATATCTCTATTTTATCTAAATTGCTTATTTGAAATTTTTTATAGTTTTCATTTTTGTCAATAAATCTATTTTTTTCAATATTTATTGAATTATTACTTTTAAAATATTTTTGTTTAACTTTTTTATTAACCAGATTTTTTATAGTTTTATTTTCTTTGGTGTCTTTGCTTAAAACTGTTAAAATAGTACAATCATCTACAAAATCTATTATATGGTTCGCTGTAGCTATAATACCACCACCATAAGTTTCGATTGATTCTGTTGTAACTGGAATGAGTTGTTCTTTTGGTGATTTCCCAAGTGGTAAAGTAAAGGTATATTTATCTATAATTGCCTCTCCAATAATCAAAACTTTCATTTTTTTTATCTTTTTAAGCATTTTGTGGATT
>Ga0209533_1003448_pt1 | contig 14009 bp, 16 predicted proteins | sample COG_04_FD_184748 | JGI IMG/M metagenome (GOLD analysis project Ga0209533, IMG submission 184748) | Pelagic Microbial community sample from North Sea - COGITO 998_met_04 (SPAdes) (version 2) | ecosystem: Environmental > Aquatic > Marine > Neritic zone/Coastal water | place: Helgoland, sampling... | reverse complement strand
GAAATTCATAGGCAGTATATCCATCAATTGTAAATGGATCATACTTTGATGAATGTATAAGGTTTCCTGAGTAGTCCACCCTTGAAATGCTGTCACTAAATAATACAAACATAATTAAAAATAGAAAACTTAAAGCACCAATAAAAAACAAGAACTTGATTGTTTTTTTTATTGTTTGTACGTTTAATCTGAATTTTGCCATGATATAGGGATTTAAAAAATAGGTTGATTAATAATTTTTTTGAGAGGATTGATAATCAATTGTCACAGCCTCTTATAAATTCCATTAGGAACGGTTTTTAGGAGTAACGAAATCAATCGCCATCGTTTAGTCACGTATCCTACAGTCTTTTTCTTTTTAATCAGTCCATAAATCTGTTTGGCTGCTTTTTCCTTTGTGGCAACCCAAAATTGACCTTCGCCTTTTGCCATGTCGGTATCTACTAATCCGGGTCTAATATCTGTTACGTAAATCTGTTTTTTAGAGTTTTTGGCCTTTTGTCTGAGCCCTTCTAGATAATTTATCTGATAAGCTTTAGACGCATTGTAGGCGGGAGCCATTCGACTTCCTCTCAGTCCACCAATAGAACTGATGGTTACCAAATGTCCCTTGCCTTGTTTTTCAAAATAGTGAAATGCCCAGTTCACAATTTCAGTGAAGGCAATCACATTTAGTTGATTTGTAGCATGCTCTATTTCATATTCTAGTGTTTGGTTTAAATCGCCTGTGCCAGCACTCAAAACTAAGAGATCTAAACCCCCAAGTTGCGCTGCCAATTCCTCCAGTTTTTTAGAATTATTTTCTGTAGTACAATCAAAAGCACTGATACTAAAGTTTTTTGGATTGGATTCTTTTAACCTCTCAAGTTCCGTTTTTCGTCTTCCTGTAATTCCAACGTTGTAATCATTCTCAACAAGGACTTTTGCCAATGCATTTCCAATTCCTGAAGTTGCGCCAACAATGATTGCTTTTTTCATTTGTTTCACACATTGTAAACAGCCAAAACAATAAATGTCAAGAATAAAATTCCATTTAGAAAAGTTCTTACCAAATGCAGTCTTCCCCATTTTTTAAGGTCGTTTGCTGTTTGTTCAGAGAGTGGATCCACATTTTCGTCCATTAACCGCTTGTTTATTGGCATCATAAAAAGGAGTGTGTAAGGACCATTTAAGTGCAGTAGTAAGGACGCGCCAACCCACCATAAATCTCCTGTAAATATGGAATAGACCAATGCCAAAATCGTTACAAATATGGATAAGATTAATACCAAGATATGTGTTTTGTCAAAAAAGGGTTTAAAAAACTCAACCGCGGATGTTTTTTTTGCTTCTACTAAAATGGGATGTACAATGACTGTGGCAGTCAATGCAACTCCAAATTGTGTGCCCATTAGTGATAAGATGAGTATTAGTAATATGTCATTCATAGTTTTTTTTTAGTTTTTAAAATATCAGATTTAACGAAATAAAATTTTGCAGTCCAGCTTATTTCTTATGTTGTCTTTTTTCAGCATACTTGAATTTTTCAAACCTTTTTGGTAATTCATTTGTAACTGTTAATTTGTTGGATGTAATATTAGGTTTAATTTCAATTATTTTTGTTTTTTCATCAATTTCCTCATCGTGTAAACTTCTCATATTTACGACGTCAATATGCAAGACTTTAAACTGATGCTTTCCATTTTCAAGGTTAATAATAACATATTCACTCGGGCGTAATTGTCCTAATGGTTTGTTGTCAATCCAAATATTTAATCTAGCGGTGACATCAACCTTATGTAAGATATTGGCTCCGTTATAAATTAATACCGTTCCGTTCCCTAATTTATCAAGATTAACTTTTTCTAAGTCAGTTTTTATAAACGTGTACTCAGAAGCAATAGGTCTCAATGCACAAGATGTAAATAATAAGATTGCGGAGAATAAAATTAGATTTTTAGAGTTCATTTGATGAAATTGATTTATTAGTATATATTTTCACGGTTGCTAAGTCATAATTTATAAGACATCCCTCTATCAACCCATCCCAACAACCCCCAAACAGAAGGATGCATCAGAAATAGGAGTCTATAAAAGCCTCTTACGTTACAGTAAAAAAATAGATACTCTAGGTTTATTGGTTATGAAGAATTAGATTTGAGGTCTAAGTCCGCCATAAAACTACAAAAAAAATTAGATTCAACCAAAACGCTCTTATGTTTTAACACTTCGGGTTGTGAAATAAATGTTAAACTAATTAAAGTTAATAGTATTACTATTATATTTGCAATGCATTACCATGGAGAAATTACAATTACATATCACTATCAGTCCGGATCTTTATACTAAGAACCCGGAATCTTCGGTTTTAGGACAGAAAATTGTCTCCAAAAGTATAGAGATGATTGATGCTTTGGGCTTTGAAGATTTCACTTTTAAGAAGTTGGGTCTTGAAATTGGTTCCAACGAAAGTTCGGTGTACCGTTATTTTGATAGTAAGCACGCCCTTTTGGTGTATTTGATCAATTGGTATTGGAGTTGGATCGAGTACAAATTGGTGTTTTCCACCTTAAATGTCCCCTCTGCTCACGACCGCCTTACCCAAGCAGTTTTGATACTCACCGCCGAAGTGACGGAAGACAATGCCTTTTCATACATCAACGAAGTGTTATTAAATAAAATCATCATTTCAGAATCTTCGAAAGCCTACCACACCAAGGCGATTGATAGTGAAAATAAAAAAGGCTATTACAAAACCTACAAACGCGTGGTGCAACGGGTCAGCGATCTTGTAACAGAAATCAATCCGAGTTATGAGTTTCCACATATGTTAATTTCAACCGTCATTGAAGGTGCCCACCATCAGCGGTATTTTTCAAAACACTTGCCGTCCTTAACCGATTTTGAAGAAGGAAAAAATAATATTGTTCGGTTTTATACCGATTTAGTTTTTAATACCCTTTCCGATAAATGAAGCAGTTTTCTAACATCATAGCCCTCGGGTTTAGAGTCCTCATTTTTGCATTGGTATTTGGATCTATTGTTTTACAACCTGTGGTAGAATCTATGGCAGTATCTGAACCACAAGCATTTTCTTGGCTCGATTTAGAAGCTGAATCTGATTCGAGTGAAAAAGAAACGCAAGAAATAGAAGATACTAAAGAGAAAAAAGTGGAGCTTCGATTTTTAAATGAAGAAACGACTTCCAGGGGCTTTGTCAAAAAAGAATCTATTTATGGTAAACAGTATTTAAAATCCGAGGTAACCATTGACACGCACGACCCACCTCCAGAAGTTGTATAATTCTCCCGTCATTAAAAGTGCACTCCAGTAGAATGGTTAGCGACTTTTAAGCCATTTCAATTCAATTAAAATCAATCAAATGTTAGTGTTGCATAGCTGTAACACTTCAACATCATATACTATATTATAATGAACAGTTCAAACCCATTTAAAAATTTAAAATCAGACCTGCCTTCCAGTATTGTCGTATTCTTTGTGGCGCTACCCTTGTGTTTAGGGATCGCCCTTGCCAGTGGTGCCCCGCTTTTTTCGGGACTTATTGCAGGGATCGTTGGCGGGGTTGTCGTCGGAGGTATCAGTAAATCCACAGTAGGGGTGAGTGGACCCGCAGCCGGCTTGGCAGCGATTGTCCTAACCGCAATTGGAACTCTCGGGAGTTTCGAAAACTTTTTACTTGCCGTCGTATTGGGTGGTGCGATTCAATTTCTGTTTGGCATTCTAAAAGCTGGAGTGATTGGCTATTACTTCCCATCTTCAGTAATAAAAGGGATGCTTACCGGAATCGGGATCATCATTATTCTCAAGCAAATCCCACATTTCTTTGGCTATAATTCCAATCCAGAAGCGAGTTTTGCCTTTTTTCAAGTGGATGGAGAGAATACGTTTTCTGCCATACTCAATACGATTAATTTTATCAGTCCAGGAGCGACCATCATTGCACTTTTGGCATTGACTATTTTGTTGCTTTGGAGTGAGGTCTTAAACGACAAAGGAAAGTTTTTTAAATTGGTGCAAGGTCCTTTGGTAGCCGTTGCTGCGGGGATCATTTATTTTATAAGTACCAAAGGTAATACACAGTGGGGAATTTCATCGAATTTGCTGGTTAGTGTACCTGTTCCAGAAGATGCTGCTTCTTTTTTCTCACAATTTAGTTTTCCAAATTTTGGTGCCATTAGCAATCCACAAGTATGGATTGTGGCGTTTACGATCGCTTTGGTCGCAAGTTTAGAAACCTTGTTATGTGTAGAAGCAACGGATAAAATTGATCCTTTAAAACGTGTGACTCCTACCAATAGAGAATTACTAGCGCAAGGTATTGGAAATATATTTTCAGGACTGATAGGAGGGTTGCCAGTAACGCAAGTGATTGTGCGCAGTTCGGCTAATATTCAATCGGGAGGAAAAACAAAAATGTCGGCCATTATACATGGATTCCTATTGTTGATTTCAGTGATTTTGATTCCTAACTTATTAAACAAAATACCACTTTCCGTTTTGGCAGCGATTCTTTTTATTGTGGGTTATAAATTAGCAAAACCTGCTTTGTTTATAGAAATCTACCGTTCGGGATGGAAACAATTCACACCTTTTATTGTCACAGTATTGGGAATTATTTTCACTGACCTTTTGATTGGAATTGGATTGGGTCTTGCCGTTGGAATTGTCGTTATTTTGATAAAAAGTTTTCAAAATTCACATTTCTTACACATTGAAGATAAGAGTAACGGAGTCCAGAAAATTAAAATGACCTTGGCTGAAGAAGTGACCTTTTTTAACAAAGGAGCCATTCTAAAAGAATTGGATAACTTAGCACGCGAAAGTTATTTGGAATTGGATGTCACCAAAACGCGTTATCTTGATAATGATATCATTGAGATTTTAGAAGATTTTTCTGAGAAAGCACGTCAAAGACAGATTGACATCAAATTAATATCCGTCAGAGGCGTTGTGGAAAATCCTGAGAGTTTTATAAAGTTTTTCCAATTACGACCACAAACAATTTAATAAACAACACAACAAAATTAAAATTTAAAATTATGAAAGCACATACTAAAGAAAGCCAAACGGCGATGACGCCACAAACATCCTTACAAGCCTTAAAAGAAGGGAACGATCGCTTTATAACTGCAACCCAAGTTGCAAGAGATTTAAACGCACAAGTAGATGCGACGAGCAGTGGACAATATCCTTTTGCAACTGTTTTGCATTGTATTGATTCACGTGTATCTGCAGAGCATATTTTTGACCAAGGGATTGGCGATTTATTCAGCATTCGTATTGCGGGAAACTTTGTCAATGAAGATATTTTAGGAAGTATGGAATTTGCTTGTAAACTTGCAGGAACCAAAGTATTGGTGGTCTTAGGACACACCGCTTGTGGGGCTGTCAAAGGTGCTTGCGACCATGCACGTATGGGAAATCTAACTGCGTTGATCAACAAAATTGAACCTGCAGTTGAGGCTGTGCCACTTCCTGCGGATGAAGCTTCGAGAACTTCGGGGAATATTGATTTTGTAAATACGGTAGCGGCTAAAAATGTTGAAATGACATTGAGCAACATTCGTAACAACAGTGCCATTCTTAACGAAATGGAAGCCAATGGCGAGTTGATTATTGTTGGTGGGATGTATGACATCGCTAACGGAAAAGTGACGTTTTATGCTTAAGAAATCAAACTTCTTTATGGCAGCATTAACGGGTGTGTTAATGCTGCCTTATATAGCAACCGCTCAAAGCAGTGATTTTGGAAATTGGCTGATTTATATAGGGAGTAAAAAAGTAAACAGCAAATGGAACATTCACAACGAGGTTCAGTACCGAAATTATGATGCTGTTGGCGATTTAGAACAATTGTTACTCCGTACGGGAGTGGGCTATAATTTATCTGAAAACAATCATAACTTATTGTTAGGCTATGGTTATATACTATCTCAAAATCATGTGGCAGATGCCCAAGAAAAAATAGACGTTAACGAGCATCGTATTTTTCAGCAATTCACATCCAAACAAAAAATAGGGAAGGTGTCTTTGAGTCATCGATATCGATTTGAACAACGTTTTGTGGAAGCCGATTTCAAACTGCGTTTGCGTTATTTCTTAGCATTTAAAGTGCCACTAATTAAAACCGAGGCAGTCCCTGTAAAGCTGTATGTATCTGCCTACAACGAAGTGTTTTTAAATACCGAAAGTTCAGTATTTGATCGCAACCGTGTCTATGGCGGATTGGGTTATCAGCTTCACAAAAATGTGCGTATAGAAGCAGGGTATATGAGTCAGCTTTTTGAAAACTCCAGTCGCGATCAATTCAATCTGATAACGTTTGTGAATTTTTAAAGACTATATTTTCGTTAATTCTTTTTTGTTTTTTTGTTTATTGATAACTTCTCTGAGAGCTTCTTGACTAATTGGTTTTGAAAGAAAATCATTGAAGCCTGCGGCAAATACGCGCTCTTTATCTTCGGCTGATGAGAAGGCTGTTTGTGCAACGATTGGTAACTCTGGACGAAATTCTTTGATCAATTTTATTGCTTCAAACCCATCCATAATGGGCATTTTTAAATCCATCAATACGAAGTCAATTTCAGTATTTTTTCTACAAATGGAAACGGCTTCTTCTCCGTTTTTTGCATGAATAATACTGCAATGTAAATCCACTTCATTTTTTAATAAAATTTCAAGAAACAAAAAATTTATTTCTTCATCTTCAGCAATTAAAATGTTGCATTTGTGCGCTTCTTCTTTTTCATCTTGTTTTAAAGTAGAAGTCGAGTTGTTATTGTCTAAGCTGCTTAGTGCTGGGGTGTATGGAAGTGTCACAAAAAAAGTACTTCCTATGTCTTTTTTGGATTTAAGTGTAATTTTGCCATTCAGTAATTCTGTATTTTCTCTTGCGATCCATAAGCCTAAACCCAATCCTCCAATATTCTTAGAGGAATCTTTTTCTTCTTTTGAAAACCGCCCAAAAATTGATTTTTGATGTTCACTTCTAATGCCAATTCCTGTGTCTTTTACATAAATCTCTAAATTAGAGTCTATTTGTTTATAGCCAAATTCTATAAAGCCTTCCTTGGTGAACTTTAGCGCATTTTCCAGTAAATTGCCTAGGACATTACTTAATTTAGTTTCATCAATTAAAACGGTGCTTTCTTTATCTGAAAGCCCTTTCCTTAAATATAATGGAATTTTGTTTTCTTTGGCCTTCACATCAAAAACGGTAAACAATTCAAAGAGAAAATCATTCAAACAAATTTCTTTCTCAATAGTTTTCACTTGTTTGGTCCCTAGTTTTGAGAATTCTAAAAGATCATCCATGGTGCGCATCAATTGTTTTCCACTGTTCTGAATGATGCTCACATAATGTTTTCTTTTTATGTCTTTCAAAGTTGGGTCGCTAAGAAATTTTGTAAACCCTAAAATCCCGTTCATGGGAGTACGGATCTCATGGGATAGATTGCTTATAAAATCATTACTAAGTTTTGTATTCTCTTCTGCTTTTTCTTTATCCGATACTCGTTTTAATTCAAGTATTTTGCGTTTTGTAATGTCTCCAAAAATCACAGCGATTAAATTGCTATTGATCTTCCAAGCAAATATTTCAAAAAAGTGTCCGTTTTCTGTTTTGTGATTTTCGAATCTAGCGGGTGTTCCTGTCTTCATTACCTTATTGTATGTTTTCAACCAATAATTATCTGATGGCAAAAATCGTTGTATTGATCGTTTATCTATGAGTTGCTCCCTTGATTTTTCAATGAACACTTCGAAAGCTGGATTTACTTCTCGATAATAATAGTCTATGCCTTTTCCGTTCTCGTCATAAATTAATTCAATAATTTTAAACATTTTTGGAATGGAACTCACCAAGTCATTGTACTGCTTTTTACTTCCTTTTAAATGCTCAATAGTTGTTTTTTGAGCTAAAATTTGATTTTCTAATTCTTCGTATGTAGGCTTGTTCATAAGCTTAAATTGGGTTATAGTTCTATTTGCTTAATAATAAATTTAATAAATGTTTAACTATAAAACAAATTTATTAAACAAAATAAATTTATAATTCCTTTATTCTCATTTATTTGGTTGTTTATATGCTATAGTTTGATTTCAAAAAAGCACACGTCTGCTTTGTGGTAATGCGAAGGTAGATCAGAAGTGTTTTTCAGTTTTTTTATTCCCAAATACTCAAACCCACAATTGGTGTAATGGCTAATGAGTTTTTTATTGTCTCCACAGGTATCTATCCGAATGAACTGTTTGTTATGTTTAAGGGCGTAATTTTTAGCCCAGTCCACAATTGTTTGCACAAAGTTATTCCCCCTAAACTCTGGGTTTGTAGCAATGCGATGAATGTAGATTGAAGCGTGATTTTCTCGCGCTTCCCAGATCTGAATGTCACTAAATGTAATCGCCCAGATACAGGCTATTTTGTTATCTATTATTAATTTGAATTGTCGGTTTTCAATAACTTCAGTTCTGATATTTTCTTGCTCAAATTCAGGCCATTGATTTTCGGGGAATTTTAGTTTCTGAAAACCCGTTGCCAATTTATACAATCTGAATATTTCAGGAATATCTTCTAAATTACTGTGGGTGATGGCCATGCTTTTGTTTATATAATTGCTTTACTTTTTGTTTAAGCAATCAAAGTATAAAACTAACATAATTTATTTAAAGTACAGCGGAAAGAAGTATTGGAGATTTTAATCTGTTTGTTCAAAGACTCTTTGTCACATGAACGCCGCATAAACCATTTCAAAAGCAAAGGCTTCAATTATAAAAACAGGAAAATAACTCAGCCGAATAAAATTATGAACAGAATCATATTTACCTCTATAATGCGATTCCGAAGGCGATTCCCCAAAAATCCGGTGTAATGTGTACATACAAATGTATTCCCCTGCATGGAAACAAACGCCATAGATAAGTGCTCTCAGGCCCCAATGTAGCGGATATATATAAGGAACGGCTACAAGGATCCAAAAGCTGCTGAGAAGAACGCCATACACCAGAATGTATAAAATACTCCAGTACCCGAAAAACCGTACATCCACTTTTTTTCGTCCTTCTTTGATGTATTGTACGATACTGTCATAAATAGATGTGAACACGACCTCCAAAAAACACCCAAAAGCAGAAAAAAGTAACCCTAGTTTAATGTAGTCCATAACCGTTTTAAATATTAAAAATGGGTTGGTTTATCTTCGATGTCCCAATATGAGAATAATTGCGTTTTTAAATTCTTGTTCTATTTCGGTTAAGTTGCTTACAAAGATTTAGACCTGGGGTTAAATCAAATATAATAGTATAAAAAAAATCACGTACATCCAAAGATATACGTGATTTTAACAGTTTTAGAGTTGAATCTATGAGGAATAATCACACCCCTAAAAGATATTAAATTATGCCCTAATTAGTTCTATTGAAATATTGATTGATCCCAGCAGAATCAAATTTAAAAGCAGTATTGTTTTCCGATTTATCTAGTTTATTGTGGACGGTCAGTCCCCACAACACCAACTCCATACAAAAAGCCTGATCCTCTTTACTTAGTTCAGAAGCATGTTCTTCCACAATAGCGACTAAGGGTTTTATAGATTGAAGGCTGGTAAAGAATTCGTCATCGGTATCTGTATAGTTCAGTTCAATAAAATTGTTATCGAACCAATTGATTAAATCCGTGTAAGGGGTTTTAACACCCTCTTTTTCTAGTTTAGAAATGCGGGGAAATAGTTGACCAAACTGTATCATGACTGCATTGTCGATAAGTATTTTGGCAACTTCATCAGCACCTTCTTGTTCGCCTTCATACACCAATTCAATTTTCCCAGTAATAGACGGAACGATAGACATGAAGTCAACCAATCGAATCGTTGTTTTCGCAGCCTCTGTTTCAATCAATCGCAGTTTTGCAGCTGCCATCAGGTTTTCCATCGCACTGATGGTGAGACGTGCACTCACACCACTTTTCGCATCGACGTATTCACTTTTACGGGCTGTAAAAGCCACTTGCTCCAGAAGGTCTTTTGCCAAATCAGGAACCAGAATGCTTGCTTTATCTTCTTCAGAAACGTTTGCTTCTTGTGCTGTAATTTCACGTGCCAGGGCAATTGTTTTTGGATAGTGTGTAAAAATCTGCGATCCAATTCGATCTTTTAGTGGCGTTACAATACTGCCTCTATTGGTGTAGTCTTCGGGATTTGCTGTAAACACAAATTGAATATCCAAGGGCATCCTTAGCTGAAATCCGCGTATTTGAATATCACCTTCTTGCAAAATATTAAACAAAGAAACTTGAATGCGCGCCTGTAAATCGGGCAGTTCGTTTAATACAAATATAGACCGATTCGCTCGTGGGATCATCCCGTAATGCAAGACGCGTTCATCGGAATAAGGCAGCTTTAAAGTCGCTGCTTTAATCGGGTCAATATCTCCGATTAAATCCGACACATTCACGTCCGGAGTGGCTAGTTTTTCAAAGAAACGATCGGAGCGATGTACCCATGAAATCGGCGTTTTATCTCCCATTTCTTCGACTAAGTCTCTTGCGTATTTTGATATTGGTTGAAAGGGGCTGTCGTTAATTTCAGAGCCTTTCACAATTGGCATGTGTTCATCGAGCAAGTCCACCATACTTCTTGCAATTTTGGTTTTTGCTTGTCCTCGCAATCCCAATAAATTAATATGATGCCCGGCAATAATCGCCTTTTTTAATTGGGGCACTACCGTGTCTTCATAGCCGTAAAGTCCTTCAAAAACAGGTTGCTTCGCTTTGATACGCGCAATTAAATTTGCCTGAATTTCTTGGTTAATGGTTTGGTTTTTATAATCAGAATTTTTCAATTCTTTAAACGTTATTTCTTTGCTCATATTCTTTTAATTCTGTTTTTTTCGTAATCTTCAAATATCATTTCCCCCAAACCATCAAGCCCTGTTAAAAAAGCTTTCCCTTGATTTTGCGCCGTAAATACTTCCACAAATTCACGGAGATAGTGGTCTTGGGCAATCATAAAGGTGGTAATTGGTATTTTTAATTTTCGTGCTTGTGCTGCTTTGTTGAGGCATTTAGAGACAATCATATCGTCTAAGCCGTTACTGTTTTTATAAAACTCTCCCGATGGCAACTTAATACAACTCGGTTTGCCATCTGTGATCATAAAAATCTGTTTGTTTGTATTTCGTTTTCGACGCAGAATGTCCATGGCCAATTCCAGTCCTGCGACGGTATTGGTGTGGTAAGGACCTACTTTTAAATAGGGGAGGTCCTTCACTTTAATGGGCCAGGCTTCATTTCCAAATACAATAATATCAATGGAATCCTTTGGGTATTTCCGATGGATCAATTCCACCAATGCCATAGCGACTTTTTTGGCGGGGGTGATGCGGTCTTCGCCGTACAAAATCATAGAGTGACTGATGTCAATCATCAACACGGTACTCATCTGAGCTTTGTGTTTTGTTTCTTCTACAATTAAATCGTTTTCTGTTAGCCGAAGGTCTGAAATGCCATTGTTGATTTGTGCATTTTTCAAACTCTCGGTCATGTTAACCCGAGATAAATCGTCTCCAAATTGAAACGATCGGTTGTCTCCATCACGCTCATCACCAACACCTGTTTTTTTCGTGTTGTGATTTCCGAGACCACTCTTTTTTAATTTCCCAAAAATCTGGTTCAAGGCATAGTCGCGCAATGCAGATTCTAGCTTGGCAGTCAGTATGTTTTTTCCTTTCCCAGTTCCGTTCCCTGATTTGTCTGTATCGGGATCAATGCCTTCTTTGATATAACCACGCTTCTTTAGATCGTCTTCAAAATTTTCGAGGGTATAGTTCTCGTTAAAGATGTTGTATTCGGCATCCAGTGTGTTAAGCCATTCAAACGCTTCCTCAATATCGCCTGAGGTATGTGTGAGGAGTTCTTTAAACACTCCAAACACCCGATCAAAATCCGATACGTCTTTTGCAATGTGTTTACTGAACGTAAACCCTTTTCCATAATTAAAATCTATTCCTGTCATCTCTACAAATATCGGGATATAGAATTCTTAAATGCGTTAAGGAGGTATTAATGTTTAAATATTATGATCCCCGATATTTAGGTTTTGTTAGGGTTTTAGGGTTTGGTGTATTTATTAGCGCTGTTCACAGGTTAAAATCAGTTATAAATATATAAAAAAATCACGTACATCCAAAGCTATACAGATTTTTAGCAACGCGAATTATATTCTGTAGATGTTATCAATTTTGTTTTGAGTATTGTCGATACTTTTAAAAAACGGTACTAAATCAGGTTCTATCCAACATATTAAATCGTAAAGTTTTGTTACAATACTAATTACTTCTGAGCAATCAATGCTATTTGCATTAAAACAGATGGGTTCGCAATGATTAACTCTATTTCTAAAATTTCTGATAGCGTTAAGTTTAGAGTATATGCTAGCTCTATTTTCTGTTGGAGGTTTATGAACAAAAACATGTAAAGGTTGCCCTTCAATTAATGAATAATGATGTCCGAGAAATAATGCGATCCAAAATCCAAAAGTTTGATCTGAAATTATTTTCCCATTTGTTATTGGAATTCCCCTATTGTGTAATTTGTTTTCAGTTTTAGTTATGGACCGTTTCAGGAAATAATTTGAATGCCTTAATGAGTTGTTGTTCATAAAGCCATTTTTCTGATTTATTATCCAATCGTTATCTATAAAATGACTAGAAAGTTGATGGTTTATACTATTTCTTAAAACAACCTCAAACTGCGTAAGAATTGGATGCGTTGCTTGTGCTAATCTGATATTTGCGTTATATAATCTTTTAGCCCTGTCTTTATTGTTAGCTGTAGCGGTCAAGTATCTATTATGCCTTGGCCTTGATAAATATTTATTTCGTAATTCATTTTTCATAATATTTTGCCATATCGTTTTTATTTGTAAATTTGTAATATATAGATTTAGTAAAGCCTCTTTCTTTTTTTTGAAACGTAACTAAATAGAAGATTTATAAAAAGGAATTCTTAATTGGGTTCCTTTTTTGTTTTCCGCTTGTTGTTAGTTCGTGTCTATTCTGCCACTCGTTCCCCAAGAATCCACCCATCATTCAAATAAAATATGCGCCTAGCTTCGGTTAAGTCGCTTGTGAAGATTTAGACCTGGGGGTTAAAATCAGTTATAAATGTATAAAAAAATCACGTAGATCCAAAAGAGATACGTGATTTTAATAGTTTGTTTCTTTTGAAAACCAGTACAACGATTACCGTTGTTGGTGGCAGTATTTTTTAATCTGCATACTCCAATTTATAGTAATTATTTAGATAAGAATCTCTGGCTGGTGCCACACTTTTGGCGTGATGCCGTTAACAAATTCAAATAATTCAGTAACTCATTTATTTCTCTTTCGCATACTGGTCACCACGCTAAAGCGTGGCGCTAGCAGAGAGGGTTTTAGTCCGTAGGTTTTTCTTGAAACCTCGTCAGACCAAATATTTCAATTTGATTTTCATTAATTCGAAAGACTATCGTATATCCTTTATGAATTAAATCTCGAACAGAATCGTTTTCAAAGTAGATTGATTTTCTAAATAAGTAAGGATTTTTGGGAATCGTTTTTATCCGTTGAATAAATTCAGTCTTTAATTTTTTTGCGGATTTAGGGCTGTTTTCAGAAATATATTTTAGTTGTTTTTCTAGCCTCACAACAAAGGTTTCTTTATAAATGATTTTCATAAAAAAGTTACTTAAACTATTTTGTCTAACCGTTTTTCAAAATCTTCTTGAGAGATAAAAGTAGCGTTGCCATTCTTAATTTCATTCAATTCGTTGTTTAAGTATTCTTTAGTCGAAGCGAAATCAGAACTTTCACTAACAATCTCTATTTCTTCTTTATTGAATTTACTCAGTAACCAAATAAACTTATCGTAAACTTTTTCGCTAATTTTTAATTGAATAGTGTACATAATATTTTATTTTACACAAAAGTACAAAAAGCGTTGTTAAACTTATATTTTTTATAAAAAAAGAGTTTTT
>Ga0209533_1003432_pt1 | contig 14038 bp, 16 predicted proteins | sample COG_04_FD_184748 | JGI IMG/M metagenome (GOLD analysis project Ga0209533, IMG submission 184748) | Pelagic Microbial community sample from North Sea - COGITO 998_met_04 (SPAdes) (version 2) | ecosystem: Environmental > Aquatic > Marine > Neritic zone/Coastal water | place: Helgoland, sampling... | reverse complement strand
AATACCCCTAAATTTCCAAAAGCGTAGTCTAAATCTTCAGCTAATTTCTTTTTACACCGATGCGCTTTTGGTAAAAAACCATTGTGTAAAAGTTGATAGGCAGCGGTAACATCTTGCTTTTGCAAATAACTAATTACAAAGTCTACCTTGTCTATATAGTCCTGTTTTTGGTCTAAAACTAAAGGAAACAGAAAACTATTATTTTCTTCAGCTTCGATAAAAATTTGCTGTATGAAATCCTTGGTAAAAACTTTTAAAAACAATTCAATGCTCAAATCACACTGGGTTGTAGGAATGCCTTTAGCATCAAAAAAACCTTTTAAGTATGCAGTAGCAGGATAAGGTGTGTTTAATTGTGTAAAAGGGGGCGTTACTAAAAGTGTTTTTACTGACATTTACTAAACTTTCTGTAAGGTGAAATATGAGAGCTAATACTGACTTTTATTTTAGGCCTCAAGAATACTTTTGATGTTTGGCTTAAAATAATTTTCACCTTTCAAAATCTTCCCATCTTCTCTGAAAATTGGGTTTCCTGCTGCATCAAGTTTAGACATGTTGGATTTTTGAATTTCCTCGAATACCTCCTCAATTTTATGCTGAAGTCCGTGTTTAAGAATAGTACCACACAAAATATACAACTGATCACCTAAGGCATCGGCAATTTCAACTAAGTCGTTGTTTTCACAAGCTTCCAAATACTCTTCATTTTCTTCTTTCATCAAATTGTAACGAAGTGTGAAAGTAGGTTTTCCAACAGCTGAAACAGGTGTTAATTCGTTTCCAATTTGAAATACATCGTGAAATTTTGCCACGTGATTAATTTGCTTTTTCATTTACTTAAGGTCTTAAAATGACAAATATTTACTTATTTTTGGTTTCGTAAAGAAACAAAATACCTGTATTATGAAAAAACTTATTTTATCATCCGCATTAATTTTAGGAAACCTAACTTTTAGTTGTGCTCAAAGTATTTTAAATATTGATCTAGAAAAAAGTTCAATAGAGTGGGTTGGCGAAAAGGTAACAGGAGCTCATTCCGGAAATGTTCAGCTTAAAAAAGCTCATTTTGTTATGGGTAAAGAACACATTGAAGGAGGTGAATTTACTATGGATATGAACAGTATTACCTGTACTGACATTGAAAACCCAGAATATGCAGGCAAATTAGTAGGCCACTTAAAAGACGAAGACTTTTTCGGTGTTGACAAACACCCCACATCTAATTTTTCCTTTACCAAGGTGATTTTTGATGGTACATCGTACTTAATTACGGGTACAATGACGATTAAAGAAATGAGTCAAGAAATAACTTTTCCTGCGCAATTTCACACTGAAAAAGAAAAGCTAACTGCAGATGCAGTCGTTAAAATTGACCGTACTAAACACGATATAAAATACGGATCTGGTCAGTTTTTTGACGGATTAGGCGATCGTATGATTTTAGATGACTTTACATTAACCATTCACTTGGTTTCAGAATAATGGAAAATGTTACTCAAGGACATTGGATATTTGCTGCAATCTTTGCTTTTGTATTTGTAATAGCCATTAGTTTCGCCTATTTAAAAGACGCAAAAATTCATAAAATCCATTACAAAGGTTTTTACCTGTTTTTTGCTGCACTTGTTCTCATTATATTCTTACTCTTTGTTTTTAAAGATTTCTTAAAATGAAAACAACTTTCAAGGTTCTTGTACTGCTTATCATTTTACTTATTGTTCCTAATTTATTTTTGAACAAAAGCATCGATATAGAAAGAACTGTTGAAATAGAAAGCCCTATAAATATGGTTTTCATGAAGGTTGCCAATGTTTCCGAATGGAAAAATTGGCAACCTTTTTTTTTGAAAGAATTAAGCACGCAGTTTGACACTACTGAGTCGATTTATGGAACTGGTGCAAATTTAGAATGGAACACTGAGAAGAATAACTCGGGTGTACTTAAATTAAATGAAGTTGTACTTAACAAAAAAATAGCCTTCAATCTCCTATATTCAGGTAAAATAGTGAACAAAGTACTTGGAGAGTTTACCTTTGAACAAGTGAACAGAAAAACAAGAGTTACCTGTAATTTAAATCATAAACACCCTTTATTATTACGAGTTTTTGGATTTTTTGCATTCAAAAAAATCGAACAAGAATTTGAAATTGCCTTACAAAACTTAAAAAGACACGTTGAAGAATCTCAAAACCCCTTTCATATTTTAATGTACCAAAAAGAGGCTTTTTCTGTTTACAGCAAAACACTAAGCTGTAAAACCAGCACTATTGGACGTAACTTAGAGCGCACCTATAAAGAATTGCAAAAACAAATGCAGGAAGACGGAATTGCTGTATTTGGCAAACCGATTTGCATATACCATGCCTACTCAGACACAACCGTAAAAATCGAAGCAGCTTTACCCATTCATCAAATAACGAATCCAAGTAAGTATACAAAAACTATAAATTCGGCCACTGTACTAAAAGCCACTTATGTTGGTCCTTACGATAAATCTCAAGCTACCTATGATGCTTTAGATGAATTTGCAACTAAAAATGATTTAAAAATTGAGGATTCGCATTACCAAATATTTATTACCGATCCAGGTAATGTTAAAGACCCGAGTAAGTGGGTCACCGAAATATATTATACAATACTATAACAACGTCAATTAAAAATAGTTCAACTAAATAAAAAATAACATAATTAAAATAATTGAAATCATGAAACACAAACCAGCAGACAGTATTCAAGATTTACAAAATTTTGGAGAATATGGAGGAGTTAACCCATCCATTGCAGATTCATCTACGTTTACTTACCTAAAAGCTTCAACGATGCAAGCCGTTTTTGAAGGCGAACAAGATGGCTGCCACTTGTATACACGTCATACAAATCCGAGTACAAGTTATCTAGCAAATGCACTAGCAGGTATGGAAAATTCGGAGGCTGCTTACGTTGCATCCTCGGGTATGGGAGCCATAACCTCGTGTACTTTACAAATATGTAAAACGGGAGACGAAATTATTGCAAGTAGAACTATATACGGTGGTACCTATGCCTTTTTTAAAAACTTTTTACCTCGTTTAGGAATTAAGGTCCATTTTGTAGACATTACTAAAACAGAACAAATAAAGGAGCTGGTTAATCAGAATACCAAAATGGTCTATTGTGAAACAATGAGCAATCCTTTGTTAGAAATTGCAGATTTACCAGCAATTTCTCAATTAACAAAACACACGGATATTCAGTTAGTGGTAGACAATACCTTTACCCCACTTGTAATAGCTCCAATAGAATTAGGTGCAGATATCGTAATTCATTCGTTAACTAAGTATATAAATGGAGCATCTGATGCTGTTGGTGGAGTTGTCTGTGCGAATGCTGAGTTTATAGCAGCTATGCTCGATGTTAATGATGGAGCTGGAATGCTTTTAGGTCCGGTTATGGATAGTGTAAGAGCTGCAAGTATTTTAAAAAATATGCGAACGCTAGCCCTAAGAATAAAACAACACAGCAGCAATGCCTTATACCTATCGAAAAAGTTTACTCAGGATGGTATAAAAACATTCTATCCAGGAATTCCAACACACAGTCAGCACAAACTGATGAAAAGTATGTTTAATGACGAATTTGGCTACTGTGGCATGTTGGTTTTAGATGTTAAAACAAAAGAAAATGCCTTTGCACTTATGGAAGCAATGCAAAACGACAATGTTGGGTATTTAGCCGTGAGTTTAGGTTTTTACAAAACCTTATTCTCAGCACCAGGAACAAGTACTTCATCAGAAATATCTGAAGAAGAGCAAGATAAAATGGGCCTATCTCCTGGGATGGTAAGAATCTCTATTGGGATAGATAATGATATAGAAAGAACCTATACCAAAATTAAGAAATGTATGAAGGAATTGAATATTTTGTAATACGAATTTATATAAAAGCTAGAACTGATTCAGTAATCAGTTCAAATTAATTCTTTTAAAAAACGCAGCGTAATGCTGCGTTTTTATTTTTGCAAATACTAATTATTGATTTTTATCTTTAACCGCTACGTGAACAATTTTTTTAGTTTCAAAAAATTCCTCTTCAAAATAAGAACTTAAAGAAACGATTGTCTTTCTGGCTCCCCAAGATGCAAGCTCGGTCGTAAGATCTCCACCCTTTAACGCAATAATTCCATTGTCAAATTCGTGATTGCACGGTTTGGAGTATTTTTTCCGCGTCCATTTAACCAAATCTACCATAGGTGCAACTGCTCTTGTTAATACAAAATCAAAGGTACCTTTCACTTCTTCTGCACGCATATGATAGGCTTCAATATTTTGTAAGCCGATTGCATTTGAGATTTCATTTACAACCTTAATTTTTTTTCCGATTGAATCAATCAAGGTAAAAGAAACTTGAGGGAATAATATGGCTAATGGTATACCTGGAAAACCACCACCACAGCCTAAGTCCATTAGTCTTGAATCTTTGGTAAAAGAAATAAACTTAGCAATGGAGAGTGAATGTAAAATATGTCGCTCGTACAAACGGTCTAAATCTTTACGTGAAATCACATTAATTTGAGCATTCCACTCCTCGTAAAGAGGTTTTAGTTGGGTAAATTGTTCTTTTTGTAAAGGACTGAGGTTTGGGAAATATTTTTCGATAATAGCAATATCAGAACTCATTTTCTTGTGGTTTCAAAATTTTCAATAAAAGGTCTCTTGCTCTAAAGAGCTTAGCTTTAACAGAACCTAAAGGAATGTTTAATTTTTGAGCAATTTCAGCGTAAGAGAGTTCTTCAAGGTATCTTAAAACGATGAGCTCTCTATAATGCGGCTTTAATTTTTCAACCAAACTAAATAGCTGTTTGGTTTTTTGTTGCTGTATAAAAATCAATTCAGGGTTTGTATCTAAATCTTCAATTTCGTGAGGATTTCCTTGTTCGTTTTTATCTTCTGCATCAATAGAAATAGTTTTTTGTTCCTTTTTTCTGAAAAAATCTATTAATGTATTGGTAGCTATTGTTTGTATCCATGTACTAAAGGCAAAAGAACTATTGTAAGATTTAATTTTATCAAAGGCTTTGGAAAAAGTAGCAATGGATAAATCCTCTACATCTTCCTTGCTCGATAACTTCATAGAGAAAAAACCTTCAATTGTAGGCCAATAAAAAGTCATTAAATCAGAAAAGGCTTTTTGATCTCCAAGAATAGCCTTGTTAACAAGGGCAACATCGCGTTGTTTATTTTTTAAAGTATTACTCACTACCGTAGAGGAGTTAATTTATAAATTCGATCCATGCAAAAATAGTATTAATAGATAAACCACTCTATAAATTTAAGGAATAGATGTTCAAACTAGACAATTCATTTATATTTGCTCAAAATTAGTGTAGATGAAATTTACTTTAAAAAAGACAGATGCTCTATCTCAGGCTCGAGCTGGAGTAATAGAAACCGATCACGGAAAGATAGAAACACCTATATTTATGCCTGTGGGTACTGCTGGTACCGTAAAAGGCGTACATCAGCATGAAATAGAAAATGACATAAAGGCTCATATTATTCTAGGAAATACCTATCATCTTTATTTGCGTCCCAAAATGGAAGTACTTGAAGCTGTAGGTGGATTACACAAGTTTATGAATTGGAATAAGCCTATACTTACTGACAGTGGCGGATTTCAAGTATACTCGCTTTCGAGTAGAAGAAAAATAACTGAAGAAGGCGTTCGTTTTAAATCGCATATTGATGGGTCTTATCACTTTTTTAGTCCCGAATATGCAATGGATGTTCAACGTACTATTGGCGCAGACATTATTATGGCTTTTGACGAGTGTACTCCCTACCCTTGTGATTATCACTATGCAAAACGATCGATGAAGATGACGCATAGATGGTTAAAAAGATGTTGTGATCATTTTGACAGCACACCCGATAAATATGGTTTTAAACAAACTTTATTTCCCATAGTACAAGGTTCTACCTATGTGGACCTGCGAAAACAATCTGCCGAAGCCATTGCTTCTTTCGAAAGAGAAGGAAACGCTATTGGAGGATTATCCGTTGGAGAGCCAGCAGATGAAATGTACGCAATGACAGAAATAGTAACTGCAATTTTACCCAAAGACAAACCACGTTACTTGATGGGTGTAGGTACACCCTCAAATATTCTGGAAAATATTGCATTAGGAATAGATATGTTTGACTGTGTTATGCCTTCTCGTAATGCCCGTAATGGGATGCTATTTACCAGTGAAGGAACCATAAATATTAAAAATCAAAAGTGGAAAACGGACTTCTCTCCAATAGATCCTAATGGGGCTTCTTTTGTTGACAGTGCCTATTCAAAAGCCTACTTACGTCATTTGTTCGCTGCAAATGAACTTTTAGGAAAACAAATTGCAACGCTTCATAATTTGGGCTTTTATTTGTGGCTAGTTAAGGAAGCTAGAAGAAGAATTTTAGATGGTTCCTTTTACGATTGGAAAGAAATAATGGTTAAAAAATTAAGTCTTCGTTTGTAATTGAAAAAAATAGACAAATACATATTCTATCAGTTCTTAGGAACATTTGCATTTACGCTGATCATAATTTTATTAATATCAGTGGTATTTGATGTATCTGAAAAAATTGATGACTTTTACCGAAGAGAAGCACCTCTTGATGCTATTATAAGAGACTATTACTTGAATTTTGTTATTCATTACGGATTGCTTTTTAGTGCACTGTTTACCTTTATTGCTGTGATAATTAGTACTTCTAAATTAGCAAACAATACAGAAGTTATAGCAATTTTAAATTGTGGTTTAAGTTTAAAGAGATTGCTTTACCCCTATTTTTTGGGCGCTTTAGTTATAGCAATAACCTCCTTTTTCTTAAACAATTGGGTGCTTCCCACAACAAATCAAAATCGATTAGACTTTGAGCAAGAGTATATTAGACTTAAAAAAAATGAACGCTATAAAAACATACACCGACAAATAAGCAAGGACCACTACATTTATTTAGAAAGTTACAATACCGGAAAACAAAAGGGATTTCGGTTCTCATCCGAAGAATTTACGAACGATCAATTGATCTCAAAATACAAAGCTGATTTTATTACGTGGGATACGCTAGAACAAAAATGGCTTGCGGAGAGTTACAATTTCCGTTTGTTGGAAGAACAAGGTGAAAAAGTAGAACGTGGCTCGAGTCAATTAAAAGATTTTGGATTTAAACCAGAAGAACTGGTTTACCAAAAAAATATAAGTAATTTAATGACCTTACCCGAATTGCATCAATTTATAGTGAAAGAGAAGAAACGTGGCGCAGAAAATTTACATTTCTACTACCTAGATTTATACCAACGCTATGCAACACCGTTCACCACATTTATCCTAACTTTAATAGGTTTCAGTTTGGCAATTCATAAAAAAAGAGGAGGTATAGGTTTAAATTTAGTCTATGGATTTATATTAACTACCCTTTTTATACTATTTCAAAAAGTATCGATTACGTTTACAACAAATAGTGATTTTAGTCCCTTATTTTCTATTTGGTTGCCCAATATTGTGTTTGGGATTTTTGCCTATTATTTATTTAGAAAAGCAAATCGTTAAAGTTTGCATTGCCAAACAAAGTAATCTTTAGGGAAATGAGTGTTAGGAATCGGATTCTTAAATAAACCAAAAACAGTAGCCCCACTCCCACTCATTGAAGCATATAGTGCTCCTAATTCGTATAACGTACTCTTAATATCCGAAATTTGAGGGTAAGAAGGGAAAATAGAGTCTTCAAAATCGTTGTGTAATCTTTTTTTCCAAAAACGAATATCGTCTTGAACAATCTCAAGACAAGAATTTTGTAATCTAGGCTTACACTTAGAGAAAGCTTCTGCAGTAGCTATGTGAATACCTGGGTTAACTACAATCAAGTAATACCCTTTTAAACTTATATTAATTTCATTTAAAAGCTCACCTCTACCCTCAGCATAAACGGGTAAATCGTGAATAAAGAGAGGACAATCACTTCCCAATTCTAAAGCAAAAGTCTTTAATTCGTTTGTATCTAATTTTAGATTAAAAAGTGTGTTTAATAACTTAAGCGTATAAACAGCATTCGACGAGCCACCACCTAAACCAGCTCCAATAGGAATAATCTTATGTAATAAAATCTTAACACCAGGTAAAGAATAAGCGCTATTTAACAAATGATAGGCTTTTTCACACAGATTTTCACCAGATGGAATAGGAATACCGGAGGTGAAAAATGTACAGGTACCTGGCGCTATAGAATCGTCTTTAAGAACTTCTAATACATCCGTTAAGGGAAATTGATAGAAAATAGTTTGCAAATCATGAAAACCATCACTTCTTTTAGCAGTAATCTGTAAACCTAAATTGAGCTTAGCGGGTGGAAATAGTATCATTGAATAAAATCTTCGTACAAATTTAATAATTGTGCTTATTTATTAAGCTTGAAAAGTGAAATATTGTAATTTGCACACCTAATTTATTTTTATGGAACGATTAGATTTTGAGAAACCAATAGTTGAACTGGAAGAACAGTTAAACAAAGCTATACAACTTGGTATAGATACAGATGCCGATGTTAAGAAGACGGTTAATGATCTAGAAAAACAGTTAAATACGCTTCGAAAGAAGATATATGCAGACTTAACGGCATGGCAGCGTGTACAAATATCCCGACATCCAAACAGGCCTTATACGCTCGATTATATAGAAGCACTTACCAAAGGTGATTTTATGGAACTTCATGGAGATAGAACTGTGAAAGACGATAAAGCTATGATAGGTGGTTGGGGTTCTATAGATGGACAGTCAGTAATGCTGATTGGACAACAAAAAGGGATAAATACAAAACTTCGACAATACAGAAATTTTGGTATGGCAAATCCTGAAGGGTATCGTAAAGCATTACGCCTCATGAAAATGGCCGAAAAATTTGGACGACCTGTAGTTACAATAATTGACACCCCTGGTGCATACCCAGGACTTGAAGCTGAAGAACGAGGACAAGGTGAAGCTATAGCTCGAAACCTATTGGAAATGAGCCAACTTAAAGTACCCATAATCTGTGTTATTATCGGAGAAGGTGCTTCTGGTGGTGCCTTAGGAATAGGTGTTGGAGATAAAGTATTTATGTTAGAAAATACTTGGTATTCGGTAATTTCTCCTGAATCTTGTTCATCCATTTTATGGAGGTCTTGGGACTACAAACAACAAGCAGCCGAGGCGTTAAAACTTACTTCTGAAGACATGCTCTCTAACAAACTTATTGATGCAATAATTAAAGAACCATTGGGTGGCGCTCATTACGATCGAGAAGAAGTATATGAAAATGTTCGAAAAGTAATAAACAAGGAATTGAAGGCTCTTTTAAAATTAGACCCTGAAAAAAGAATTAATACTAGAATTGAAAAGTTCTGCTCGATGGGAGTCGTTCATGAATAACATTTTTAACGATCATAGAAAAGCCACTTTTTACCTAATAAAAAGTGGCTTTTCTATTTTATACTACTAAATTATTTTTTCTTAAAAGTCCATGTAATTGTAAATGAAGAAACACAAATACCGTCTTCATCGAACCCTTTGGACTGCATAACGCAAACAACGCCATTTCCCGTTTTTACGGCTTCATCTATGCTTGCCTTTACCTTTAAACCATCGTTACAAACAAAGTGAATATTACCCATTGCTTTCTTACTATAGTTACTTGAAAGTTCAAGCACCAACATAGAAATCTTTTCTGGCCTCGCATCTAAATAACCAAGTGCTAATAAGCCGGTAGACATCTCTGCAGCCATAGCTTGACAGGCAAAATACATAGACTTAAAAGGATTTTGATTTATAAAAGAATGTTTAATTTTTACGCGAGCACTTTCGCTGTCAACGTGAGCAACTTTCAATCCTGAAATCCACGCAATAGGTAATTTCGTCATTAAAAACAAACGGTATAAAAACGAACTATTGACTTTCTTTAAATAAGAATCTTGCATTGCATATATTTTAAATGAAGATAGGGAATCTAAAAGAATCGATTTTGTATTTTTGCAACAAAATTAATCCCATGATCAAAAGTTATTTATCACTTGTTAAATTTAGTCATACTATATTTGCCTTACCTTTTGCTCTTATTGGCTTTTGCTTAGCTGTAAGTCAAAACTTACATGCTTTTGGCTGGGATAAATTAACCTACGTTTTATTATGTATGGTTTTTGCCAGATCCGCAGCCATGGCTTTTAATAGGTATATAGATAGAGACGTTGATTTGGCGAATCCTCGGACAGCTCGTATAAGAGAAATTCCTAATGGAACCATAAAAGCAAAAGCTGCATTGCTATTTGTACTTGTAAATTCTGTTTTGTTTAGCCTGTGTAGTTATTTACTCAATCCTTTGTGCTTTTATCTCTCAAGCATAGCTCTGTTTGTAATATTAGGCTACAGCTATACCAAAAGGTTTACTGCATTGTGTCATCTTATTTTAGGTTTAGGATTGTCTTTATCACCAATAGGTGCTTATTTAGCTGTTACAGCTCAATTTGCTGTTTTGCCCATTTTATTTTCGCTAATTGTGCTGTTTTGGGTGTGTGGTTTCGACATCATATATGCGCTACAAGACGAATCTTTTGACAAAAAATACAAGTTACACTCCATACCTGTATTACTCGGCACAAAAAAAGCACTGCAATTAGCTCGACTTTTACATCTAATTACAGCAGGTATCATTATCTACATTGCCCGCTTTTACTTCCCAAATTCTATTCTATTTACTTGTGCAAGTTTTATATTTATAAGCCTACTAATAAATCAACACCGATTGGTTAAAGCACATGATTTGTCAAAAATAAACCTGGCTTTCTTTACAAATAATGGAATTGCGTCTGTTATTTTTGGCATATTGACCATACTAGAGCTCCTCTTTTAAATAAATAAACCAAAATAGGCGTACTAAAAAACTAGAATATGCTACTATGTTTTGCATAGTACTATATAAAACCATACGTTTGCAACTTAAACTAAATAAGGCATGAAAATAGAAAACACAAAAGCTCAAATGCGAAAGGGAGTTTTAGAATTCTGTATTTTATCCATTTTAAAAAAAGAAGAGGCGTATCCATCGGATATTATAGCCCAATTAAAAAGGTCAAAAATGATTGTAGTTGAAGGTACTATATACCCCCTACTAACGCGCTTAAAGAATGGAGGAATTTTAGATTATCGTTGGGAAGAATCTAAATCTGGACCACCAAGAAAATACTACAAACTTAGCTCCATGGGTGCCACTTTTTTACTGGAATTAGAAGAGACCTGGAGCGAACTTACAAAAGCAGTAAAATTGAACACAAAAAATACGGCTAACAAATGAAAAAGACCTTAAATATAAACTTAGGAGGAATCATTTTTCATATTGATGAAGATGCTTTCGATAAATTGAAACACTATTTATCAAACGTTAAAACCTACTACAAAAATGAAGAGGGTTGTGAAGAGATCGTCTCTGACATAGAAGCACGAATAGCTGAAATAATTCAAGAAAGAAAAATAAGAATAATTGGTCTTGCTGCTGTAGATGCTGTGATTAAAATCATGGGAGAACCAGAAAAATACGAGCAGGAAGAGGCCGAAAGTCAATCAAATAACGAAATAAAACCCTCTAAAACAAAAAAACGGATCTACCGAAACAAAGAGCACGCAATTTTAGGAGGTGTTTGTAGTGGTATCTCAAGTTATTTTAGTGTCGATCCTATCGTAATTAGACTACTAGCCGTAGTTAGTTTACTTACTGGTGGCGGATTTTTTTTCTATTTAATATTATGGTCTATTATTCCAGCTGCAACAACAACAGCCCAAAAATTACAGATGAATGGAGAAACTGTAAATGCCAATAATATTAAAAAAACAATTCAAAAAGAGTTTGACAATTTAAAAGAATCCGTTGATAATTTAAACAAAGAAAACCACTATATAAAACTAAAAAATGGGCTCCAAAAGCTCATTTCTTTAGGGTTAAACCTAATTGAATATTTCTTTAAATTTATAGGTAAATTCATTGGCATCATTCTTTTAATAATCGGTGTAAGTATGTGCTTTTTCATTTCAACCAGTTTATTTGGTACAGGCTCCAGCCTAATTAATATAAACGGATACGATGTTAGCGGTCTTAACTTACATCAGTTTTTCCCGATGATTTTTAATGGAAGTCAACTAAGTAGTTTAACTATAATTGGCTTGATTTTGTTCTTAGGTATGCCGGTAGTCCAAGTAATTTGGATCGCTATTAGAATCTTGTTTAGTATGCCAAAAAGAACAGGTACTACAAAATACGTTTTAATTGGTTTTTGGCTTATAGGAATAGTATCCTTAGTTCATGTAGCTTCCAAAACTTTTTCAAATTTCACTCACAATTCTCATGTAAGTTCTAAACAGGTTTTAGAGGTTAAAAATGATACGCTACATCTTGAAATGCTCGACAATTTATTTTTCGACACAGATCCATTCATAACCCATTATTATTTCGATGAAGAACTAGAGGTTATGCTTAGTACTCATGTATCCATTGGAATAGAAAAATCAGAAACAGACCTTTTTGAACTAGAGGTAATCAAAAGAGCAAATGGCGCATCTAAAAAACAAGCAAAAGTTATTGCCCATCAAATAGAATATGATTTTGTTCTTTCAGAAAATACAGTGAAATTTAGCCAATATTTAGCTCTAAAAGCGCAACAAGGTTTCAGGTTTCAAGAAATAGAACTAGTATTGTACGTTCCCGAAGGCAAAACAATTTATTTAGACAATAGCCTAAAAAACGTTGTTTATACACTAGAAAATATAGCTGCCTTATACGATCGTAAAATGGTAAACCATTATTGGGAAATGACCAACGGCAGGCTTAAATGTAAAGATTGTAAGTAAAATGAGAAAATTATATAGAAACACAAGAGAAGGTAAATTATTTGGCGTTTGTGCAGGACTTGCCGATCATTTTGATGTAGACCCAGTACTATTTAGAATGTTATTTATTTGTGGAACACTATTCGCTGGAATTGGTTTTTTACCTTACCTAATACTTGCATTAATTATACCTAACGATACTAAATTTTTATAATGAAATTCTCTTTACTTACGTGCACCCTATTATTTTTTGGAATTGGCTATGGTCAAACATATTTTCAACAAGAAGTAAACTACAAAATTGAGGTAACTTTAGATGATGTTACCCACGAAATAAATGCGTTTGAGGAAATTGAATACCACAACAACTCTAACACAGTTCTTGATACCCTCTATTTTCACTTATGGCCCAATGCCTATAAAAACACCTCAACAGCTCTTGCAAAACAACTACTTAAAAGCGGGCAAACAAATTTCCAATATGCCGAGGAAAACGACCGTGGATTTATAGACCAACTCAATTTTAAAGTAAATGAGGTAAAGGTTGCTTGGGAATACTGGAAAGGCCAAGAGGACATCGCCATTTTAATTCTTAACCAACCACTAAACCCTGGCTCTAGCATTCGCATTAGTACGCCGTTTCACGTTAAAATACCTTTAGGTGAGTATTCACGATTAGGGCACTTAGGCGAATCGTACCAAATGACACAATGGTATCCAAAACCTGCTGTATTTGATGCAAATGGATGGAATCCTATCAATTACCTATCGCAGGGAGAATTTTATTCTGAATTCGGTTCCTATGATGTAAGCATAACCTTACCCAAAAACTATGTTGTAGGTGCCACAGGTGATTTACAAAATGAAAATGAAATTGCTTGGCTTGACAGTTTGGCTCTTATAGGATTACAAAAATACAACACAGAAGCAGACACTACAATGTCAGAGATAAATGGAAGGATTGAAGTTAAATTTAACTTTAAGAGAACGAACGAAATCATTGATTTTCCTGAGAGTGCTAAAGCATTTAAAACAATACGATTTAAACAAAGCAAAGTACATGATTTTGCTTGGTTTGCCGACAAACGATTTAACGTACTAAGTGGTGAAGTTGTCTTGCCAAATACCGGTAAAAAGGTTAAAACTTGGGCCATGTTTACCGATAGATAC
>Ga0209533_1003425_pt1 | contig 14050 bp, 13 predicted proteins | sample COG_04_FD_184748 | JGI IMG/M metagenome (GOLD analysis project Ga0209533, IMG submission 184748) | Pelagic Microbial community sample from North Sea - COGITO 998_met_04 (SPAdes) (version 2) | ecosystem: Environmental > Aquatic > Marine > Neritic zone/Coastal water | place: Helgoland, sampling... | reverse complement strand
AATTGCTTCGTCATTTCCGGCAGATCTCCATCCTAATCCTCCCCTCTTTGGCCAAAAAACGAACAACCCAGCGCGCCTCCAAAGCAAGACGCCGCCCGCCCCAAAAGAAGAAGAAGAAGAAGAAGAAGAGCCGCGGCATTTTGTATTCGCTCACACGGCTCATCGTCGTCCTCGGCATCGCTGCCGCACTCCACCATTACTGGCCGCAACTGCGCGCACTCGCCGAACGCGCCCCAAACCAACTGATCCTCACATCACGCGCCATCGCAGGCACCACCGAGCTACAAATCGCACTCGCCCGCGAAGGCTTCTCCCCCGGCTCCATCGATGGTGCCTCCGGCTCGCAAACCAAACGCGCCCTGCTCGCCTACCAGACCGCACACGACCTGCCGCAGACCGGAAGCTTCGACGAAGCCACCGCCCAATTGCTCAGAATCGAAGACCCCGTGTTCACCCAACGGCAACTCCGGCTGGAGGATTTCACCCAAGTCGCCCCCAAGCCGCAAAGTTGGCGCGCACGTGGGCAACTCGACAACATGCGCTTTAACTCGACCTTGGAAATGCTCGCCGAACAGGCTCAAACCGACCCCGACCTAATCGCCAGCCTCAACCCCGCGATCAACTGGAGCCAGCTCTCTGCCGGAGACAGCATCCGCATCCCCAACGTCCCGCCCTTCCGCGTGCAACAAGCAGCCGCGTATATACAGATTACCCTGTCCAAGCGCACGCTGCGCATCTTCAGCGCCGAGCACCGCCTCCTGTTTCACTGCCCCGTCAGCATCGCACGCCGGGTCGATAAACGCCCGAGCGGCGAGCTCCGCGTCAAAGTGCGCGTGAATCAGCCGAACTACACCTTCAACCCCGCCATCCTCACTGGCACTGCGCAGCGCGAAGGCATTACCAGCAAATTCATCATCCAGCCCGGCCCGAACAACCCGGTCGGCACCGCATGGGTCGGTCTCAATCTCCCCAGCTACGGCATGCACGGCACCCCAGAGCCGGAGAAAGTCGGCCGCACCGAATCCAGCGGCTGTTTCCGCCTAGCCAACTGGAACGCCCAGACCGTCCTCGATGCAGCGCACGTCAATATGCCGATCTACATCGAGCCATAAATTCAGGAGTCGAAAATCAGAGGACTACGATCGAGACACAAAAAAAGCACCGACATGCGGTGCTTTCTGAAAATCCGATAAAGTAGAGTAAAGACTATCGACGACGCGGACCGAAGCTACGTCGAGGAGCATTACGCGCCACATGAGCATTACGCAGACGGTAAACGATGCGTGCCTTATCCAAATCGTAGGGGCTCATTTCCATCTTAACAGTATCACCCGTTGTGATCTTAATGAAGTGTTTACGCAGCTTTCCAGAGATATGCGCGAGCACTTGGTGCCCGTTTGCCAACTCCACGCGGAACATGGTGCCTGGTAGAACGGCAACGATTTTGCCTTCGACTTCTACGTAGTCTTCGCTTTGTGCTTTAGCCATAAATGATCAATAAGAAATCGGGGAGGGAAGCGGATTGACAACGAAAGTCAAGGACTCTCTCTACTTCAAGCATGCAAGAAGACTGCCCATTCGAAAAGATCTACCCGTCCGCACTGAAGCGCGATGCCGAATACTTCATGACGCATGCCTACAACGAGGCCATTGAAGCATGGAAAATAGACGAAGTGCCCATCGGCGCAGTCATCGAATACAAGGGCCAAATCATCGCCTCCGCTCACAATCAATCCCGCTCGACCAATGACCCCACGGCCCACGCCGAGATCCTCGCAATCTCACAAGCAGCCAGCTTTATCGGCGACTGGCGACTCAATGAATGCACGCTCTACGTGACCAAAGAGCCCTGCCCCATGTGCTCCGGAGCGCTCGTCATCGCCCGCATTGGCAAAGTCTACTACGGCCTGCCCGACCCACGCATGGGCTGCGTCGGCGGCGCACTCGACCTCGGCGCCCTCCCCGACAGCAATCACAACTTCGAATCCGTCAGCGGTGTGCTCCAAGAGCTAAACCACGATATATTAAAAGCCTTCTTTGAAAAAAAGCGCCAAGACAACGTCGCAAAAAAGGCCGCCGCCCTCGAAGCCAGCGCCGAGGCAGGCGAAGAAGCACCATAAAAACGCACAGCAAACGCATCTCCCATTTGACAGCACGCCTCGATGGCGCAAATTGCCAGCTCTCTCAATTAACCAAAAATCGAAAATAACACATATCATGGCTTACGAACTACCAGAACTCGGCTACGCATACGATGCGCTCGAACCACACATCGACGCGCGCACAATGGAGATCCACCACAGCAAGCACCACAATGCATACATCACGAATGTAAATGCAGCGCTCGCTGGCACCGAATTTGAAGGCAAGTCGCTCTGCGAGCTCCTTTCCGATCTTTCTGCACTCCCCGAAAACATTCGCGGCGCAGTCCGCAACAACGGTGGTGGTCACGCCAACCACAGCTTCTTCTGGAAGATCCTCAGCCCCAATGGCGGCGGCGCTCCCAAGGGCGACCTCGCAGCAGCCATCGAAGCCGAGCTTGGTGGTTTTGACGCATTCAAAGCTGCCTTCGCTAAAGCAGGCGCAACGCGTTTCGGCAGCGGCTGGGCATGGCTCGTCGTCAAAGCAGACGGTAGCCTCGCAGTGACTTCCACTCCCAACCAAGACAACACCTGCATGACAGGCGTCGCTGATGTCGAAGGTAAGCCAGTCATCGCACTGGACGTATGGGAGCACGCTTACTACCTGAAGTATCAAAACATGCGCCCAAGCTACATCGCCGCATTCTGGGATGTTGTCGATTGGGATGCCGCTGAAGCGAACTACCAAAAAGCAAAAGCTTAAGGCACCACCCCGGCCTCTCGACCGGGCCCACTCAGATTTTAAAATGCAAAAGCCGTCGGATCGTATCCGGCGGCTTTTTTGTGTGCGCCCTAAAACCGCCACGCCAGAAGTCGACTGATCTTTTGCCCTTGGCTCATGGGAATCACCGTCACTTGCGCAGCACCGCACTGAGTCAGCACTTTGTTCAACACGCGCAAGTGCTCCCCTTTTGAGACCAAACTCGTAAACCAACCGACCTGTGCCGCAAACTCCGCGCTCTCACGGATCATCTGCGTAATAAACGCGAGCTCACCACCCTCGCACCAGAGTTCCGCTTTCTGCCCACCGAAATTCAACTTGGCCGGGGCCTGGCCTGCCCGCCCCTTGCTCAGATTTTTGACTTTGCGCTGACTGCCCGCCCGTGCGGCTGCCAGCGAAGCATGAAACGGTGGATTGCACAGCGTCAGGTCGAACTGATCGCCCTTACGGATGATCTCCTTAAAAATCGAGCCGTGTTCCTTTTGCTGCACCACCTTCACCAACTTGCTCAAGCATGGGTTGGACTCGACGATCAGCCGAGCGGTCTTCACCGAGACAGGGTCGATATCAGTCGCGACAAACTTCCAACCATAACTTTGACTGCCGATGATGGGATAGATACAGTTCGCACCCGTGCCAATATCGAGCACCCGCACCTGTTTGCCGGTTGGCACCTGCCCTTCACCTGCCAGTAGGTCGGCCAGATAATGGATCATGTCCGCCCGCCCAGGAATTGGCGGACACAAATACCCCGCTGGAATCATCCAATGCCGAACCTGATAAGTGTGTGCCAGCAATGCTTGGTTCAGGCACAGCACTGCCGCTGGATCGCTAAAATCAATGGTTGGCTCACCCGAAGGGTTCTGCCTCACATACGCCTCTAGCGCTGGAACAGCCACGCACAATGCGGAAAAATCGTAACGTCCCTGATGCGGATTACGCGGATGCAGTAAGCCCGACGACTGGGAGTGATTCTTCGGGCTAGGCATTGTCATTCGTGTTCAGGTCAAAAAAGGAAGCACATCGTTCATTCCCGGCCCGTGCCACGCTAAAGTGACGAACATCCATAAGAAGGTGTTGATTCACTCCGCATTTTTCATCAGTAAAGAAGACTTCGACTCTCCCCCAAAAATATATCCCCACATTTATGCGTCCGGAAATTCACTGGCTTCTCCACTTCTGCCTAGACAACCAATTACTAACTGAAGGTCAGGTGACTGGAATGACCTCCAACCTCGACCCAGACACAGACGTCCACGCCATTGCCAAGTTGCTGACCAACTCTGGCTGGATTACTGACACTGCCTTCCTCGAAAGCGCGGTCGAAGCCTCCCTGAATAACACCCGGGACGGCTTTGAGCTCCCCGTGCTTCCCGGAGTATCGAGCGAAGACACCCAGAGTAACGTCGAAGGCTTCCCTGACTTCTCGACCTTCAATGGTCTCAATGATGAAGATCTAAGAACCGCCATCAGAAGCGTGTTCATCCAATGTCAAAAAATCGGCGCAAGTGATTTACACCTGACCGGAGGCGCGCGCCCACGGATGCGCCACCACCGTCGAATCGTTTATTTAAGTAATGCGCCCCTACCGGACGCACTCGCTCGTCGCATCAACTATATGCCACTCACCTCAGAGCAACGGCAAGACTTCGAGACCAACAAGGACTTGGATTATGCCATGACCGTCGGCGATGAGACTGCGGGGTTTAAAATGCGATTCCGCGCGAATCTAATGGAACAGAAGAAAGGCATCTCCGGGGTCTACCGAATCGTGGCAGACCACCTGATGAGCCTAGAAGAGCTCGGATTCCCGAACGCGGAGAACATCCGCAAGCTACTGAGCTACCACAATGGCATCATCCTCGTCACGGGTCCGGTTGGCAGCGGCAAGACCACCACACTGGCCAGCCTCGTCAACGAGCTGAACACCACCCGTAAAGATCACATCATCACCGTGGAAGATCCGATCGAGGTAATGCAGCACTCTGCCAACAGTATCGTGACTCAACGCGAAGTCGGCAAGCACACCGAGTCCTTCAACTCGGCCTTGAAATCCGCCCTACGCGAAGACCCTGACATTATCGTGATCGGTGAAATGCGTGATCTGGAAACCATCGAAATGGCCGTCACCGCAGCAGAAACCGGCCACCTCGTCATTGCAACGATGCACACCCGCGATGCCGCTTCGACATTAAACCGAATGCTAGACGTCTTCCCTCCCTCACAACAAAACCAGATTCGCGCAATGACCGCAGGCTCCCTACGCGGTATCGTTTGCCAGCGCCTGATCCCCAGCGTGGATGACGAAGTCGTGCTCGCCTGTGAACTACTCGTCAACACCACTGCCGTGGCCAACATCATTCGCGATGCGAAAGAGACCGGCTTGGAAAATGCCATGCAGTCAGGCAAACAACTCGGTATGCTCACCATGAACGACTCCGTGCAAGAACTGCTCGACGAAGGCAAGATCACGCCCGAAATCGCCGCGGAGAATATGTTTAATGCGGAAAGCAACGACTAGCCCCCAACAGAGAAATTTTATAGATGAACGAACTGGACACACTGCTGACTGACATGCTCGCCCGCGGAGGCTCCGACCTCCACCTCGCCGTCGATTCCCCGCCCAAGACGCGGATCGATGGCGTCATCCACCCGCTCAACGATCAACCGATTGGCGCATCCGCAATGGAATCGATGCTCAAAGAAGTCACCCCCGCACACCGCTGGGACACCTTTATACAAACTGGAGATGTTGACCTCGCACATGAGATCCCAGGTCAGGCGCGCTTCCGCATGAATCTCTTTAAAAACAGCTGGGGCATGGCAAGCGTGCTACGCCAAATCCCGTCCCGTATCTCCAGCATCGACGAACTCGGCTTGCCCATCGCACTCAAAGACCTCGCATCCTACCATGACGGTTTGGTGCTCGTCACTGGCCCCACTGGCAATGGCAAATCCACGACGCTCGCGGCTGTCATTAACCATATCAACGAAACCTCACAGAAGCAGATAATCACGCTCGAAGATCCGGTCGAATTTGCTCACGACGATAAGAACAGCACCATCATTCACCGCGAAGTCGGTGAACACACCAAGTCTTTCAGCGCAGGACTCAAAGGTGCGATGCGCGCCGACCCTGACGTCATTTTAATCGGAGAGATGCGCGGCATGGAGACGATCCGCCTCGCACTCAACTGCGCAGCGATGGGCATGCTGGTCTTTGCCACGCTACATACAAACAACGCGACCAAGACGATTGACCGCATCATCGACGCCTTCCCCGCCGACGAGCAAAACCAGATTCGCATCATGCTGGCCGAGTCCCTCCGCGGAATCGTCTCGCAGTTACTCTGCCAACAAAAAGACGGCGGCCGCGTAGCCGTGCATGAAATCCTGCTCACACATGGCGCACTGCCCAACTGTATCCGCACGCACTCGCTTTCAAACATTCGCAACATCATCGACCAAAACCGTGATCAAGGGATGATATCGATGGATGCCTCGCTACGCAAACTACTGGAAGATGGTCTCATCACCCAAGAAGAGGCCTACATGAAGGCGATCGACAAGACGCAGTTCAAACCCTGAGTCATCCTTGCCCACGCGCGAAGCAACGCTCCAACCGATGAAAAAAATTAAAGCACTCATCTACGCCGCGCTCGGCGTCATGATGAGCCTGAGCGCATTTCGTCAGGAACATTATTTCATGGCAGCAGGCATCCTATTTTTTGTCGGCTGCGCGATCGCGATTACCCTGACTTCGATCGGACGCTTGCAAATCACTTGGGACGAGCTGGGAGTCACAATCAGTAAAAAGCCAAAGCCTCCGATTCTCTTAGAATGGTCAGACATGCAGAAACTCAAAGTCGATCATCTCGGCTACCACATCAAGACCCGTCAGACCAACTTTCGCATCAGTAAAGACAAGATGCCCAAGGAACTCTTAAAGAAAATCCGCTCCAGCATCCGGGAGAATAAAGCCCCTGCTACTCCCCAACTACCACTGGCGTAGGCGCATCAAAAATCGAGTAATCGCGGTCGATCACATTCAGCCGAGCGACCACTGCCGCAGGCTGAGAGGGCGAACACGTCAAATACAACTCAGCCCCATCCTCCGTCTCCAGTCCCATCCATAGAGTGACCACTTCGTAGTGCTTCAGCAGCCAACCAATCGAATCATGCATCTCCTGACCGTCCGTAGGCAGTTCGTAAAAATCTGCTTGGCGGTTGCTGTGAGACCAAATGACTGTGGTAGGATTATCTAAGGGTTCTGGCACGGGAATTAGATGTGACGCATTTCTAAGTGAGATACAAGTTTTCCGAGAAAAAAATATTCTCTTTAAAAAAAATTCACACGCTAAGGGGCATTCTCCTCAGCTTCCGCTGAGGTTCCAACTAACGCGATACGTTTCACCACCTCCGCAGCGAGGAAAAAACCAAACGTTCCGGTCAAATACGTCGCCGAGCCAAACCCCTGATCGCAATTCAAGCGATAGTCCGCCCCCGTCTCTCTTTGGCAAGACACCGAGCCATCGCCAGTCGGAAATACCGGCAACTCGTCAGTAAACACACAATCGATCTTAAACTTCTGTCGCTTAAACATCGGAAAACCATATTGCTGCCGCAGACGTTTACGCACTTGCAGCAACAACGGATCGTTAATCGAGCGCGCCAAATCCGCGATCTGCACTCGCGAAGGATCAATACGCCCGCCCGCACCACCACAGGTGATCAGCTTCAAGCCCCGCTTCCGCGCCTCCGCGATCAACAGGCACTTATACTTCGTCGCATCAATCGCATCGATAATGTAGTCGAAAGTCGGCTCCAGCAGACGCCCCATCGAAGACTCCGTCAAAAAGCACTCCTCCACCGTCACCACACAACGCGGCGAAATTTTTGCCACACGCTCAGCCAGTAGCACCGCCTTTGAGCGACCAATCGTGCCGTCCAGCGCATGGAGTTGGCGATTCACATTACTCAGGCACACATCGTCCATATCGACCAGCGTGAGATGGCCGATCCCCGTGCGTGCCAACGCCTCCACCGCCCACGAGCCAACGCCGCCCAATCCAATCACGCAAACATGCGCATCCGACAGGCGTTTTAACCCATCGACTCCATATAAGCGCCCAATCGCGCCGAACCGTGCTTCATAATCTGGCATAGCAGAGGAACTAGAAGATCGCGCTTCGAATGAGAAGCACAAATCAACACCTGCCCCAAAGTCCCCTCCCCCACTTTCCGCACTTCACTTTTCATAAATCACTCTTCACTCTCACCAGAATGCCTAAGCTATCCGAGATTGTCGCTTTTTGTGAGTCACGCACCCGCCGCGCCGAAGTAAAGGACTTCCCAGGCGCATACAACGGCCTCCAAGTCGAAAACAACGGCGAAGTCACCAAAATCGCCGCCGCCGTCGATGCCGGCCAGATCCCTTTTGAGCAAGCCATCGCCGCCGGAGCCGATTTCCTCATCTGCCACCACGGCCTTTACTGGACTGCCCCCATCCCACTCACTGGCAGCAGCTATAAGAAGGTAAAGACCGCCTTCGACGGCAATCTCGCCGTCTATGGGGCCCACCTCCCTCTCGATTGCCACCCCGAAATCGGCAACAACGCCCTACTCGCCGACGCCCTCGGACTCGAAAAAATCGGTGGTTGCGTGCCTTACGAGGGCAACGACGTCGCCACTATTACCGCTGGCCCCGCTGGCGGACGCGCCGAACTGGCCGGCAAGCTACAGGCACTCTTCCCCGACACTTACCAAGCCATCGAATACGGCAGCAAGCAGCCCAAACGCATCGCCATCCTCACTGGCAGCGGTCAAAGCGCCGTCGATGCGTTGAAGACCAACGACATAGACACGCTCATCACCGGCGAACTACGCCAACACCACTTCAATATGGCGCAAGAACTCGGCCTAAACCTCTACCCTTGCGGCCATTACGCCACCGAAGTCTTCGGCGTCAAAGCCCTCGCAGCCGAAGTCGCTGCGAAATTCGGCCTAGAATGGACTTTTATTCAAACTCCCTGCCTTTTATAATTCCTAATTCCTAATTTTTAATTCTTAATCCCCCACTAATGAAACGCATCGTCATCATCAACGGCCCCAATCTGGATCGCCTCGGCAAACGCGAGCCATCCATCTACGGCGATCAAACGCTGACCGACCTTGAAAACCTCCTCACCGAGGCCGCTGCGGATCTCGGCGTCGAAGTGCAATTCTACCAATCCAACCACGAAGGCTTCATCATCGACGAGATCGGTGAATTCGTCGACTCCGAAGTCTTCGGTCTGATCATTAACCCCGGCGCACTCACGCATACCAGCCTCGCCCTGCGCGACGCACTCGCCGGCAGCGACCTCCCCGCGATCGAGGTGCACATCAGTAATATTTACAAACGCGAAGAAATACGCCAGCACTCCATGACCGCCAATGCCTGCATTGGCGTGATTTCCGGCCTCGGCTTCGACGGTTACGTCGCTGCCCTACAACATTTAGCGAAGCTCGATTAATTCAATCGTGACACTTCACCTCAACAAACAACACAAAACAACAAACCATCGAAAACATTATGGCCGAAGAACCAAAAGGACTTAACAAACCAGTAACACTCAAAGCTGACCTCGCTGCATTCCTTGGAGCCACTGCGCTTCCACGCACAGAGATCACCAAGAAGCTATGGGACTACATCAAAGAAAACGGTCTTCAAACAAAGACTGAAAACGGTAAAGCTGAAAACGCAGGCAAATACATCGTCGCCGATGCCAAGCTGCTGACTGTTTTCCGCCACACAAACTCAACCAGCAAGTCCGGCAAGGTAACCGACCTACGCAACCTCAAGGAAGGCCAGACCATCAACATGATGCAAATGGCTGCCGTCGTCGGCGCCAACGTCGAGAAATAACACTCGATTCGCACTTAACACATTTACAACGGCTGCTTCCAAACGGAGGCAGCCGTTTTTTTATAGCCCGCGGCATCGTCTCGGTGCGCCCTCCCTCACTGATCCAAACGGCAAGCCCACCTTCAAAGACGAACATACGGCATTGCTAAAAAGTGAGGGTTAAAAATACGCTTGCTAAAATCCACCGATTTCCTAGCTAAGGACTAATGGTTCGCCGAAATAGCTCAGTTGGTAGAGCAATTCATTCGTAATGAATAGGTCGACGGTTCGACTCCGTTTTTCGGCTCCATTCTTCACTTCCTCGAAAGGGAGCAACACTCGGCGACGATCACGCTCGCCCTCTTATTGGCCGGATCGGCCATCTAACTGCGACGAGAAGTCGCATACACGCACGCCGGCAACAGATCGCGGCTCGCAAAGACCCAAAAACTCAACAGAGTCACACCCCATATGGAACTACGTTCACAACTCCTCACACTTTTTAAAACCAAAGACTACGTGCCCATGCGGCGCGAAGAAGTCATCGCCGTCCTCCGCCTCAGCCCCAAAGAAGCCAACGACGCGAATTTTCTGATCGATCAAATGCTTGAACGCGGCGAAATCGCCCGCCTGAAAAAGGACAAGCTCTGCATTCCTGACGACGCCGACCTCGTAAGCGGCCGCATCATGTTTCGCCAAAACGGCGCAGCCACCCTCGTTCCTGATGCCACCGAAGGGAAGCCATCGGTTACCATCGCTCAAGGCTACCCCGTCTCCGTGGAGGATACAGGCGTCGCCATGCATGCCGACCAAGTGCTCGCACGCATTATACGCCACCAACAACCACGCCCTTTCCGAGGCGGTCGCGACAAGCGCCCCGCTTACGATCCGAACGAAAAGCCCAACGTCCGCGTCATCCGTATCCTCAAGCGTGCTCGCGAAGCCATCCCCGGCGCTCTAGAGAAAGGCCGCCACACTTACTACGTCATCCCAGATGATCCTCGCATCACGCAGGACATCCTCGTTCCAGAGCCCTCGAATTCAGGCATTAAGCCGATTCCAAAGGTCGGTGATAAAGTCGTCGTTAAACTCCTGGAGTGGACACAGCGTCACCTCAATCCCGAGGGTGAAATCACCGAAGTGCTCGGTACCAACCACGAACCCGATGCCGAGTTCAAATCCATCCTTTATAAATACAACCTCAACCCACAATTCCCAGCCGCGGTTGAGAAGCAGACGAACAGCATTCCCGACCACGTTCGCAAAAAAGACACCAAAGGCCGCCAAGACTGCCGCGACATCTTCACCTTCACCATCGACCCCGATGATGCCAAGGACTTCGACGACGCCATTTCCCTAGAAGAACTGGACGGCGGTAAAATCCGCGTCGGCGTGCACATCGCCGATGTCAGCGCCTACGTCAAGCCCGGCACCCCGCTGGATGTGGAAGCACAAGAGCGCGCCAATAGCACCTACCTGGTCGGCACCGTGATCCCGATGCTGCCGCATGCCCTGTCCAACGGGCTCTGTAGCTTGGTTGAGGCACAAGATCGACTCACGAAGACCTGCTTCATCACATTCTCCCCTAAAGCCGACGTCGTTGGAGTGGATTTTGCCAACACCGTCATCCGCAGTAATAAACGTCTGACTTACAAGCAGGCCTACGCGTTCATGATGGAAGACGACCTCGAAGTCGTCCGCAAAACTCCACTCCCACCGAAGCACCAGACAGGCTCAACTGGCCGCTCGCTCGACGAAGTCAGCGACGACGAGATGACGCTCCTGCAAAAGTATATTCGTAAGAGTTGGAATATCGCCTCCCAACTGCGCAAACGTCGCTTCACTAAAGGCTCGCTCGATCTCGACATGACTTCGGTCAAAATCTACGTCGACGAGGAAGGCTACGCCGACCGTCTTGAGAAAGAAGTCAACGACGAGAGCCACCAATTGATCGAAGAGTTCATGCTCGCGGCCAATGAACAAGTCGCCCGCGCAATGAAGCGTTCAAACTTCCCCAGCATCTATCGCGTCCACGACGAGCCAGAAGATGAAAAGCTCAAAGAGCTTCGCGAAACGATGATCACCTTCGGCGTGACCTGCGGTGACTTGGGCAAACCGCGCGAAATGAGCATGCTACTCAAAAAGCTCAAAGAGCACCCGCAAGGCTACACCCTAAAAGTGCAAGTGCTGCGCAGCCTCAAGCAAGCGCAATACCGAGCCAGCGCAGACGGCCACTACGGCCTCGCCAAGCCCGACTACACCCACTTCACGTCACCGATCCGCCGCTACTCCGACCTCATCGTGCACCGCGTGCTGGACGGCTACATGCACAAGACGGGCGTGGACTCTGCACCCGACGAACCAGACATCCGCTACACGCAAGGCAAACTCCTGTCGCTCGGCGACCACCTCAGCGTGAGCGAGCGCAACAGCGTCGATGCCGAACGCGACTCCACCAAGACCAAGCTACTCGAATTCTACGAACGCGAGCTGCAGAAGCCTGAAAAGCAGTCGTTCAAGGCGATCATTACCGACGTCAAAAACCACGGCCTCTTCATCGAGCTCACGGATTCCCTCGCCTTCGGCATGGTGCACATCTCGACACTCGACGACGACTTCTACAACCCGAGCAATGACGGCACAGCACTCATCGGACGGCGCACGAAAAAATCGTATTCACTCGGTCAATATATCATGGTGCAAGTCGAGCGTGTTGACCGCTTCAAGCGCCAGATCGACTTCCGTGCCACCGCAACGACCGACAAAATCGATCGCCGCATGGATCCGAAAAAGCAACGCCGCAGCAAAGGCCGTCAAGCCTCAGCCGACCGCATCAACAAAGGTAAAAGCAAAGGCGGCTTCAAAAAGACCAGCGTCGCACCACTTACAAAACGCGGCGGTGGCGGCGGAGCTAAGAAACGCGCCCGCCCGTTCAAGAAGCGCAAATAAAAGTAGGTGGCTTGCTTTAGCTGGCCTCCCGATTGGCCGAATCAGCACCAACCACCCAACGGTCGAGCACCTAAAGGAACTCGACAACGAGGCTCTGCAATCCATCACCCCTGCGTAAAATCAGAAAACTCCCCGCCAAAACGGCGGGTGATCTTCTGAATCGCATCCGCAGCCTCGGCTTCCACCTTAAACCCGATGAAGTGAATGCGCGGTTCAATGCCATACTCACGTGTCAGCGCCCGCAAAGTTTTATCCACATCCTTCCACGGCACATCGCCCGCGCTGGCCTTCGCGGTCTTGCTGCGCTGAAAATCGCCATCGGACACGATAAAAATCACTTCCGGCTCCATCTGGAAGGCCACTGTGAGCGCCCCTTGAATCCCGTCCTCCACAAAGGGCAGCTGCGTCGCCTTCCGACTGGAGCGCACATTTTTAATAATCCAACGCTTCGCCTCCTTCTTATTGCGCGCCCCTGCTGCGATCATGTAGTCGCGAAACGTGCCCACCTGCCGCGCAAAGGGAACCAACCCAAATAGCGTGTTGGCATTGAGCCCGTCCACCAGCATCGAGAGCTCCCGCACAAAGGCATCCGTGCTCACCCCCGCATCACTGGCCTTATTCCAGACCGTCGAGCTATTATCAAACAAGATCAGGATGCGCTGGCCACTGTCCTCGATTCCAAACAACGAGGCCGAGGACGACTCCGTCTTTAAGCCCTGCAACGCACCCAACACACCAGATTGCCCGAGCAAGGCGTCCGACTGCAAGGCCGCCGGGTTACGCTCAATCGGATTAAACTCACTTTTCGGCAAGGCCGGCAACGAGGGCATCGCATCCGGCAATAAGGCCGCCGTGCTGATCCGCTCCAACTGCATCGGCGAGCTCGCCGCGTTCTGAAACGCCGCCAACGCGACCTTATGCTCCAGCTCTTTTTGCGGTAAATAAATCTTCTTCTTTGCCACAAACTCGGGATCATCTCGGAATTCAGGCACCAGCACTACCACAAATACCGCAACAAACAAAAGCCCCCCTTGGATCAGCAATGCCAGCACCAGCGGGCCGAACTTTGAGCGGCGCGTCTTCGACTCATTCGTGGATTCCTTTGATAATAAACGCATACGACAGAATCAAACTGTGCAGCAAATAGGTGAATGGCAAAACCAGAGTCACAAAAAAATGCTGCAAACTCACCTCAGAATCAGCATCCAATAAAAATCTCAAAAAACGCAAAAACTCCGCTTGACTTCGGAACTCCGATTTCTACTGTCTGCGCTTCTTTAACAACTTTTTGGGGTAGTAGCTCAGTTGGTTAGAGCGCCTGCCTGTCACGCAGGAGGCCGCGAGTTCAAATCT
>Ga0209533_1003424_pt1 | contig 14052 bp, 14 predicted proteins | sample COG_04_FD_184748 | JGI IMG/M metagenome (GOLD analysis project Ga0209533, IMG submission 184748) | Pelagic Microbial community sample from North Sea - COGITO 998_met_04 (SPAdes) (version 2) | ecosystem: Environmental > Aquatic > Marine > Neritic zone/Coastal water | place: Helgoland, sampling... | reverse complement strand
ATCCAAACATACTCCAGCCCTGAGGAAGTTCAAGATAAACCTGGTCTTGCGCTGTTGCTAAATAAGATGTCGAAAGGATTAGTGCAAATGTGGTTGAAATATTTCTAAAAATTTTTTTCATTATAATATGTTTAGGGGGTTTGTTTTTTATTTTCAAATATACTAAATAAAAAGGTCAAGTTATTTTTAGAAATAACTTGACCTATAAGGCTCCCCCTCTTGGGCTCGAACCAAGGACCCTCTGATTAACAGTCAGATGCTCTAACCAACTGAGCTAAGGAGGAGTGTTTGCGCTGGCGAAGATAGTAATCTTACTCTAGATTAATAATAAAATTGAAAAAAAACATTGCACCAAGTCCATTTAAATTTAGAAAGTGGAAATCTGTCTATAAAGCAAGGATTCAAATCAAAAACTAAAGAAGAACAATAATGGTTTGACAAACAAATTCTTATGCGAAATAAATGCAAAATTGGATAATTAGAAATACAATAGAATGGTTTACAAAACGTATATTTGCGAACTGTCGAAATTAAGATTAGAAAAGAACAAATGATTAACATTACACTACCCGATGGAACGGTAAAAGAATACCCAAAAGGCACTAGCGCAATGCAAGTAGCCGAAGGTATTAGCAGTGGATTAGCCCGCAATGTTTTAGCCGCAGAAATAAATGGTGAAGTTTGGGATGCAAGTAGAGCAATTCATTCAGACGCTCGTTTAAAGCTACTTACCTGGAACGACGACAACGGAAAGATGGCCATGTGGCACTCTTCTGCCCATTTGCTAGCAGAAGCTATTGAGGCACTTTACCCTGGAGTTAAACTAGCCATAGGACCTCCTATAGAAAACGGTTTTTATTACGATATAGATTTTGGAACACATAATTTCTCTTCAGATCATTTCCCTAAAGTGGAACAAAAAATGACTGAATTGGCACGTCAAAAAAACACTTTTGAACGCATAGAAATCTCTAAATCTGAGGCTATTTCTTATTTTAAAGAAAAAGACGACCAATACAAACTCGAACTTATTGAGGGATTAAACGACGGTGAAATTACCTTCTACAAACAAGGTGAATTTACCGATCTATGTAGAGGCCCACACATCCCTAATACAGGTTTTATAAAAGCAATAAAGCTTTTAAACACCGCAGGTGCTTATTGGAGAGGCGACGAAAAAAACAAACAACTTACACGTATTTACGGCATTACATTCCCTAAAAACAAAGAACTTACTCAGTATCTAGAAATGCTTGAAGAGGCAAAGAAAAGAGACCATAGAAAACTCGGGAAAGAAATGGAACTGTTTACCTTCTCTCAGAAAGTAGGACAGGGTTTACCACTTTGGCTACCTAAAGGTGCGGCATTAAGAGAACGTTTGGAAAACTTCCTTAAGAAAGCACAAATGATAGCCGGTTACGAACCGGTAATTACGCCACATATAGCAAACAAAGAATTATACATTTGCTCCGGGCACTACGAAAAATATGGAGAGGACTCCTTTCAACCCATAAAAACGCCTAACGAGGGCGAAGAGTTTTTCTTAAAACCAATGAATTGCCCACACCACTGCGAAATCTATAAAAGCAAACCTCGCTCTTATAAAGACCTACCGGTGCGTTACGCAGAATTTGGCACAGTATACCGTTACGAGCAAAGCGGAGAGCTTCATGGATTAACCAGAGTTCGAGCTTTTACTCAAGATGATGCGCACCTCTTTGTAAGACCAGATCAGGTTGAAATAGAATTTGAGCAAGTAATAGATCTAGTTTTATACGTATTTAAAGCTTTAGGTTTTGAGAACTTTACTGCACAGGTTTCATTAAGAGATAAAGAAAACAAAGAAAAATACATTGGTTCCGATGAAAATTGGGAATTGGCAGAAAACGCTATTATTAATTCTGCAAACAAAAAAGGTTTAAAAACCGTAGTAGAATATGGTGAAGCCGCATTTTACGGTCCAAAGTTAGATTTTATGGTAAAAGACGCCCTAGGAAGATCTTGGCAACTGGGAACCATTCAAGTAGACTACAATTTACCTGAGCGATTTGAGCTTGAATACACCGGCTCTGACAACAAAAAACATCGACCAGTAATGATTCATCGAGCCCCATTTGGTTCTATGGAAAGATTTGTAGCTGTATTACTTGAACATTGTGGAGGTAACTTCCCTTTATGGCTAACGCCAGATCAAGTATCTATACTACCTATTAGCGATAAATACATGGAATATAGCAAGGAAGTTTTAAATTCGCTTAAAATTTCCGATATTCGCGCCGAGATTGACGACCGTAATGAAAAGACCGGACGCAAGATTCGTGATGCAGAAGTTCGAAAAATACCCTTTATGCTTATCGTTGGAGAACGCGAAGCCGAAGAAGGTACTGTTTCTGTAAGACGTCATGGTGGCGAAGACCTTGGAAGCATGAGCTTAGAGGAATTTAAAATACTGACTCACAAAGAGATTACAGAAAATATAGACGAATTTGTTGTTTAACTAAATTATAGGAGGAACAAGCCATAGCAATTAGAAGAAGAAGAAGTAGAGGCCCTGGTCGTGTCATTAAAGAGAATGAACACAACATTAATAGAGCCATTAAAGCACCTGAAGTAAGACTTACTGCAGGTGAAGGTGTTGAGGAAGGGATATACCCTACTCGTAAGGCAATCGCTTTAGCCGATGAATTAGGATTAGATTTAGTAGAAATTGCTGCCAAAGCTAAGCCTCCTGTTTGTCGTATTGTGGACTATAACAAGTTCTTGTACGAGCAAAAGATGCGTCAGAAAGAGATGAAAGCTAAAGCCTCGAAAGTGGTGATTAAAGAAATTCGTTTCGGACCGAATACTGACGATCATGATTTTGACTTTAAATTAAAACACGCTAAGAAATTCTTAGAAGACGGTGCTAAACTTAAAGCCTTCGTTTTCTTTAAAGGTCGTTCGATTTTGTTTAAAGACAAAGGAGAAATACTATTGTTACGTTTTGCGCAGGAGTTAGAAGACTTCGGTAAAGTGGAACAATTACCAAAATTGGAGGGTAAACGTATGATAATGTTTATCAGTCCAAAGAAAAAATAAAGAACTCATATTTAGGAAATAAAGAGGACAGATCATGCCAAAGATGAAAACAAAATCCAGTGCAAAAAAGCGTTTTAAGCTTACTGCTTCTGGTAAAATTAAGAGAAAGCACGCTTTCAAAAGTCACATTCTAACTAAGAAAACGACCAAACAAAAGCGTAACTTAACTAAGTCTGGTTTAGTACATAAACATGACGAAGCGAACATCAAACAACAATTGTGTAAAAAATAACACAATAGAGTTTATTAATTAACCCTGTACTTAGCATTAAAGATTTTCGAAAGAAAACGCTACGTATAAAAAAATTAAAATTATGCCTAGATCAGTAAATCATGTAGCGTCAAAAGCGCGTAGAAAAAAAGTAATTAAACTTGCCAAAGGTTATTTCGGAAGAAGAAAAAACGTTTGGACAGTAGCAAAAAATGCTGTTGAGAAAGGTTTAGTATACGCCTATAGAGACCGTAAGGTTAATAAAAGAAACTTCCGTGCTCTATGGATTCAACGTATTAATGCTGGCTCACGTCAGTACGGTATGTCTTACTCTGTATTTATGGGAGCGGTTCACAAACACAACATCGAACTTAACCGTAAGGTTTTGGCCGATTTGGCAATGAATCACCCAGAAGCTTTTAAAGCAGTAGTTGACAAAGTAAAAAAGTAAATTCAATAACATTCCTAAATATGTTAAAGGAGCCTTCGGGCTCCTTTTTTTTATTATATATAATTACTTATATTTGTATTTTTAATACTAAAATTGTAAGTACCAAAAGTTTTGAACTAATTGTAAATTTCTTTTATGAAAAAAATAATTCTTTGTACCGTAGTAGTAATTCTATCTGGAACGAAAGTAAGCGCCCAGGAAAATGTTGTAAAAACAAACATATTAAGTCCATTCTTTTACTCCGGCTCCGTTTCTTTTGAACATGTATTTAACTGGAGTTCAAGCTATAACATTGGCATATCCTACACTCCTAGTCAAGATATTTCTGCTTCCTATTTTGATGAAAAACAAAAGCTGACTGGATTTGCGGCAACGCTTGGATTAAGACTTTACACAAAAAAAGACGCACCAAGTGGCTACTATCTTGGTCCGTACTTACGGCACCAAAGTGTTAGCTTAGAAACTGATGATATATCGGCAACACTGAGTGTATCGAGTGCAGGAATCATTACAGGCTACCAATTTATTATAAATGAAGTATTCTCAATAGATATATACATGGGTGGTGGAATAGGCATGTATAATATTGACGAGTCTAGTAGTTTTGATGAGGTGACTGATTTTTTAGGAGGCGGGAAAGTTGTTGGGAGTGCAGTTACGATTGGTTTTACGTTAGGCTATGCTTTTTAAAATATGTATTCAAAAAAAAAAGGCAGCCTATTGGCTGCCTTTTTTTTCATCAAATTATAACTACTTACCTATTCTGGTCAAACCGTCCATTGCAGGTCTGTAAGCAGGATCTAGCATCAAAGTTGTTCTATAATCAGATTCCGACTTTACGGTTTCGCCGAGTAATTCGTAAACATAAGCTCTACCAAAATAAGCTTCCAAATACATATCATCTACCTCAATTGCTTTAGAAAAATAATCAAGAGCGCCTATAGTATCTCCTAAAAACACCTTTAAAACGCCGATGTTGTGTAGAGAAGTTTTGTGTGCTGGGTTTATTTCTAAGGCTTGATTGTAAGCTTGTATAGCTTCTGGGTATGCCCCAATGTTCTGATAAAACATACCCACCTTATAACGGATGTCGTAGCGATAAGGGCGCAGTCTTAATGCAGAATTAAAATAGTCAAGGGCAAGAACATTGCCTTGAGCACTAAACAAAACGCCCATTAAATCGTATGCCTTAAAAAAATCTTGATTTTGATTAATCGATGCTTGAATAAACTTATAGGCTTTTAGTGTATCCTCCTTAACTAAAGCGTAATTACCAGAAAGATAAAGTGCTTCTGCGTTTTTGGAATCAAAACTTAAAATCTCATCTAATTTTTTCTGTCCTTTTTTAAGCTCACCTACGGCCAAATAAATTTCAGCTAAATCAAGTCTACAATTAATATTCCTGGAGTCTAAACGAGCGCATTCTTCCCAAGCATTCTTTGCGTATCGGCTATTTTTCATAGCGTATTCCAACTTGCCTAATTGTTGCCAATAATAGGCATTGGTAGAGTCTAAGCGAACAGCTCTTAATAAATCGCGAGAGCCAGGACTAAGCGCATTACTTTTAAGGTACACTTGAGCTCTGTCAAAATACAGCCTTGCATTGAGACTATCGCTAATGATTTCATTAGAAAGCGAATCTATCAGTGCAGTAACAATAGCAACAGAATCAACTACAATATTTGTTGTTGTAGGTTTAGTAGCAGTTTGTTCCTGGCAAGAAAAAAGCAGCATACACAGACTTAAAAATAGCGTATTTCTCATAGTAGCTAGATAAAAGAGAAGCCTAAAGGATTCTTATTAGGCATTTTGAATTTGTTCTACAATTTTAACTTCAAGCTCGTTAGCTAGCTCTTGGTTGTCGTCGAGTAAACGCTTAACAGCATCTCTACCTTGACCAAGCTTTGTATCTCCATAACTAAACCAAGACCCGCTTTTCTTAACAACACCGTATTCTACACCTAAATCAACAATTTCTCCAACCTTGGATATTCCTAGGCCATACATAATGTCAAATTCCGCTTTACGGAACGGTGGAGCTACCTTGTTTTTAACAACCTTTACTCTTGTTCTGTTTCCAATTACGTTGTCACCGTCTTTAAGTTGAGTACTTCTACGAATATCTAAACGTACAGATGCATAAAATTTTAAGGCATTCCCTCCAGTTGTTGTTTCTGGGTTCCCAAACATTACACCAATCTTTTCACGAAGTTGGTTGATGAAAATACACGTACAACCTGTTTTAGAAATTGAAGCAGTTAGCTTCCTAAGAGCTTGAGACATTAAACGTGCATGTAAACCCATTTTGGAATCACCCATTTCACCCTCAATCTCACTTTTTGGAGTTAAGGCAGCAACAGAATCAATCACTATAATATCAACTGCACCCGAACGAATTAAATTGTCGGTAATTTCTAAGGCTTGCTCTCCAGAATCTGGCTGTGCAATAATTAATTCATCAATGTTTACGCCTAAATTTTCGGCATAAAAACGATCAAAGGCATGTTCTGCATCAATAAAAGCAGCAATACCTCCAGTTTTTTGAGCTTCTGCAATTGCATGAATAGCTAAAGTTGTTTTACCCGAAGATTCAGGCCCGTATATTTCTACTACCCGTCCTTTTGGAAAACCTCCTATTCCTAGAGCTAAATCCAATCCTAATGATCCTGAAGAGATGGAAGCAATATCTACCGACGGTACATCACCCATTTTCATTACCGCGCCCTTTCCATATGTTTTCTCCAACTTGTCCATTGTTAGTTGAAGTGCTTTTAACTTTGCTTCTCTTTCCTTATCCATGATGTTTTTATTTTCTGTGGCAAATTAAACCTAAAACTGTGTCAATTAATGACACTTATTCGTACGACTCTAATATTTGGTTGCTGTGGTCTTTTGTTTTTACTTTTAAGAATATCTTTTCAATAATTCCTTTTTCGCTTATAACAAAAGTTGTTCTGTGCACACCATCGTATTCCTTACCCATAAATTTCTTAGGGCCCCATACGTTGTAGGCTTCAATTACAGCCCTATCCTCATCGGCAATTAAACTAAAAGGTAAGTTGTATTTTTCTATAAACTTTAAGTGTCTATTGGCAGGATCTGGGCTTACACCAATAATTTCAAAGCCTTTTTTCTTTAACCCAGTATAATTCTCTCCTAGATTACAAGATTCTGCAGTACAACCAGGAGTCATGTCTTTTGGATAAAAATACAAAATCACTTTTTTACCCGAGAAATCGGAAAGCGAGATGGAACTTCCATCTTGAATTACAGCATTAAAATCGGGAGCTTTATCACCTATTTGCAAACGTGTCATATGAAATAATGTTTTACTCAAAATTAAAGAAAATGCCTCGATTGAACGAATCAAACGAGGCAGTATTTATTAACAATAAATAAAATGCTTAATTACCTATAAACACAAATGGGTTTATAGACTTGGTAGTAATTAAACTTGAAGATTTCGCGTAATCTAACACAAAATTTAAGGCTTTAATTGAGGGTTTAGTATTGTTATTAAAAGGTAAGCTTTTACTGGAATCTTTAGAAGCACCAGAAAATTCGAAATGAGTAGTTGTTTTTGCCATAGATCGGAGTTAATTTAATTTATAACGCCAACTATATTGGTTTATTGCACCGACAAATTCACATTATGCTTCTCTTGTAATTTTCTTAGGTTGATTAATGCATAGCGCATACGACCTAGAGCCGTATTAATACTAATATTGCACTCCTGAGCTATTTCCTTAAAGGTCATGTCAGCGTAAAAACGCATTTCTAAAACCTCTTTTTGTTCTGCAGATAAATAGGTAATTAAAATTTTAAGCTCTTTTACAACCTGAGACTGAACCATTACATCTTCTGTGCAATCTTCTTGCCCTCCAATAATATCAAAAATATTAAACTCATCGGTAGATCGAATCATTTTTACTCGGGCGTTTTTACGAAAATGATCGATGACCATATTGTGAGAGATTCGCATAACCCAAGCAATAAACTTACCTTCTTCGTTGTAACGACCTTCGTTTAACTTATTAATAACTTTGATAAAAACTTCTTGAAAGATATCATTCGCCAAGTCTACATCCTTAACTTTAGAAAGAATGTAACCAAAAACCTTGTCTTTGTGTCGAAGAATTAAATGTTCTATGGAAAGGGAGTCGCCAGATAAAAATGCACTCACCAAATGTTGATCTGAAATATTTTGCACACACATAAGCTACCATTTAGGTTAAACATCAATTAAAATGTAATAGGTAGAAATGCTTCTATAGGCAAAATTTTTTGGTTCGTATTAATTTGCAACTAATATAGAACATTTTTCAACAATCATACCAAAGGTTCAAACGATTACATGTTAAAATTGCCTAATTTTGCAAAACTGCAAAAAAGGCCTAACGATTTATGAAAGATTTTAACCAGCTGGATTCGAAAGAAAACATCCTTATTAAAGGAGCTAGACTTCACAACTTAAAAAATATAGACGTTGCAATACCGCGTAATAAGTTTGTAGTAATTACGGGACTTTCAGGCTCAGGCAAATCAACCTTAGCTTTCGATACACTCTATGCAGAAGGCCAAAGACGCTATGTTGAAAGTTTATCTTCGTACGCCCGTCAATTTTTAGGAAGGCTTAATAAACCTGAGGTAGATAGTATAAAGGGAATCTCTCCAGCAATTGCTATAGAGCAAAAGGTGAATTCTAAAAACCCTCGATCTACCATTGGTACAAGTACTGAAATTTATGATTATATAAAATTATTGTTTGCGCGAATTGGTAAAACCATTTCACCCGTATCGGGTAAAGAAGTGAAAAAACACAATGTACAAGATGTTGTAGACTTTATTCTTACCAAAAAAGAAGGTGCGAAATTTTACATTTTAGCTCCTGCTAAGATAGGCGATCGTGAGTACAAACTGTATCTCGAAATGCTCCTTCAGCAGGGATATCATCGCTTAAAACACAATGAGGATATTTTAAGAATTGAAGATGTATTAGAAAATGAGACACAACTAAAAGGTTCTTTTTACTTATTACTAGATCGATTGAGCTTAAAAAGTGAAGATGGATTTATTGAGCGATTAGCAGATTCGATTCAAACCTGTTTTCACGAAGGAAAAGGGGATTGCTTAATTGAGTTTATAGATACAAAAGAAAAAAAACTTTTCAGCAATCGGTTTGAAGCAGATGGTATTGTTTTCGAAGAACCCAGCATTCACTTATTTTCATTCAACAATCCATTTGGTGCATGTAAAACTTGCGAAGGTTATGGCAGCATAGTTGGAATTGACGAGGAACTGGTCATTCCAAATACCGGTTTATCTATTTATGAAGATGCCATAGCATGTTGGAAAGGAGACACGCTTTGTAAGTATAAGGATGATTTGGTTTTTAATGCAGAAAAGTGGAACATCCCCATTCATAAGCCCTATTATGAGCTTTCAGAAGAACAAAAAGAATTCATCTGGAACGGAAATAAAACATTAAAATTTAAAGGAATAAACCCCTTTTTTAAGGCTTTAGAAAAAAAGAACTATAAAATACAAAACCGTGTATTGCTTTCTAGATACAGAGGTAAAACACTGTGTAATACTTGCGAAGGAAAGAGACTACGAACAGAAGCCAACTATGTAAAGGTAGGCTCCTACTCTATTTGTGAGATTGTAGACATGCCAATAGACGAGCTTTCGGTACTATTTAAAACCATAAAACTTAACAAACACGATACCGAAATAGCAGGAAGACTGCTCATTGAAATTCAAAATAGAATTCAGTTTTTGATGGATGTTGGTTTGAGTTACCTCAGCATTAATCGACGTTCCTCAACCCTATCTGGAGGAGAGTCGCAGCGTATAAACTTGGCAACATCTCTTGGAAGCAGCCTGGTAGGGTCTATGTATATTTTAGACGAGCCGAGTATAGGACTACATTCTAGAGACACACAAAGACTTATTAAAATACTACGTTCTTTAAGAGATGTTGGAAATACCGTGATTGTGGTAGAGCACGATGAAGACATTATGAAGGCGGCAGATTTAGTGATAGATATTGGTCCAAAAGCAGGAATGCATGGCGGAGAGCTCATGTTTCATGGAACCCACAGCGAATTAAAAAAAGAAACTAAAAGTCTTACAGCTCAGTACTTAAACGGTGACTTAAAAATTGAAATACCTAAGAAAAGAAAATGGACAGACTCCATACTTATTGAAGGAGCTAGACAGCATAACCTTAAAAACATCTCTGTTAAAATTCCTTTAAATGTTTTAACCGTAGTAAGTGGAATTAGTGGCTCTGGAAAAAGCACCTTAATAAAAAATATTTTTCACCCTGCCTTAGTTAAAGCATTAGGAGGTTACGGCACTAAAATTGGTCAATTTGACAAGTTATCAGGCTCTATAAAAAACATTACTGGAGTGGAATTTATAGACCAAAACCCAATCGGTAAATCATCGCGTTCCAACCCGGTTACCTATGTTAAAGCCTACGATGAAATAAGGAATTTATACGCTTCCGAAAAACTTTCTGACGCTAGAGGATACAAAGCAAAGCACTTTTCGTTTAATACCAACGGAGGAAGGTGCGAACACTGTAATGGTGAGGGTGAGGTTACTATTGAAATGCAATTTATGGCAGATGTTCATCTACAATGCGAACACTGCAAAGGAAAACGCTTTAAAGACGAGGTTCTCGAAGTGAAATTTAATAAAATGAATATTGCGGACGTCTTAGCGATGACCATAAATGAAGCCATCGACTTTTTTGATCAAGGACAACAAACCAAAATCACAAAACGCTTAAAACCTCTTCAAGATGTAGGATTGGGATACATTCATCTAGGCCAGTCCTCTTCTACATTAAGTGGCGGAGAGGCTCAAAGAGTAAAGCTGGCTTCCTTTTTAGGAAAAGGTAAAAGCAGCGGGCAGCAATTCTTTATTTTTGATGAACCAACTACTGGACTTCACTTCCACGACATAAAGAAACTCTTAGAATCGTTTAATGCACTGATCGAAAATGGACATTCCATTTTAGTTATAGAGCATAATTCTGACGTTATTAAATGTGCCGACTGGTTAATTGACCTCGGCACAGAAGGCGGTAAAAACGGAGGGCAATTAATTTTTGAAGGACTGCCAGAAGATATTATTAATTGCAAAGAAAGTTCTACTGGAGCCTTTTTAAAAGAAAAGTTTCAGTAATAAAAAGCGTTCTATAACAACTCTTTAATTCGAGTTGTTTGTTTACTACTTAAACTAACTTCGAGCACAAATAATATCTTCTTAGATTCCATCAGCGAATTATTTATACCATCATTTAGCTATCTTTGTTAAGATAAAAAACCAGCAATTAAGAAATGAAAAACGCAAGATTTGCCAAAGAATCGGTAACCATAATTACCGAATTAGTTCTTCCAAACGACACCAATACATTGAACAATTTAATGGGAGGACGACTTTTACATTGGATGGATATTGCCATGGCAATTTCAGCACAACGCCATTGTAAACGTATTGTTGTTACAGCTTCTGTAAACAATGTAGCTTTTGAGAGACCCATACCTATGGGGAGTATTGTTACACTAGAGGCTAAAGTATCGCGTGCATTTAGCTCGTCAATAGAAGTTTTTGTGGATGTGTGGATGGAAGATCGTATTTCTGGAGAAAAAAGTCATTGCAATCAAGCTATTTATACATTTGTAGCAGTTGATCAATTAGGCAGTCCTATACAGGTACCAGAGGTAATACCTGAAACTGAAGAGGAGAAAAACCGTTACGATAGCGCTTTAAGAAGAAGACAATTAAGCTTAATTTTAGCTGGCAAGATGAAACCCGAAGAGGCTACCGAGCTCAAGGCTCTGTTTGTATCTTAATAAGAGTACTAGTGCTTGTAAGAAATTAATGGAAAGGTTAAATTTAAACAAGCCTTTGCTTAAAATTATTTGTTCGCGAAAAGTATTTTTTCACAAAACCCAACTACACAAGAACAAAAAACACCTAAAACAAGCTTAAATTTTAAAACCAGACAAGTCGTGTTCCATACATTTAAAGTGTCCTTTCGGACATTTAGAATAACCAATTTTAGAACACGGACGGCATGAGAGGCCTTTTACTTCAAGAATCTTAGACGCCGGATCTGCTTGATATGGATACATACCCAATTCGGGAACTGTATTTCCCCAAACGGAAACAATTCGCTTTTTAAAAGCCGCAGCTATGTGCATTAAACCTGTATCATGACTAATAACCCAGGCAGCTTGTTGTACAATACTTGCCGATTCGTCTAGCTTAAACTTACCGCAGGCATTGTATACCATAAGTCCAACTTCTTTCTCTATAAGTGCTCCTTTAGCAGCATCTTCAGGACCACCTAGCAATACAATAGGCGCGTCTAACGTCTTGCAAACATCTATAAGTTTTTGAGTAGGCATCAATTTAGTAGCGTGCTGTCCTCCAACTACAAAGCCAACATAACCATTTGCATGTAGCTTAGGCAGTCGACTTAAGTTAACATGAGATTCTTTCGGAATAAAGTAATCTAAGCCACACATATCGTTCACAATCCCAAGATGGCTTACTGCGTCAAAATAGCGGTCTACAATATGTTTATTTGGCATTTTATCAATATTGAAATGAACCAAAAGCCACTTTTGAACATTTAACTTAGGAAAAGATTTAGACGATACATTTAGCAACTTCTTCAAACGAAAGGTTCGAAGATTCGCATGTAAATCCACAATAAAATCGAAGTTTTCGTTTTGTAGATGTGCAATTAATTCTTTAGAAATTTCTTTATCGAAAGCATGAACCTTGTCTACAAACGGATTATTTTCTAGAATGCGCTTAAAGGAAATTTTGGTTAAATAATGCAGCTCTACGTTTAGTTGTTTTTTAAGACAACGAACCACAGGAGTAGTTAAAACAATATCTCCAATAGAGCTAAAACGTAGAATAAGAATTTTTTTCAACACAAATAATTTGAAACAAAAATACATAAAAACATGAAATAAAAACGACCCTAATAATTTAATAGGCAATTTTGAAACTTTGTAGATAGTAGACTATCTTTGGCTTATGATTCTTACAGACACGCACAGTCATTTATACGACACTAAATTTATTGACGACCAAAAGGACGTTATAGACCGAGCATTTAAAGAAAATGTAAAACGCATTTTTCTTCCGAATGTGGATGAGCATACCGTAGAGAAAATGCTAGAAATTGTAAAGCAATACCCAAACAATTGTTTTGCTATGATGGGCCTTCATCCTTGCCATGTAAAATCGAAATACAAGGACGAATTAAAAACATTGAAAGCCCATTTGGATACCAATATGTTTTGTGCCGTTGGCGAGATAGGAATGGACTTGTATTGGGACAAAACATATTTAGAAGAACAAAAAGATGCTTTTAGGACTCAGATCCAATGGGCTAAAGAAAAGAAAATACCGATTGCCATTCACTGTAGAGATGCTTTTGAGGAGGTTTTTGAAATCTTAGAATCGGAAAAAAGCAACGATTTAAGAGGCATTTTTCATTGTTTTACAGGAACACTAGAACAAGCTCACAGAGCAATAGCCTTAAACCTATTTATTGGAGTAGGTGGCGTAGTAACCTTTAAGAAAGCTGGATTGGATAAAATTATTCAGCAAGTAGATTTAAAACACTTGGTTTTAGAAACGGACAGCCCTTATTTAGCCCCTACACCAAACAGAGGAAAGAGAAATGAGAGCTCTTACCTCATACATATTGCACAAAAGCTTGCAGATTTACATGACATTTCTCTTGCTGAGGTTGCAGAAATTACCACAGAAAATTCTAAAAAAATATTTGGATTTTAATATGAAGATACTACTTATATATACTGGCGGAACCATAGGAATGATTCACGATACAGAAAGTGGAGCCTATATTCCATTTGATTTTGAAAACTTACAGGAGCAAATTCCTGAACTAAACCAATTGGATTGTGAGTTAGAAGTAATTTCTTTTGACAAGAGTATAGATTCCTCAAACATGCACCCAAAAGTTTGGACGCAACTCGGAAAAACCATTGAGGATAATTACTTAAAATACGATGGTTTTGTAATACTTCATGGATCAGATACTATGGCTTATACATCCTCTGCTTTGAGTTTTATTTTAGAAAACTTGAACAAACCGGTAATTCTAACCGGCTCACAACTTCCATCCGGAGTGCCGCGTACAGATGCAAAAGAAAATTTAATTACGGCCATCGAGATTGCTACATCTACTAGAGATGGCAAACCAGAAGTACCCGAAGTAGCTTTATATTTTGAATACCAATTGTACGCG
>Ga0209533_1003422_pt1 | contig 14060 bp, 15 predicted proteins | sample COG_04_FD_184748 | JGI IMG/M metagenome (GOLD analysis project Ga0209533, IMG submission 184748) | Pelagic Microbial community sample from North Sea - COGITO 998_met_04 (SPAdes) (version 2) | ecosystem: Environmental > Aquatic > Marine > Neritic zone/Coastal water | place: Helgoland, sampling... | reverse complement strand
ATAAATGATAAATTTTTATATATTAATAGCTTTTTTTTTTCTAAATTTATCATTTTTAATATTTTTTAATAATATCAAAGTATTTCATCAAATAATTGACAAACCAGACAAGAAAAGGAAATTTCATAAAAAACCTACGCCATTAGCAGGTGGTATCATTTTATTTTTTAATATTATTTTATATGCCATATTATGCTTTATAAATAATGATTTATTAATCGAAGAAATATTTTTTAAAAATTTTTTAGAATTTAAATTATTTATTATTTCATGTATTTCATTTTTTATAATAGGCATATTAGATGATAAATACAATATTAAGCCATCTATAAAATTTTCATTTTTAATTATACTAATCTTTATATTATTATATTTTGACTCAAATTTAAAAATAATTGAAATAAACTTTTCATTTTTAGATATAAGTATTAACTCTATAAACTATTCTATAATCTTTACTTTATTTTGTATTTTAGTTTTTATTAATTCTTTCAACATGTTTGATGGTATTAATCTTCAAGCTAGCACATACTCACTTATATTAATTACAATTCTAATATTTTATCTAAAATTTTCTTTGTTTTTAAATATATTATTAATCTTCATACTATGTTTCAAATATCTTAACTTTAAAAATAAAACTTTTTTAGGTGATAACGGAACATTATTAATTTCTTTTATTTTTAGTTTTATATTTATTAAACTTTACAATGAAAATATTATCATTCATTCTGATGAAATTTTTATTTATATGATGGTGCCTGGAATTGATATGATAAGGCTTTTCTTTACAAGAATTTTAATGAACAGAAGCCCTTTTTCTGATGATAGAATTCATATTCATCATTTATTACTTGATAAATTTACATATTTGCAATCCTTGATTATTATTAATTCATTAATTTTGATGCCAATACTTTTAATGAAAGTCAATATTAATAATTTATTTTCAATTTTGCTGACAATAACTCTTTACACAGTAATTATAATTAAGATTAAAAAAGTTTAAAAATTATTTTTTTTAGACTCTAGTTGTCTAAAATAATCATAATATGCTATTAATCCGTCTTTTAATAAAATTTTAGGCTTCCATCCTAGCATATTAATTTTTTTGCATTCTAATTTTCTTATTTTTACTCCATCGGGGTATGTTTTATTAAATATAATTTTTCCATCATACCTAGTAATTTTTTTTATCATTAACGCTAGGTTTTTAATTGAAATATCCACACCACTTCCAATATTTAAATAGCTGTAATTAATTTTTTTATTTATACAAAATTTAATACCTAGAGCCAAATCATCTACGTTAAGAAATTCTCTTTTTACATTACCGCTTCCCCATACTTCAACTACATTTTCTTTATTTTTTTTTGCATAATGGAATTTTTTGATTAATGCAGGCATAACGTGGCTGGATTGAAGATCAAAATTATCTCCCTCTCCATATAAATTGGCAGGCTGCAATGAAATAAAATTTTTATTATACTTTTCTTTAAGGTATTCACAGTATTTAAGAACTGCAATTTTTGCAATAGCATAACCTTCATTTGTTTCTTCTAAATTAGAATTTAATAGATACTCTTCTTTTATAGGTTGTGTTGTTTTTTTAGGATAAATACAAGCCGATCCAAGGTTTATCAATTTTTTAACGTTAAATTTTAAACAAGATTTTGCAATATTTAACCCTATTATAGTGTTAATATATAGATAATCTGATTTATATTTAGAATTATCCATTATACCACCAACTTTTCCAGCACAATTTATAACTATTTCAGGTTTATTTTTTTTAAACCATTTTTCTACATTTACTTTATTTGTAAAATCTAAGTCTTTTCTTTTACACGAAATTATTTTTAAATTTTTTGAATTAGATAATAATCTATAAACAGCAGAGCCTACCATTCCCTCTTGCCCTGCTATAAGTATTTTTTTTATCAAAATTATTATATGGTTTAATTGTTTAAATTTTTTTTTGCTAAATTCAGATCATGTATTAGCATTTCCTTAATTAGTTGATCTATCGTAATTTTAGCTTTCCATTTTAATATTTTTTTTGCTTTTGAGGAATCACCAATTAAATTATCAACTTCATTTGGTCTAAAATATTTCTTACTAATTCTTATGATAATACTGTTTTTATTTAGGTAAGGGTATTTTTTTTTATCAAAAGAAATTACTTTAGCTGTTTCATTCAATCCAGTTCCAGACCATTTAATTTTAATATCAAGAAACTTTAGACAACTTTCAATAAAAAATCTTACTGAATATTGTTTACCAGTTGAGACTACAAAATCATCTGGTTTTTTATGCTGTAAAATCTTCCAACACATCTCAACATAATCTTTAGCGTGTCCCCAATCTCTCAATGAATTAATATTTCCCAAGTATAAGCACTTTTCGACACCCAAAACTATTTTACTTAGTGACATTGTTATTTTTCTGGTGACGAAGGTTTCACCTCTTCTAGGAGATTCGTGATTGAATAAAATTCCATTGCTTGCATGAATTCCATAACTCTCTCTGTAATTTTTTGTAATCCAGTATGCAAATAATTTAGAACTTGCATAAGGACTCTTAGGGTAAAATTTTGTTTTTTCTGTTTGTTTTTTATCTTGAATCTCACCATAGAGTTCAGATGTGGATGCTTGATAAAACCTTATTTTTTTTTTTGATCCTAAATCTTTGATAGATTCTAGAACTCTTAAAGTACCTAGAGCATTAACATCAGTTGTATATTCTGGCATTATAAAGCTTATTCCAACGTGACTCTGTGCAGCTAAATTATAAACCTCGTCTGGCAATATTCTTTTTATAATACCAGAAATAGAATTAGCATCTGTTAGATCACCATAATGTAAGAAAAATTTATTCTTATATTTTTTATTAAGATAAATTGAGTTTATTCTATCTGTATTAAATGAAGATGCTTTTCTTTTAATACCATGAACTATATAATTTTTTTTCAATAAAAACTCAGCAAGATAAGATCCATCTTGTCCTGTAATTCCAGTTATTAGAGCTTTTTTTAATGCCATATTGTTAAACTTATTATTATAAGAATAATGTATTATATAATAAAAATGAAAATTTCAATAATAACTGTCTGTTTAAATAGTGAAAAAACTGTAAGGGACACAATTAACTCAGTTCTTTCACAAAGTTACAAAAACATTGAACATATTTTTGTAGACGGAGGGTCAACAGATAAAACTTTAGATTTATTGAAAAAAAACCCAAATAAAAATAAAAAAATATTTATAAAAAAAAACAGTAACATTTATGAGGCTATGAATTTTGGTATTAAAAAATCTTCTGGAAATATTATACAAATATTAAACTCTGATGATGTTTTAGAAAATAATATGATAATTGATGAAGTAATTAAGAATGTAAAAAAATTTCCTGATATTAATATTTTTCTAGGAAATGTTGTTTTTTTTTCAAATAATAGATTTAATAAAATTAAAAGATATTTTGTTTCTAATAAAGAAAAAATAAATAACATAGTGAATGGTGAAATGCCAGCACATCCTAGCTGCTTTATAAGAAAAGAAACTTATGAAAAGTTTGGTTTGTACAATACAAATTTGAAAATAGCTTCAGACTTTGATTTCTTTAACAGAGTCCTTTTGAAAAATAAGCAAAAATATAAATTATTAAATAAAAATATTGTGAGAATGAGGACTGGTGGGATCTCTGACAGATTTCTTAAAAGTTATTTAATATGTAGTGAGGAAATAATATTATCTTTAAGACAAAATCAGATCAAATTCAATAAAATAAAAATATACTTGAGGTTCATTAAAAAAATTAAAGAAATAATTAATTTTGATCAAAAAAGTTTAAATAAAAGCTATGAAATATTTAAATTTATATTTGATAAGAGCTTTTATGACAAAAAAACTATTAAAATTATAAGAAACACTAAATTTATTAATTTTAATAAACAATTTATTCTGTCAGGTTTAAATTTAGCGTTTATGGGATACTTAATGAGGGGAGATGTATTTCTTTCAAAAAATCTGTATCATTGGCCAGACGGCGTTTATACAAAAAAATTTATTAATATAAAAAAAGTAGCTGGATTTAAATTATTAAATCAACTTATTTTACCTAAAGATATTAAGCACATACATGTTATTGGAAACTTATCAAACTTTGGGAAAAAATATTTAATAAGTAGATACAAAAAAAATATTATTCATACACATTTATATTATGGAGAAGAAGATAATAAAAATTTTAAATTTTATAAGTCACTCAAGAACACATTAATATTATTAACCCTACCAACACCAAAACAAGAAATAATTGCAGAAAAAATAGCCAAACAAAATTCTCAATATAAGATAATTTGTATAGGTGGGGCTTTAAATATTGCATCTGGGGAAATTCCATCAGTCCCAGTTCAATTTGAGAAGTATGAATATATTTGGAGATTAAAAAATGATACTTTTAGAAGATTAAATAGAATTATTATATCTTTTTTTCACTATCAAAAAGGGGCAATTAATAAAAAATTTAATAACCTAATCTTTAAAATAAATGATGAGTAAAAGAATAAACTATTGGGTGTGTGATAATTCATATAACACGGGAGAAGGAAGATTAGCTTCATTTTTTTTACAAGACTTAAAAAAAAACTATAAAATTAAAAAGATTAAACAAACATATAAAAATGCTGTTATTAATCATAGATATATATCTCCCTTTGTTGGAATATTCTATTGTTGGATTTATTATCTAAAAAATAAAAAAGTTTGTTATATTAATTATTTACCTCTTTGGAATTTTTTAATTTTTTTATTATTACCACCAAGAACTATAATTGGCCCAATAACTGGGGGCGCACAATTTGTTGATGAGTCTTTTTTTATTAGAAGCTATTTATTTCCAATTTTTTACAAAATAAGTGAAATCATAATTAATAAACGTAATTATAATATTATTTTTGCAACAGAATTATTAAAAAATTATTTATCAAAAAAAACTAAAAAAAAATCAATTTTTAATTATATTGTTAAAAAATTTAATTATAAAAATAAAAATAAAAAAAAAAATATTGACTTTATAGTTTACTATAGAGTTCATAAAAATAAAAAAAGCCTATTTCCTTATAAATTTATTCACAATTTAATTGCTGCTAAGTTTAAAATTATTATTATTGGTGATAAGTTAAAACATAAAAAAGTAATTAATTATGGCAATATAAGCAATTACAATTTAACTAAACTTCAGGCTAAAGCAAAATATACAATTGCTTCAGCAGAAAACATATATAGTCTTTTTACACTAGAATGCATAACACATAATATGAAAATTATTATAGATAAAAAAAATAAATCTAAAATTAGATTTTATAAAAGTAGTTTTTTAAAAATTAACTTTGAAAATACTAAAGAATTGAATAAGATAAAATTTATTTAATAATACAAAAATATGACAAAAATATACTCAGATACAGCAGACCTTAAAACTATTAAAAAACAAATTAAAAAATATAAGATTGATGGTGTAACAACAAACCCCTCAATAATGAGAGCTAATGGTGTAAAAGATTATAAAAAACACTGTTTAAAAATTTTACAAGTAACAAAAAAAAAACCATTATCTGTTGAAGTATTTGCTGATCAACCGAGAGAAATCTTAGACCAAGCAAAAAAAATTTCATTATGGGGTAAACATTTATTTGTGAAAGTTCCAATTGTAAATACTAAAGGAAAAATACTCACCTCTGTAATTCAAAAATTAAACTCTAGCAAGATTAAGTTAAACATAACAGCTATATTTACTTTAGAACAAGTTACTCAAATTAAAAAAGTGATTGATTATAAAACACCAGTAATAATATCTATATTTTGCGGTAGAATTGCTGACAGTGGGTTAGATCCCGAAATTTTAACGAAAAAAGCTGTTAAAATATTCAAGAGTCATAAAAATGTTCAAATTCTTTGGGCTAGCACTAGGGAAGTACTAAACTATCAACAAGCCAAAAAATGTAAATGTCATATAATTACAATGAGTCCTGGGTTGATTGACAAGCTAAATACAAAAAAATTACCATTAAAAAAATGGTCAATAAAAACGGTTCAGCAATTTTTTGCTGATGGAAAAAAATCTAATTTTAACATTTAAATATTCTTTCAATTTCACTAAAATATCTGATTGTGTATGATGGTTTTTCTTTAAGTTTCTCTTTATAATCTTTGTTAATGAATATTGTTTTACATCTAACTTTGTGTCCTGCATCAATGTCTTTCCATCTATCACCCACAACATAACTTTTTTTTAAATCTATATTATATTCTTTTGATGCATCTATCATCATGCCTGGATTAGGTTTTCTAAAGATACAATTCTTTGAACTACAAAAACAAGTATATATCTTTTTAATAGGAAGAATTTTTTTTAAGTAATTGTTAATTTCTATAACATTCTTTTTTGTATTAATTCCTCTGTAAACATCAGGTTGATTTGTGATAATAAAAATTAAAAATTCTTTATTTAATTTTTTTAATATCTTTTTTACAGAGGGAAATAGTTTTAATTCACTTAAGTTTTTAATGGCTATAGGTTTTTTATCTGATGATAAATTACTTTTAATTAATGTACCGTCTCTATCAAAAAAAATTGCTTTTTTTCTAATTACCACTTCGTCTTGTTAACTTGTAATTTTGGATGAGAAACTAGTAAATGCCATATTAATGCCTGAAAAGTCTCCGAGATAGGTGTTGCAAGTTTTTTATCTTCAACATCAACAAATATGCTAATAGTTGAGTTTTTATAGGCATAACCATCTGACCTACCAACAATAGAAATAATTTTTCCCCTTTTTTTTGAAGCGAATTTAATAGCCTTAATTAGGCCAATAGAAACTTTTTTTTTATAATTACCCCCACCTACAGAAAAAACCATAAGAACATCTTTTTTCTCAAAAGAAGATAGCTTTAGGTAGGTGTCAAATATTGTCTCAAAGCCTTCATCATTCGTTTTAGCAGTTATTTCAGAAACATTATCAACTGGTGTATAAGCATCAATATTGCATAATTTTCTAAAATCATTTACAGCATGTGATGCATTTCCCGCACTACCTCCAACACCAATGATGAATAGTCTGCCCTTATCATTTTTTAATTTTTTAAGTATGCTTATTATTTTGGTGATCAGAGTAGCATCTATTTTGTTTAAAGATTTTACAATATTTTCTTTATATAGTTTTATAAATTTCATTTAATATTATTTTAAATAATTAATTAGCTCTTTTATGCCATGGTATGATCCGATTTCATAGAATCTTTTTTTAACTACATACCCTTTTAATAAGTTTCTACGAGAAATTTTATCAAATAATACTGATAAATCAAATTTGCTATCTTTCTTAACACCTTTAAAAAAAGCTTTATTTAAATATGACACACCATAGTCAATATATAAAAGTTCATTATTTGTTTTAGATTTGTAATAATGAATTATATCATTATCCACAATTTCAATATTACTTCTATCATATTTATTTTCATTTTTATATATGGCCATTATTGATCGATTATTATTTTGTTTTAATCTTTTTATATTAAAGTCAAAATAACTATCTCCATACATTACATAAAAATTTTTTTTCAGATAATTTATTGATTTTATAATGGCCCCACCTGTTCCTAACAACTTTTTGCCATCACTTATTATTTTGACATTTATAAAATCTATATTTTTTTTTACATATTCTTCAACCATTTCAGATAAATAACCCACTGAAAGAATCACATTTTTTAAATTATTTTTTTTAAGATATTTTAATTGATGGTATAAAAAAGGCTTACCATTTATATCAATTAAACATTTTGGTTTATTTTTTGTAAATTTTTTAACACGTGTACCTTTTCCACCTGATAAAATAATAATATCATATTTAATCACAAAATTTGTTTAACACCCTCATGATCAAATTTAAACCTTACTTCCTCTAATTTCTTATGAGCCATAGCTTTTCTTAGGCGATTTGGAGTGTTTGTATAAAACAATAAAAATCCACCACCCCCTGCTCCAATTAATTTGCCACCAATTGCCCCATTCTTTATAGCAAAGGTGTAAATCTCATTAATCGTTTTATTTGACATATTTTTAGATCTCTGAAGTTTATAATTCCAATGCTCATTCATTAATTTTGCAAAATTATTGCAATTACCTTTTAAAAGTTCTTTTTTAATTTCTAACCCAAGTGACTTTACATAATCAAGATTTTTGATTATCTGGACATCACTTTTGATTGTCTTTTTGTTTTGCTCATTTAAAATTATAGATGAGTTTCTTGAGAAACCTGTAAAAAATAATAATAGATTATCTTCTAGGTCCAATACGGTTTCTCTACTTATTTTTAAATTTTTAGCTTTTACTATTCCATTTTTATTTATGTTAAACTCAGAAATTCCACCATATACTGATATATATTGATCTTGTTTACCACTTGGCTGTTTTAGTTTGTTAATTTCTATATCACATGCTTTTTCTGCTAATTCTCTTCTACCAATCATTTTTTGGTTAAACGAATATATTGCTTTAATCATTGCAGTCGAAAAACTACCTGATGATCCAAGACCTGTTTTGCTTGGTATATCTGTTAATGTTGTAATTTCGATTTTATTTTCTATTAGTTCTTGTTTCAAAACTTCTTTGATAATTTTATGTTTTATTGTTTCTACTTTATTAGTTTTTTCAATCTTAGAATATTTAAGATAAATTCCTTTTTCAAAAGGTTTAGTTATTGTTACGTAAACATATTTATTAATAGCAGCAGAAATAAAGAAGCTACCTTTTTCTTTATAATAAGAAGGAATATCGGTTCCCCCTCCACCAATACTTATTCTCAAGGGACTTCTAACTATTATCATGATTTAGATTTATATATGTTGTTAATTATTTTTAGATTTTCATAAGCGTCTATTATTCCAGGAACAGAAGTTCTTTTTTTGATTATATCATCATAAAAATCATTCAATTCCAATTTCCAGGAATAATCTTCAGTTTTAAAATTATATATATTTTTTTTTGGAGGCCCCATTTTTTTTGACATTTTATAATAAGTCAAAGTTTCTCTGCCATAACTCCGCCCAAGTCCATTTATTTCAATTTTTCCTTTTTTTCCAAAAATCTCAAAAATAAATTTATTTTTCCATTCGGTACATGATGCATGTAAAAAAGCAATATTATTTTTTTTGTTTTTTAAAATTAAAAAACAGTTATCCTCCAGGGACATTTTCCAAAAACTAGTTGTTAATAGAGATTTATGAGCTTCTATATTTCCTAGAAAAAACCTTGAAAGATCTATTAAGTGAGAACCTTTATCTATTAATTCTCCTCCACCTGAAAGTTTTTTATTAAATCGCCATTCATTATTATAATTCAGTCTGCCACCATGTCCGTATACAGCTCTTATATACATCAATTTACCAATATAATTTTTTTCTATCATTTTTTTTGCTTTTATGAATGAGGGATGATAGCGATGATTGAACCCTACTCTTACAGCTAGAAATTTACTATTTTTTAGAGTATTATTTATCTTCATAGTTTCATTGGTTGAAACACCAGCAGGTTTTTCAACAAATACATGAAGTCTTTTTTTTATTGCCGTTTTTAAAATTTTAGAATGCATCTGATGTGTTGTACATATTATAACAGCATCTAAGTTTTTTAATCCAATTAAATCTTTCCAATTTTTTGTTAATAAAATGTTTTCATTTGCAAAATTATATTTCACTGAATTAATTTTTGGGTCTGCACAAGCTATAAGATTAAAATTTTTTGGTAAATTTGATAGTCTTTTAAGTCCTACTACTCCACAACCTATTAGTCCAATATTAATAATTTTTTTCATTATAAAATGATTTTTCTACGTAATGTATAAATGTCATTCTTAGTAATTTTTTTAATCTTTTCCTTATCCCAATCTTTAAAATTATCCCATCTAGAGCTAATCATTTTTCCAGATATACTTTTCCCTTTTTTGCTATAAAGAAATTCTATTAAATTAAAAACCTTATTTAATGACTTATCAGAATATTTTATCTGTTTTCGTACATTAACTAATTCATCATTTTTAATCAATGAACTTTCAATTTTTAGAATTTTTTGGGTCATTTTTGAATTTATAATTCCAGGTGAAATAGAGTTAATTCTTATACTTTTATTTTTTATTTCTTTTGACAAAATTTCTACTAATTTTACAAGTGCTATTTTTGACAAAGAGTATGGACTGAAGTTTGTTCTTAAGCTTGTAACACCGCCACCAGAGAATAATATTATCAAAAGATCCTTATTTTTTTTTATAAATGGATAAATATTTTTAAATAAATATACGTACGAAAAGAAATTTATATTAAAAGTTTTAACAAAATTATCTAGATTTAGCTCAAAAAAGTTATTAATTTCTCCCTGTTCTCCTACTGTATTAATCAATATATCAGCTTTCGTAAAAATTACCTTATCTTGATTTAACTTTCTTTTTAACTGTTTTACGTTTGTTAAATCAATATATTTAAATTTTATAATCTGATCTAATTTTTTAGGAAATAGTTTTTTTATATATGGAATTTTTCTTTTTGATTTTAAATATAGATATAAGTTATGACCATTTCTGTAATATTTTTTTGCAATATTAATTCCAATACTTCCTGATGCTCCAAAAATTATTACATTTATTTTTTTTTTAATAACCATTCACTTCTTAATAGGTAGTTACTTGTAATTTCTATTGATTCTTTTATTGTAAATTTAGGTTTCCAACCAGTAGCTCTTATTTTTTTAGTGTCTAAGTATATAAATGGATTATCTCCAATCCAACCTCTTTTTCCACCTTTGTATTTAATCCTTGGTTTTGTACCCATAATTTTACATATAGTTTTTATTGAGTCTTTAACAGTACAATGTTCATCAGTTCCAAGGTTTATTATGTTTATATCATCTTTATAATATTTCATTGCAATGTGCATTGCTTCTAAACAGTCTTCTATATTTAAATACGATTTTCTCTGATTTCCATCTCCAAGCACTCTTAGTTCATTTTTATTTCTTTTTAATTGTTTAATAAAATCATAAACATGTCCATGGCTATATTTTTCTCCAAGGATTGATACAAATCTGAATAAATAAGATTTAATATCATAACCTTCACAATAGGCAGAAATAATAGATTCTGCAGAAAGCTTTGATGCGCCATAAAGAGAAGTTTGAATAGGAAATGGACAGTTTTCTTTAGTAGGTATTTGATCAGATTCTCCATAAACAGAACCTGTTGAAGAAAATGCAATTTTTTTTACTTTATGTTTTAACATCGCTTCTAAAATATTGTGTGTGACTATTATATTTTGCTGAATATCCTTATTTCTATGTTTAAGTCCAAACCTTACATCAGCATTTGCAGCTAAATGAAAAACAGTTTCAATATTTTTAAAGTATTTTTTTATATCATTTTTAAATAAATCAACTTTATGAAAAGTAAAAAATTTACTAGTTAATACTTCATTCAAAAACTCTTTTTTTCCAGTTGATAAATTGTCTAAACCTATTACTTGATATCTTTTATTTAATAAAAATTTTACTAAATTGCTACCTATAAATCCAGCACATCCAGTTACCAATATTTTTTTCATTCGTTATCTGTTTGCTGTAAAAATGACTGTTTCTACAGGTGTTAAAATTGATGGAAATTTAAAGCCATACTGAAGAATAAATTTTCCTTGCTTAATTTTTTTATATTCAATATTTTTAAAATTATTTTTTTTAAGTGTCTCAATAATTATTTCTTTTGTATATTGAAAAGCTGGTGGGTGCTTAAGAAATTTATTTATCAAATAACTTGTTGGTTTAAAAAGTATTTTTTCAATTTTATAAAACCACCTAGGTACACAAGATTCGACTATAATAATTTTTCCATTCATTTTCAAAGTTTTTTTACATTCACTAATACATTTATTTAAATTGATTAAATTTTGACTTACATTTTCACCAATCAAATGATGCAATAACATTACAAACAAAGTGGTTTCAAAATTTTTTAAATTTGTTGGAATATCTAGAGCACTGCCCACTTCTAATTTAATATTATTTGGTAAAGATTTTAAGTCAATCATTTCATCAAGATCAAGTCCAGTTATTTCATTGATTTGGCTTGTATCATAATCAAAACTACCTCCATGGCCAATATCTAATAATTTATTTGTACCTAACAAATATTTTGTAATTTCATTATATAAAATTTTATAGGTATCAATATTAGATATATTTTTTTGATAAATCTCATTTTTAGAAAAAAAATCAATATTTTTTTTTTCTGTAGATTGATTTTTAACTTTATTCATCAAAATTAAATTTTTTATCAATTATAAAATTTGGTCTACCTTTAACTTCATCATAGATTCTTCCAACATACTCACCTAACAAACCTAGTCCAAATAAATTTAATCCTGAAAAAAAAGTAATAAATAAAATTGTAGATGATAGTCCAGGTGTGACATTTGGATCAATTAATTTAATTATTATATAATAAATGCCAACTAAAAAACTTAACAAAGCAAAAGAAAAGCCTAAAATTGACATTAGAAATAATGGTTTGGAGCTAAATCCAAATATTCCATTAAAAGCAATTTTAATTGAGCCTAAATATTTGTTATATTTACTATTGCCCTCAAGTCTTTCATCACGATCATATTCTATAAACGTTTGTTTAAAACCTACATATGCAACCAACCCTCTAAGAAATGCATTAGGTTCTTTAAATTTTTTCAAATTTTCGATTATTTTTTTTGAAATAATTCTAAAATCACCTGTATCTTTTGGAATTTTGATGTCTGTAATTTTTTCGATGAAAATGTAGCCAACTTTTGTAATAATTTTTTTAATTATAGTTTCTCCTTTTCTCGATTTTCTTCTAGTTAATACAACGTCAAAACCATCATCAATTTTCTTATTCATATCAAATATCAATTCAGGTGGGTCCTGTAAATCACAGTCTATTATTACGCATCTATCTCCAGTGATATTTTGAATACCTGCCATTGTTGCGGCAGGTTGACCAAATCTTCTGGATAAAACTATCAATTTTATCTTACTATTTTTAGAAATATGTTCTTTAATTATTTCTTCAGTTTTATCTTCACATGGATCGGCTATAAATAAAATTTCGTAATCAATTTTTATTTTATTGATAGTTGCAACAGTTCTTTCTAAAAAAGTTTTGATATTTTCTTCTTCATTATATACTGGTATAACAACAGAAATTTTACTCATAATTAATTACAAATTTTTTATTTTTTAACATAATTTTACAATTTTTTTTATTTTGTATTATTTTATTTGTATTTAATACTTTCAAGTTTAGATAAGTATTTAATATATAATCATCTTTGTTTAAAGATATACTTTTACAATTTTCAAATTCATCATAATCTTTATGATGCCATGTTACTTCACTTTTATAATAAGGATTAATTATTGATGGAAAACTGTCATATCTTGCGATTCCATCATTAAAAGTTGAAAACTTATATAAAAAAAATGATGCAGCTAAAATGATATAGAATTTATTTATTTTTAAGCTTTTTAAATCTAAAGCAAAAAAAATATAAATGAAGGGGAAGAAATATGTATAAATTTTTATTAATGTCCAAAAACTTTTTTTCAAAAAAAAATAAATGATTAAAGTTAATAAAATTGTAAAAAAAATAATTAAAAAACTTTTATTATATTTGTTACCAATTAATGTTCTTAGATTTTTAGATATAATCAAAATTAAATAAGCACATAATGAAGTGATTATAATAATTTGTATTAATATTTCAAAATTATTATCAACTTTTCCTGGAGTAATAAAATACAGCCCCGAGAGGGATGGGAGTATATTTAAATATATAAAATAATATGCACTAGAAAAATGTTTATCATGCAAATATTTTACTAATTCTTGAAAATTCAATTTTGATAATAAAAGTTTTATTTCTAGAACAAAACTTTGATCCAAAACTAAATTTTCTTTTCCTATTAAAAAACTTCCAAAATAG
>Ga0209533_1003417_pt1 | contig 14072 bp, 11 predicted proteins | sample COG_04_FD_184748 | JGI IMG/M metagenome (GOLD analysis project Ga0209533, IMG submission 184748) | Pelagic Microbial community sample from North Sea - COGITO 998_met_04 (SPAdes) (version 2) | ecosystem: Environmental > Aquatic > Marine > Neritic zone/Coastal water | place: Helgoland, sampling... | reverse complement strand
GTGCCTTTTGGCTTCGCGCTGCGGTTGCGTGTCGCTTCGCTCGGAAGTGGCTAAAGCTCCGCGGACGACGCGGAGGTCGTCCCTCCCGCATGTCCACAAAAAAAGAGGAGGCATCACGGCCTCCTCTTTCAAATATTGTTGATGGCCTACGCCTTACTGGTCTGGTGCGATCTGACTGAGCAAATTCTCGATCACATCATGTGATGAGTAGCTCACGGTGTCCCAATTGACGAAACGCCCCAACTTAGTGACATCGTCACCGCTCGTTACGATCGCTGGCTCAACACCACCATCTTTAAATTTTTGTGGCATACCGATCGCGGCCATCAAGCCATTGCAAAGACATTTACGACCGACCGTATCCTCTTCTTTACCACCCTTCTTCAGATAATCCTTCACAGGCTCTGATGGACAACGGTAACCAATCGTGGCATCCGCCTTTTTATAAGGGTGACGCAAGTAACAAAGGTCGCAGATACGTTTGCGAGATTCATAGACCTCCTCCTCAAAGATAGTGCCTTCGAGATTGACGACCTTGAAGGGAAAGCCAGTCGGTGAGCCACGTGAATCGGTAAAGATCTTAGCTTCGCCAGTTTTAACTTTTTCCAGCACGCGCGTCTTAATCGAAGGGTCGAACCCCGACTCATTGCTGTAGGCAAATGCTGTGCCCACTTGCACACCAGCAGCACCAGCTGCCAACGCATCTTTGAGGCCAGTCTCCGAAGAGCCGCCACCAGCGAGCCAGAAAGGAATACCCAGCTTCGCGAGCTGAGCCAGATTTGCTTCGTCTTTCACGCCGTAGATCGGCTCATCATTCTCGTCCAGCTTCATTCCTCCACGAGGTGGTGCATTATGACCACCAGCGACGTGACGCTCGACGATGAATCCATTGACTTTACCGGTCGATTTTTTCGCAAGCGTAAGTGCCAACACATTCGAGGAAATGATAGGGAAAAAGTCAGGGCGCTTCAACTTCGGCAATTCGATATCCGGCAAATGTGAACGAATCCACTCAAGCGGATCAAAACGGCTAAAATAGGCATCCTCCTTATCCGCATCTTCGACATTAATACGATACTCAACCGGCTTCCAGTCAGCCAAAGCATCCAAAATCCCAGGAACAGTGCGTGGGATACCCGCGCCCATGAGCACATTGTCCACACCAGCAAGCATTGCGCCGAACATGGAGGTCAAATTCGGCATTTGGATCTTCTCGAGGAAGTTCACACCGACGTGGCCTTGATGCCCTTCCTTCGCAAGAAAGACTTCGACGAAATTAGCTGCAATCGTGAGGTCGACGACGTTTGCACTCGGGTCGACACGGAAGCCTGCGGTCAGCTTCGATGGCTTATCATTCTGCTCCGCTTCGGACTTGAAATAACGTGCGATAATACGCTCTGCCACTGCTGGCACTGGAAACGCTGCCAAACCGCGGCGCATGTGACCACCGATGTCCCCATGCTGCAAACGTCGAATAAGCACGGAATCCAACGCCGTTCCGGAGATCACTCCGAGCTGTCCGACTGAGGACACTGAATTCGCAAGTCTCCAATCGGAAACACCAGCGCCCATACCACCTTGAATGATTTTTGGAAGAAACATATATACTAAATTTTTAGATTTTTAAGCAGGCCACATCACCGTGGACATCAAAACTAGTCAGGCAAGCTGACAGTTCAGAGCCCATCGTGCGAACATTATTACACAAAAAACCAATAAAGCGTCTTTTATACCGAAAGCATGGATGCTCCCCACGCCTCAAGCACGCGCCACCCTTTTAAACAAGCGGCCTCGAAGCCAAACCCGACAGATCAAAGATCACGTCATTCTCATAAAGACTCAGACTTCTTTTGACATCAACCACTGCCCAAACCATGGCACGAGCCACCGCAGCAGGGGCAACGCGACGATACTGCCTCAATCGACCGTGTAAAACCAGCGGCCCAAGCACTGCAAGCAGCCCATTTGCCAACACCTCTTTCAGCCGGAAATCTGCACGATTCAAACTCCCAGCAAGTAATGAAGGTCGAAAGATATGTAAAACTGGCAGTTTCAATGCGATCAGCGCCCCCTCCATCGCCCCTTTCGTTTGTAAATACAACGATCCAGCCGACACATCCGCACCAAGCGAACTGACCACCGACAGCGTCCGTGCATTCAATCGCTTCGCCAGTGCCCCGACCTGCAACACAATATCGCAGTCGACTCGCCGAAATGCCTCGGCAGAACCCGCAGCCTGCAGGGTTGTGCCAATTGCACAAAACACATCATCCACGGACTCCTCTAGCGACCAACCCGCCAAACGCTCAAAATCAACAACGTGCTCCACTATTTGATCGCAGTTCAACTTCAGCAACCGACGCCCCACACTGTGAATTCGATCGTAGCGACCAGAAGCCAACAGCTCTTTCAACAATTCGGAGCCAATCGCACCCGATCCGCCGACCACAAGTGCCGTGCGGCCCCGATCATGCACTAACCTCGATTCCATACTATCAAACGCCCACTTAGGATCGAAACTGCTAATCCAACGTCACTTGTTTTTTAGCAGCAGTAGCGCCACGGCGCGGGCCAACACTCAACTCCCCGGTGCCCGATAGCAACACAGCCGCAGGCCGCGTCTCAGGAAAATAGGAAAAGATAATCACCATAATCACAGTGATCGGCACACAAAGGAACATGCCCGGAATCCCCCAGATCGAGCCCCACAGTCCCAACGACAGCAGAATCACGATCGGGCTCAAATTCAACCGATTGCCCATTAATTTCGGTTCCAGCAAACTGCCGATACAGAATTGCAACCCCGTCAACACCGACGCGGTAATCACAAACGGCCCGAGCGTATCAAACTGCACCAAGGCCAACATCGACGGAAATGCAGTCGCGATAATCGAACCAATCGTCGGAATGAAATTCAGGAAAAAAATGAGCACCGCCCAGAAACTCGCAAAATCCACACCGACGAGAGACAGCACAGCATAACTGAGGATCGCGGTCGCCGCACTCGTCAGCACTTTAATCCCAATATAAGAGCGAATATCTGAACGAATCTTCTCCATCAAGCCAGTCACATCTTTCAGACGATCTGGATGTGTGACTAGGCAACGCATTTTTGCCGCGAAGGTGCGTTGTTCCAGCAACAAGAAGATCAGATACAAAATGATAATACCCGCACTGCTCACCAACGAACGCACCGTCCCACCGAGGTTCTGCAAGTAACTACGAAAATTAATTTGAGCAAAAATGTCCTTTAGGTTCGGCGCATTTTCGACTCCAAACAAGGCATAGCCCTTATAAATTAAATTCTCGAGATTCTGCTGATACAACGGCGCCACATTGATCACATTCGTAATATTCACCGTAATCAACTGAACGACCAAGCTCAAGGACGCCAGAATCACCGCGATCGCGAAAATCATCGCAATCGGCCGCGGCAGCGCAATGCCTCCGATACGCAGCATGCAAATCGTATGCGCCAAGATATTGATCAAATAAGCCACCGCTCCGGCGATCACGAGGGGCAACAACAGAGTCTGCCCAAGGTAGAGCAAATAAAAGGTAAAAAAGACGATCAACATCGTCATCGCTACGCGCTGCAATTTCATACCTACAAACTAATAAGAAGCATTCGGGCGTTGTCCACCACGGAGCACCGAGAATATCCGCGAAACCTACCACTTGATGTTTTTCATAAACGCGATAACGTATCTCCCCATGAAACATATAATCCTCATCGCACTCAGCCTTTTCATCTTCGCCTTCAGCCTAAACGCTGCAAAGCCCGATAACGCAGGAAAGCCCAGCAAACAAAAGACTGTCCAAAATCAACCCGAAGCGCAGGACTCCGATTCTGACGCAGTCAAATCGAAGAAAAAGAAGGAGAAAAAAGAAAAGAAGGAAAAAGAAGCGAAGCATTCAGACGATGATGACGACGACGACGCGGAAGAAGCTAAGAACAAGAAAGAGAGAAAAGCGAAGCAGGAGAAAGAAGCGAAGCATTCAGACGATGATGATGATGACGACGACGCGGAGGAAGCAAAGGACAAGTCCAACAACAGCGACAAGACGGATGCCGAACGCAAAGAAGCCGGCAAAGGTTCAGCAACCGGCCAACAAAAACGCGAAGAACACAGTCGCAAATGGTGGAAATTCTGGGGCGAAGAGGAATAGAAGAGCCTGCCCCCCCCGTCTCAACGCCGATCAACTCTGCTGATCATGCGCAGGAGTTAAGTTTAACCTCCTCCAACCAACAGTAAAGCACCGGAACCACGAAGATGGCCAGCAGCGCAAGGCACATCCCACCAAACGATGGGATCGCCATCGGCACCATGATGTCAGCACCACGCCCCGTTGATGTCAGCACTGGCAACAACGCCAAGATCGTAGTCACACTGGTCATCATCGCAGGCCGCACGCGCCGCTCGCCGGCCTCGACGGTCGCCGCGCGGATGGCCTCGATGGTCTGCGGATTCGTCTCCTTGAATCGCTGTTGAAGATAGGTGCAAACGATCACGCCATTATCCGTCGCAATGCCGAACAGTGCCAAAAATCCGACCCAGACCGCGACGCTTAGGTTAATCGTCCCCATTTGAAACAAGTCCCGCAGGTTCGTGCCAAACAGATCAACGTTCAAAAACCAGGACTGCCCATAGAGCCACAACATGATGAAGCCGCCCGACCAAGCAAAAGCGATGCCTGAGAAAACCAGCAACGTCGTCGAGGTGCGCTTGAATTGAAAATACAGGATCAACCAAATCGCGAACAATGCGATCGGCAGCACCACCATCAGCGTCTTTTCCGCCCGCACCTGATTCTCGTAGCTACCGGTAAACTGATAGCTCACACCATCTGGAATGCGCAGCTCACCACTGGCAATTTTCTGCTCTAGAAATGCCTGCGCTTGCTCCACCACTTCCACCTCCGCAAATCCCTCTTGCTTATCAAAAATCACGTAACCGACCAGAAAGGTATCCTCACTCTTGATGACCTGCGGCCCACGCACGTAGTTGATCGTGGCCAACTCCCGCAGCGGAATCTGCGTGCCATTCGGTGAAGCCACCAGAATACCTTCAATCGAATCAATCGAATCCCGCAACTCACGCATATAGCGCACGCGCACCGGATAACGCTCACGACCTTCCACAGTTTGCGTGACAGGCTTGCCGCCAATCGCCACCTCGATCACATCCTGCACCATTGCAATCTTGATACCGTAGCGGGCAATCGCCTCACGGTTGATATCAATCTCCAGATACGGCTTCCCAACGATTCGATCCGCCAATACCGCCTCTGATTTTATCGATGGCACCTGCTTGAGCATCCGCTCGAAATTCAGCGCCACGGCGTCCAACGTTTCAAGGTCTGGCCCATATACTTTCAATCCCATCGGCGCACGCATCCCGCTTTGTAGCATCACAAGGCGCGTCGCAATCGGTTGCAACTTGGGAGCCGACGTCGTGCCGGGGATCGCAGCGGCAGCGATAATTGCATCCCAAATATCATCGGGAGTTTTAATCTCATCGCGCCATTGACGATACGGTCGTCCATCGTCATCCGCAGTCAATTCACCAGCATCGTCGCGTTCAAACGCCTCCGCGGATCGATCATACGCAAAGGTCAACACATGCCCCTGCTCGTCGCTAATGTATTCCGATTTATAACTGATGACTGTCTCAATCATCGAAATCGGAGCAGGGTCAAGCGGACTCTCCACACGCCCCAACTTCCCCACGGCACTCTCAACCTCGGGAATCGAATGAATCGCCAGATCTTGCTTGCGCATCACATCCATCACCTCGCCGATCGAGGCATGCGACATCGTGCTAGGCATAAACAAATAAGAGCCCTCATCCAGTGACGGCATGAATTCCTTCCCCAAGCCAGGCACCGCATGCGCCATGGCCATGTAGGGCTTTGAATGTTTCACGAACTGCGGCATCCAAATCGTAAGCGAGCCGAATCCCAACCACACCATCAAACCAAACAGCACAAACAAACTACACAGCCCAAGAAACAGCAGCTTCACCCGTAACAAATAAGCCAGCATCCGTGCATAGTGTCGAATAAACAAATACACGCTCCCCAACAGACTACCGATCAAACCGACGACAAATACCACATTCGCAATCGAACGATTCGGCCCGAGCGGCTGCCAATCTCCCGCTAAGAATACTGCTGTCATTAAGGCCACAAAAAGGCACAAAAAGACACGAAAAAATTGACTAAAGGAGGATGGACACTCCTGTCCATTGACCGTGTCACCTCGCCATGAAAAAAGACCACAGGACCAGCGGGACAAGAGTGCCCGGCCTGCTTTTGGTGTCTTTGTGTGCCTCTTCGAGGCTAAGAACCAATGCGCCAAAGGAGGGATAACCGTCAGCGCGACGACAATCGAGCCAATCAACGCAAAGGTCTTGGTATACGCCAGCGGTTGAAAGAGCTTCCCCTCTGCCGCTCCCATCGTAACGACGGGCAAGAAACTAATGACTGTCGTCAGCACCGCTGTCACCACCGCACCACCAACCTCGGTGCAGGCACGATAGACCACTTCCAACCGATCTTCCTCGACCGACGCTTCATCCAAATGCCTCAAGATATTTTCGACCAGCACCACGCCCATGTCCACGATCGTCCCAATCGCGATCGCGATGCCCGACATCGCCACCACGTTGGCATCCACCCCAAACACCTTCATCCCGATAAAGGCAAACAGCACCGCCAACGGCAACACGCCGGAGATCAGCGACGTACTGCGCAAATGCAGCAGCATCACCAACACCACGATGATCGTCACCAAGATCTGCTGCCGCACCGCATCCTCCAAAGTGCCGAGCGTTTCTTGGATCAATCCCGTGCGATCATAAAATGGCACCAACTGCACCTGACTGACCGTGCCATCTGCCAATGCCTTCTGTGGCATACCCGCCGAAATCTCAGCGATCTTCGTCTTCAGTCGCTTAATAACCGCCAACGGATTTTCACCGTAGCGAGTCACCACCACGCCGCCCACGGCCTCCGCTCCGGATTTATCCAATGCACCACGACGCAGTGCCGGCCCGAACTGAATCTCCGCGACTTGGTCTAAAGTAACCGGCACATTATCACGCTGCGTAATCACGGTCTGCCGCAGGTCATCCAGGTTCTCAATAAAGCCCAAGCCACGAATCACATACTCGACACGGTTGATCTCTATCGTGCGTGCACCCACATCGAGATTACTACCGCGCACCGCATCAAACACTTGATGCAGCGCGATGCCATACGCACGCAACGCATCCGGATCGACATCAACCTGATACTCTTTCACATAGCCGCCAATCGACGCGACCTCGGCCACGCCATCAACCCCCTGCAATGCGTAGCGCACATACCAATCCTGTGCAGAGCGTAGTTCTTGCAGATCCCAACCGCCCGTCGGATTTCCATCCGCATCCATACCCTCCAGGGTATACCAAAACACTTGGCCAAGCGCCGTCGCATCCGGACCGATCTGCGGCTGCACTCCCAGCGGTAAGGTGCCACTCGGCAAGCTATTCAGCTTTTCCAAAATCCGACTACGCGTCCAATAAAACTCCGCCTCTTCCTTGAAGATAATATAGATCGAAGAGAAGCCGAACATCGAATAACTGCGCACGGTTTTCACCTCAGGCAATCCCAGCAACGCGGTCGTCAACGGATACGTAATCTGGTCTTCAATGTCCTGCGGCGAACGTCCGGCCCATTCGGTAAAAACGATCTGCTGATTTTCACCGATATCCGGAATCGCATCCACTGGCACCGGATCACGCGGCAGGTGTTTAAACTCCCAATCAAACGGAGCCACCATTGCGCCCCAAAGAATCAGAACCGCAGTGAAGAGAACGACCACGAGCTTATTCTCGAGGCAAAATCGTATCAGTTTATTGATCATAATGGGGTAATCGCCTCCTTAAGTTCGCCGCAGTGCAACATCATCGAACCATAATACGGGTTCATTAACTCTCGGTCACTTTGCAGCCAGTCGGCACCACGGTCTTCATACACCATAGGGCAGTGCATCAAATACAACTCACCTGAAAAGGCATCGGGGTTTGCTTTGACGGCTGCAATCATCGCATTCGACAGTGCCTCGAAATGCGGCCGTCGTATGCCGTCCAACGAATCCGCGGCCATCATGACATGGATCAAATCAGCCATCGACCCAACATGCCCGGTGATCGCCATCATGGCTTTGAGCGCTTCCTTCGAAGCGGGCAAATCATCCGCAGCCAGAGCGACTTGTAGTTCCAAATACGGTGCCATCAACTCGATTGCCACCTCGACAGATTGCACCATGGTATCACCCGAGCCTGCCTGCATCGACATCATACTCGACTTCGCCTGAATCTGTAGCGCACTATCGATTTTGAATGCGCCGCGTGTGACCACCCGCTCCCCTGCTTTCAAGCCGGAGACCACGATAAACACATCGCCCGCCTTCGGGCCTAAGACCACCTCGCGCCCCTCGTAGGTGGGACGCTCCGTATCCGGCACGGCTACATAGACCACCGCACGCTTGCCGGTCTGCAACACGGCGGAAGCCGGAACGACGAGCGGCGCCTCTTGCTCTGATAGATCGACATAACCGAGCTTCTCCGCAGTTACCAAATCCATACCACACAGGTCACAAGAGCCCTCGTCGACTTTGACGACTTCGGGATGCATCGGGCAGATCCATTTATCCGAAAAGTCAGGCGCAAAGACATGCCCATTGGCACCGATACGCGAGCGCACGATACCGCGCACAAACATCCCCGGCTTGAGCCGACCATCCGCATTCGCAACATTCACGCGCACCCGCACCGTGTGCGTCTGGCGATTCAGTTCCGGCTCGATAAAGGCGATCTGCCCCGTGAACGTTTCGCCCGGATACGCTTCGACCGAAAACTCCACCGACTGCCCGTAGCGCAACCATGACAAATCGGATTCGTATGCATCTAGGAACAGCCACAACTGACTCAGATCGACGATACGAAACAGCGGCTCACCGGTCTTCACATAATCCCCCTCTTTCACCTCCTTAGCGACCACCACACCTTCGATCGGCGCGCGCAGCTCGAAATGATCCTGGACCTTACCAGATGCCAGCAACGCATCGATTTGCTCCGGCAATAAACCCCACAGCCGCAATTTCTCGCGCGCGGCCATCGTGATCGAGCTGTCCGGGGCGCGTTGATACGAGGTCTGCAACTCACGCTGCGCGGAGAGTAAATCCGGACTATAGACTTCCGCCAAATGCTCTCCGCGTTTCACTGGCACGCCCGTGTAATTCACATAGAGCGTGTCGATCCGCGCCGGAAAACGCGCCGTTAGCGACTGCTCTCTAGTTTCATCGTATTCCAACTTCCCCACCAGTCGGATCAACGCCTCGGGAAAATCCGCCTTCACTTCGGTGGTCGCAATCTCGGCCAGCGCACGCGAGCTTTCACTCATGCTCATCGCGCGCGGCCCGACATCGTTCGAGTCGTCTGCAACCAACGGAATCAAATCCATACCACAGATCGGGCAATCGCCCGACTCGGGTAGAATGATTTGCGGATGCATCGAGCAAGTCCATGTCGTCGTAACTGCCGCGTTGTCGGCATCGGGAGATTCCGACGTGGAGGCATCACAGCCAACCAGTAAGGCTGCGTAACATGTAAGGATTCCTGCGAATATTGATTTCGTTTTCATGTCTGTGGTTAATTGATTGCTCCAGTCAGAGCGTTGAGTGCAGCGTCGGCTTGGGTAACTTTGGCCATGGCGCGTGCGTAGTTTAAATGCATCTCCAGCAGCGCCCGTTCGCTATCGATCAGTTCCAGCACCGAGAGCTGTCCGCTTTCGTAAGCAGTGCGTGAATTCTCAAGGGCTTGTTCCGCAATCGGAATCAGCCGCTCTTGATAACGCTGCACGCGTTGCGAACGATCTGCACGCGCGGCCAGCGTTGCGCTGAGCTCTGCTTTGAGTTGCAATACGCGATCTCGATACAGCTGCTCAGCAGAGCGCTTATCGGCATTCGCCGCTAAAATCGCCGCGCTCTTTTTACTACCCCAGATCGGCACATTCACCGCCATCGAAACACTCCATGGATCAGTGCCGGCGTCGGAGGCCAGACTATCATCGCCGACTTGGATGTAGTTCACTCCGACAGTAAAATCGGGGTATTTATCCAGCCGACTTAATTCCGCCCGTTGACTCGCACTGTCAGTGCGTTGTTTTAATGCCAGCAACTCGGGGTTTCGCATCTCCAGCGTCGCCAACATCGAGCGCAACGATGGCAGCTCTCGATCCACAGGCGGATCCATCGTCATCTCGCCGAGTTCAGACTCTTCGATCGACAGCAAGGCAGCGAGTTCGGTGCGCTTCGCATAGCGCGCTTGCTCGTAGCGATCCAACTGATCTCGCGTGCGCTCCAACTCGACCTCAAGTCGCAGCAAGGCATTCAATGATCCCCCGCCCCGCACACGCTCTTCTACAATCGTTCGCATATCATCGATCAATTGCAGATTCGCCTCAGTCGATTGCACGGCCTGATCTTGATAGACTACTTCCGAATAGACGCTCGTCACATCGCGGCGCAAGGCCAGCACCCCCTGTTGATGTAGGTAAGACCACGTGTCGGCATTGCTTACGGCAAGTGCTTTACGCGTCTCCAACTTCTTCAACCACGGGATCGTCTGACTCATCGAGTAGATCGCCTCCTGCGGCCCCGTGCGCGTCTCCACCGACTCACCAAAATAGGTGTATTGAATTTTTGGGTCTGGCAGCGCAGCCGCGCCAGCGATCCGCTCACGCGCACCTACCTGTTGTTGATGCAAAGCATTCAGCCCGAAATTGGCTGACTCCGCGCGTTGAATTGCCTGCCCCAACGACAATGGTGCCGCCTGTGCAGTTGATAGGATCAGCCCCAATAAGGCGCTGAGAAGAACGCCACCGTGGGCGTATGGTATACATTTATAAGAAGTCATGAATCATGATTGGTGTTCAGTTATTTCACAGCCATCCGGGCACGAAAAAGCCGGATCAAGCGTCTGAGCTACGCACACATGCGTAGATTGAAACAACGGACCAATCAGATCCTATAGACACAATACACCTGTGCCAGCGACGGCGGCGGTGCTTGCGAAAGTGTGGACATCTCCACAGCAACCAACTCAACAGGCTCAAAGACCAAATGGTCAATCAGAGCCAATAAAACAGGTAACGTGAGCACGACATCGTGCATCGCAGCGACCTCCTTATGACTCGTCGCCTCATAATCCTTCAATGCCCGGTGTGGACATTCCGAAACATCATGTTCCTGCTGCTGCGTATCAGCAGTCATCGGCACATCCGACGACTGCGAACAGCAATGATGCACGGCAACTGCCGCCTCAGAATCGTCCACAGTCAACACCTCTGCCGTGCAACAGCAGAACGGGTTGAAGATGGCACAGGCCATCAAAAGTTGGACGATTTTGGTCATCACAGCGACGAAGGTATCTGGAAATAAGAGAAAATCAACTTCGGTTCTATTCCAGAAAAACAGACGCTGCCCCCGCCCGACAATCACTACTTCTTCGGATTGACTTCGCGGAATGTCGTGACGAAGTCGGCCATCATATCGCGCAGTTCTTTTTTGATGACCTCCACTTGCTTCGAACCGGAGCTGGAGCTGCCGCGGCGGCGCATTTCAAAAACAGTGGCAACGGTTTTTTCGCCATTGCGATCAATCGTCACGAAATCACGCACTCTCACGATCAGTTCAAATTCGCCTGAAGCAATGCGACTCGAAGTATCGACCGAAAGCTCGACTAGTGGAATATTCACCTCTGGTTGATTCAACACATAGGTATTGAGATCAATATCCCCACGTCGAAGCTGGAGCTCCAGAATATCATTCAGATCGAGGCGTTCACTTAATTGAATATCAGTGGCCATCGATGTATCCACCGTCATGTAGAGCGAGTAAATACCCTTCAAGTGCGCGCTATTGGCCTCATTGGCAGCCGCAGCAAATTGAACAGAAAGCAGAAACGAGAGGAACAGGCAAATACGGCGCATAATAATTCGATGGGGTTGAGTTAACTAAAAACAGAGTTCGATCTCACAGAAGATCGAGTGACACCTAACTTAGTTTCAAGAATGGCTAAAACAATCACAAAAATTGCCGACACGACGAAATACGCAACCAGTCGCACGCGACTATTGACAAGCCTCCACCCCTCACGAATCTACTCAACCATGCGTCTTCTCTTTCTCGCCCTGCTCAGCCTCCTATGCATTTCTTGCGCTTCCACCAAGAAGCCTGCAATCACCAGCGTAACCATTCTGGATATTAAGCCTCGTTACATCGAAACCGAGGACTTTAAGCGCGTCTCTGAATACATGACGGGCAAGGAAAACCTCGGTAATCGAGTCATGATTCGCAGCGATAAGAGCGACCGCGCAGGCTACTATTTCGTGCTGATGCTCGACGAGAAGGTGCGCGATCTGCCCGCTGGCACCTACATCGAGGGCGAGTTCTACACCCCGAAGACACTCGACAAACAAGACTACACCTTTCAGCTGCCCTCAAAACTGCCGAACAGCAAAGAGATCTTCATCGGTCTAACTGGTGAGGACTGGCCAAAGAAGAGCGCCGTGCCTGCAGCTTGGCGCTTCACCATCAAAAATTCCAATGGCGACGTGCTCGCCAGAGAAAAGAGCTATCTCTGGAGCCTGTAGACGCAGCGCGTCAAACAACGACGCCACACTGCTCGCCCATTTTCGCGTAGACTTCGCGGCCTGCAGCAGCTTGCTCTAGTAAGTCGTCGTCAAAGCGGATCGCGCCTTTCTTATAGACCGTGGTCACGCACGAACCACCGAAAGAGAAATAGCCTTTATCCGCGCCCTTTTCGACATGGTTCCCAGCCTCAAAGGTCGGATGCATCCCGCCCACACAGGTCGCACCCACTTCCATCACGATCATCTTGCCAAAGGCATCGGACTGAACCTCTGTCATCATGCGGCGATTCTCCCAAAGAATCGACAGCTTACGACGCAGCGCTAACGGACTGACTGAGCGTAGACTGCCATCTAAAATACGTGCCGCCCCCGCCTTACCAGAGACCGGGAAGTGATAGCGGTGATAATCCACTGGGCACAGTCGGGAAATTAACATCGAGCCGCCTTCGAACTCCGCAGCCAGCTCATCACTCCCCAGAAACTTCGCTAAATCGAAGCGCTGTCCCTTAATATAAAAGCTGTCCGCCGCACTGACATTCTCAATCGCGAGGTGCCGCCCATCCGCAGGAAACGCAGCCACAGTCTCGCCAACCGCGATCGGACGCGCACTCGGCTTTAATTTACGATAGAAAAACTCGTTGAACGAACCATAGCTATCGGCGGAATCGAGAAAGTCGTCCACATTCACGCCATAGTCCCGAATGAACGGGGCCACCTTTTCGCTGCTTGCCGGCTGATCCATGCGCCAGCCATACCAACGCGAGAACCACAGCCGCTTCACCGCCAACTCGACCGTCAGCCGCCCCAGCGGGTTCCCATACGCCCAGCGCAAGAACGCTTCGCCATAGACCGACTCCGTTTCAACTTCACCACTGTGACGGTTAAAAAATTCAATCGGCGCTTCAAATAATTTGTTCTGACTCATCACTTTAATCCACGGTCGGTTTACCGCCGTATTGCTTCTTATTGGTTTTAATGTCCTTCAACGTCGATTCCTGCCTCTCCGTGGTATGAAATTTCGACACCGCCACGCGCTGCGACGTGTAAATCCCGGTATGCCCACTGAAATAGTAAGCGGTAAAACAAGCCACCCCATAGTAAATCGCATTCTCGGCTCCGAACAACTCGATGCCCATCATCGTGCAGGCCAGTGGCGTATTGGTCGCGCCAGCGAACACCGCAATGAATCCGAGCCCTGCAAATAGATCGACCGGCGCACCCATAACCATCGCCAAGGTATTGCCCAAAGTCGCTCCGATAAAAAACAACGGCGTCACTTCCCCGCCCTTAAAACCGAGACTCAACGTGATCGCAGTCAGCAGCAGCTTCCAAAACCAACTAAAGGACTCCGCACCGCCCGCCGAGAATGC
>Ga0209533_1003416_pt1 | contig 14074 bp, 7 predicted proteins | sample COG_04_FD_184748 | JGI IMG/M metagenome (GOLD analysis project Ga0209533, IMG submission 184748) | Pelagic Microbial community sample from North Sea - COGITO 998_met_04 (SPAdes) (version 2) | ecosystem: Environmental > Aquatic > Marine > Neritic zone/Coastal water | place: Helgoland, sampling... | reverse complement strand
TTGCGAATGTACCGCTTTAGGACAATTTCCAGCAAAAATCTTGCCAAATATTTCTCTAAAGCTTTAGGACAATTTCCGGCAAAAATCTTGCGAATATTTCCGCAAAAATCTTGCGAATGTACCGCTTTAGGACATTTTCTGGAAAAATCTTGCGAATACTAAAGCTTGAGAAGACCTCCGTAGAAGTGTTGTTCTATTGTTTTTAGATAAAATAGAAGTCTTATAATTATTTTTAAATATGTTGTATGTGAGTGTTGAAGTTATTGAACATGTGCAGTCCACTGATCTGGATGAAAAATACTGTTGTTTACCATCTGAGCATTTCCTTGGACACCAACCTCTTCCAAGATCGATGCTCGTACTAGTTCAAAAGTATTTTCGGAACTGACCAACTTGTGAGTGGGAAGGTGTTCTGTTAAGAGATTATGTGCAATACCGTGGTTGGCTATAATCTTAAACTTTCCCTGTAGAGTTGGTTGACCAGCAGCATGAGCCTGTTCGACGGCGAGAACAAGACCGTTTGTGTGCTTGCCAGTGCCAACAATTAGAGTATTGCTTGGAAATCCTGTGAGAAAAGCTGTTTGAGTGACTGACATTTCTGTATTGTTATTTTGTATTTATACTGTATATTTTTTGTTGATTCTAAAAGTTTGGTTGTTCATTTCTTGAAAGGTTTGAGTGACGTTTTAATTATTGTTTGAACATGTCTTTGATTTCGTTGCAAACGATCCTTGCTGATTTGTTCGAACATTTGATCGTGTGAAAATCGATCCCCTCTTTCATTGTTATCTCATAGATTTCGTTTTCATTGATAGCTCTGGAATTGGGCTCGATGGTTTCCCCATCAAACCCGTAGAATCCTGTTGTTGTCTCCACTTCGACATTGTCAGTGTCCTTTAAATTGGGAAAAACTTTGATTGAGACTGGAGTTGACGTTCTGTCGTCAAATAATGTTTTGAACATGGGCAGTAGTGGCTCCTGGCTTGTTCGCCCCTCCCTTTTTTGTGCATCTGTCTTTGGACTTGCTTTTTTTCTGGGTCTTTTAGATTGTTTCGCTTCTGCATCGCTAAAGTTATGTGGTAAGTGTGCAGTCCACTGATCTGGATGAAAAATACTGTTGTTTACCATCTGAGCATTTCCTTGGACACCAACCTCCTCCAAGATCGATGCTCGTACTAGTTCAAAAGTATTCTCGGAACTGACCAACTTGTGAGTGGGAAGGTGTTCTGTTAAGAGATTATGTGCAATACCGTGCCCAGCGATAATCTTAAACTTTCCCTGTAGAGTCGGTTGACCAGCAGCATGAGCCTGTTCGACGGCGAGAACAAGTCCTTTTGTGTGCTTGCCCGTGCCAACAATTAGAGTATTGCTTGGAAATCCTGTGAGAAAGGCTGACATTTCTGTACTCCTGTTGATATTTATACTACATTTTCCAACGGTGATCCGCTTCAATGGCGGCTAAGTGTCATTGTAGAATCCAGTAAGTCAAATGTCGATCTTGAGCAGAAATTGCTATAACTGTTTGATGTGCCTTCCATTTGTTGTTGATCGAGGTGTGTGTCGTTTTGTATCTATTGTTGATTTCCTTTCACTTCGTTGTACTAGTAAGAATTGTTATGGTGATGAAGAAGCTTATTGTATTTATTCTAAGTCAATGCCGCTTTCGGTTGTAGGTCTTGTGTCTCGTGAAAAGATAGGTCTTCATTATCTGTTGGGTTGGGCGTTAAATTTTGAGGAAGTGGTGGGTTCGTATTGTTGGTATCAGCGGATAGTTAATTGGTTGTCGTTTCGGTCTTCTATCAAAATCATGTTTAGATTTTTGTTGCAGTGTGCATGGGAATTTCTGTTTGAGATGGACCTTGGTCAGTTGTCTACATGTCGGCGTCTGATATGGCTCAGATTCTCTTACAAAAATTCGCGAGTATTTAAGCGTGTGACTTTTGATCATGAAGAAAATGACAGGCCAAGAAAAATGGTCAGACGTGACCATTACATGTACAGAGATATTCTCACATGTTGCGGATAACCCATTTGTGGTTTTTTTCCTGTCAGATACTACTAAACCCGCCACAATTTCACTTGCAAATAACGATCAAACACCTAGACAATTCAAAGTATCTTTATCAAGTGATTCTTTGGCACTTGTGGGTCAAATGTATTTTAAACGTCAGAACGATGTGGGGAAGACTGTTTCTCAATATCTAGGATCTGTAGTTGTTGATTTATCAACGATTTCTGCCCAAGAATATTCGTTTACAATGCACGATTCCTCAAGTCGTCCACCACTGAAAACTGGACAAATCACTATGAAAATAGGGTTGCCTGATGGTCTGGTGTCAACTCACCTAAAAATGCAAAATCCTGTCTTTGCCAGACAAATGTACACTGCTGCCGATGCAAACCTGACGTATATCGAAGGGTTTGGTTCCAAAGGGTTGTCGTCGATTGTTGAAGGTCTCAAATATGTGCACTCACCGTATTATGTGAATCATGTTGGTGTGACAATCCCTGCTGGCGCCTTTTGTATGATTCCTACGGTACTAGAAGATGAGTTGACTCGAGCTGTGAAATCTCACAAACAACGATTATTGGTAGCATTAAGTAGGAATTGTATGTCTGTCAAAGATTGGTCCAATGGTATTGACGATATGCTTGACTCGACTATTAAATCGAAACACCTTCGATGTTTAGCTGTTGTTGCAGATGCCTTGACTCTCCATGCTAGAATGGAGATAAATTACACGCCAGATGTTCAAATAACCCCTGAGTCAATCGGTACGGAACGATGGTCGGTACCACGCGAACCTGCTGAGAACGGTCAACTTTCTTTTACTGGAGACTGTGAAGATTTTGCCAGAGAAGTGTATCAACAATGCAAAGAAGTACGTGAATGGGTCAAGCCTGAGAAGACGACGATCATGGGTCAACTATCTATGGTGTTGCACATGTATGTCCCTACAATAGAGCAAGGGGCTGTTGACTCTTCTGCACATAGTAAATATATTACATATGATGCACCTTATAGAAACCATATCTGGTCAGCTTTGCACCCAAGAAATGCATGGACCACTAAAATGATTGGCAAGGCATCTTTGCAACATTTGTATGACCAATTTCCAAAACAACACTGTGAAAAAACATTGCCATTACTTCATTTAGAAGGAACTGGTGATGTTTACCCGGTTGTTACGAAACGAAAGCCTGGATATATCTGCAAAATGAACCAAAAGTCTGAACAAATTGTAAGTAAGTATCCATTTGTCCGAGGGATGTCAACACCAGATATGGCATTGCAATGTGATCATAAATCAAATTTTTACAAATATGCGATTGCATTTATGACTGATATTTTTCATGAGCAGGGTCTGCTCGATTACACCTATATCACTGACCGAAAATATGGTGTGAATATCTATGATTGGTCGCGTGGACAGTATCATTTCATACCGTCGACACGACATTCGACAGAAACAATGAACAATATCCATGAAATGATACGGATTGAAAGACCGATCAGTGCAATTACAACGGTCTCCACTGTCAACAAAAAACCAACGTTGACATCCGGATATTTTTTAAGATATGGTCAAAGCAAACCAATTGAGACAGACTATGAAAACACTGCGGAATATCAGGTTGGTTCACATTCATGGTACGAAGCATATTTTGAAATAGATGCTTCAGGGACGGGCTCTGAGATAGAAGTAAAAAATTAGCCTATTATAATTAACAATACAAGCTCGCATCAACTTAAAAGAGTCTATTAATATATGCTGACATTTCTTCGTTATACTCTGATGTCCATGTGTTTCTGGTTTGCGCACGTGTGTATTTGCATCCATTCTCATTGACGCAAGCATTCGATTCTGTATTCATATCGATTGTGGAATCAATATTTGCTTCTATTAAAAACGCATAGCAAATATTTCGTATTTGTGTCCATCTTTTGCGCCTGTAATTTTGCAACCATTGAATTTTATCCAAGGCAAACATGTCATCAGAACAATCGTACCAATAAGAATTTACTCTAGAACTATTAGAGATACCACAAGGATAATATCCTCCGTCTTCATTTGCATTTCCTTTTCTGTATCCCATGAACTCTCCATCGTCGCCTGATACAGCAGAGACGCCATAGACTTGTCCAGTGGTGGCCAATGTAAAAAAGGAATGTTTTTTATTTGCAGACATATTTGGACTTCCCGATGATTTCATTAAATTATCAAATAACATACGATGTGCTCGTGCGTTTAGAGTGACGATGTTAGCGGCAGTATCTAATACGTACAAACTAACTGACCATAAATCTTCAGGTGTTTGTGCCTCGTCGAAATCATCAGGCACGTAGTAATCGGGGTCGCTGTCATCCGCTTCATACATTGTACTTTTATGTGTAGAATTCATTTGCGTCAATTTATTTTTTATTTCAATGATATTCATTTCTGGTGTAATTTCAAGGAAATCTCCTTCCAGATTATTTACCAAATATTGAATCCATTTCCATTCGCCAGAATCCACCAAATGTGCTAGTTCCGTTTTTAACAGTGAATTGGGATTGCTTAGCGCCACATCTCCCTGACCGACGGTCCATCCGAGCGGGGCACCTTCGTTAGATTCTCCCCTGTAACTGATTGCAACCGATTTAATTGGGTATGGTGGCACTGGCGAGAAAAAATCGGGCTTTGCCTTCATATCGGCAATTTCATGCTTTAAATCGTATACTTCACGAATCTGTTCGCGGAGTTTATTTTTTTCGCGGCCAGACCTGGTTTCTTTATACGGTCTAAAGATCTCATATTCTGGACAATCCAACCAATTACGAAATTGAGATGTCATCAGGCTGTTTTCTGCACTTGTTGCGCGCCCCAATGCTTCTTCAAGGGATTTTTCGTTCCTTTTTTTCATTCGGGAACGAGGTTCTTGTAATACAAAGTTGTTAGGTGTGTAGTTGGCTTTCGTTTCTCGGTCACCACTAAATTTAACATTATCATGGAAAAACATGAGGAACGCGCGCCTGTTTGCACAGACATTATTTGAAAATTCTTCGCCTGTACAACGCGAATTTGACCAATAACTGACGTCCGGGTCATATTTGCTTAAAAGTTCTTTCAAAGAACGGATATAACCAGTATCTCCACCAAACCTTTCCATTTCGGCATTATCAGCATCAATAACAGCTGCCATACAACGACGAGCCTCCGTCAACCATGTTTTATCGTAGTGTTCACCTGCTATGTTCTCGCTGAACATATATTCAGGGTTAGCTTCTGCTTTTTGGAACTTGTGGTTGTGACCAATAAAGCGATGGACCATAGGTGTAAAATTGTGGAACATTATAAATGTGTCAGAAATACATTTATATACTCACAAAATCTGTTGTAGTTCACGAAAGTTCTATATATAACACCCACATCCCATCTCCACTATGGTGTCAGTTCCCCGATGTTCCCTCTTCGATGGTCGACCGTTCCAATATGGTCCTGCTTGTGCAGTAGCGTCGAATTCGAATCGTCTTTTGGTCTATTATCCTCTTGGTAGTGGCAAGACACTGGCTGCTATTCATGGTGCCCGAGTTTTTTTAGATGCACATCCTGAGGGAAAGTTAGTAGTCATGACTACGCTCTCCAATGTCGCGACGACCTGGAGTTCAGGCCTGGAGATGTATGAGTGTGCAACTGGTTCTGATGTTTTGAACCGATCAATGGTTCATAATCCTGACTGGTGGTCTTCACAGAAAAACACATCTGTCTCTCACTATAATAAAATTATTTATCATTTGTCTGAGAATGGCTATACGCGCCAATCATTGCAGGCGATGAGTCCCGGCGAGCTCATGCGTATATGCAATGATTCCGCTCTGCGTCGTGAGTTTCGTGCTGCCATTGATGAGTCGGCAGGTACAGACTCTAAAAAAAAACGTCTTTCTATGTTACAATGCATAATTCCGTCGAATCCGTATTGTTTGGTCGTGGACGAATGTCAAGGATATGTCCAACATTCTGCGCAAACGGAATTAGTCCTTGCTCTCTGCCAAGCTGCTTCGGTGGTCATTTTATTGTCTGCAACCCCTCTGCACGATTCCCACCACTACAGTGGTCTCAAACGTTTATTGGGTCATCCAAGGTCCTTTGATTCGTCGTGCATCTGGACTTCATTTGCTGCCGACGTGCCAACGCGTACAGAGACCGGGCCTGAGTATGTGATCATGGAATCTGAGGAGTGGAATCTACATAAGCGTGCGGATCGTTCTCGTACTGGTGCCGGCGCGTCTGAAAACGCATATTTGACCAAATCTCGTCAAATGTGCAATTGTGATTCGAAGTGGTCCGCGATGGCTTCGAGGATTGAGGAGGATATTGTGTCTGCGGATGGTGTGGTGCGTATTGTTGTGTATTCATTTTTCCGTTCGAATGGCGTGGATGGTTTTTTTAATTTTTTGCGAGCGCGTTGGGAGGCGAGTGTGAAAAATAAGCGTATCAGACATGTACTTCATGACAAAAAGGTCCGTGTATCCATGCGCCATGAAGAAACGTTGGATTGGTTTAATAGAGAAGGGATGACAGTCAAAATTTTATTATTGACAAGTAAAGATGCACTAGGTATATCCTTGAAAAATGTCCGTTGGTTTCATTTGATGGAGCCTCAATGGTCTGATGCTGATGACGAGCAGGCGATTGGGCGCGCGACACGTACTCGTTCTCATACAGTTGTGGAACCAGTTGTTCGCGTGTATCGCTGGTTATCCCGATCTCCTTTGTATACTCGGGATAAATCAGCGGATGAAAGGGTTCGCGCATCGATGCTTGAAAAAAAGCGTCGTACGGATAAACTTTTATCAAAAATGAAGCTTATTGGTGGTAAATATTTGAAGCGATTGTTAGACACTACTTCTATAGACTAAGTAGAACTCAAACACACAGTATTTAATGTTGGTTATTTTTGTTACAAACGGGAGCCATGTTGTTACTATTGACCACAGCTTTACTCGGGTTGATTTTTTCTTATTTAGTGGTCACTGTTTTCAATGTTGGTTTGGAGCACGACGAAGCACTTAATAGAGATTTAGAACAACTTGTCATGCAAATAGGTGTTCAAACATCCGTCGCATTTTTTTTACCCCTCAAGGGACTATGGTCACTAATGACAGAATGCGTAGCAACAATGATGTCAAATATAAAATGGGTTGTTGTTTTGGTGTTATTTACAGGGACAACCTTTTTAATGCATTATTATCACTCCGAAGTATTGTCTATCATTGATGATGGTTGGACTTGTACTGTGGTGCCAATTATGCACAATATTATCACACCAATATTACAAATAACAAGGGTTGTCTATGCATTGTATTCACCATTTGCAAATGCATTTTTGATTGTCACCGCGCAGTTTTTCAAGGCTTGGCTCTCAGTATTTGCTCAATGTAGTCATATTAATGTCTTTCGAATCTTTTCGGAACTGACTAAGACCGTCATTACGGGAACAGGTTCGTTGATTGCGTTCTTTGGAGTCGACGATGATCCAGAAAGCAATTTTTACTCGAATGATTTTGAGATCTCGAAACCAATCAACCACACATTGTCGGCAGTTGCTGTTGCACAGGATGCCTTGGCATGCGCTTGTAATCGTTTTGAACCGTTATTTGGGATAGCTTTTGTGGTATTTCGTGAAGAGCATGTCACTGCTTGTCTCGATAATGCGTTTCAAGTCTTGGTCCGTGCTGCTCAAATGGTGTTTCGTATTTTATTCAAGGAAGTTCCTGATATTTATAAAGTCACTTTCAAGCTTGAACGGGCAATCGTTGAAGGTGGATTGGCATTCGATTCTATTATGTTTAAAACCATGGAAAATATGATCAAAATGTTTAGTCCTGGCTTTAAATTGTCAAAGAAACCCTCTGAAGGTCCTTTTACAATTGCTGGCCAGGCAATTTCCGCTGGTATCCATACTGTTGCTACCATTGGTGTCAACGGACCAATGACAATTCTGAGCAGTACCTTTGATCCAGGTCAGTCACCTTTTGATCCTGAAGTTTGGTCATTGGATCGTTCTTTGTCTTATGTGCATCGTTCTGTCTATAGTACAGCAGTGTTTATCCAATGGTTGGTTTATGTAATGGAAAAAATGGTGACAGATACTTTTTCTATTGATGATGTGTTTACTTCAGAGGAGACGCCTTTGGAGTTGAATTGTGATTGGGCAAAGGATGTTGATGGACATAAGTATGTCTCGATAGGATATACGGCAGGATGTTCTTTCTATAACATGGGGATTGCGTACGCAAATGTATGGGGAATTGTTTATGGTACTGTTGTTGAATTACTGACTAAATCTATTTTTACACAAGAGCAAAATATATTTCGCACTCTGCAACGATGGGAGGGTCCAACCATAGCTCGGAACAAAGTGTATACTTGTAAGGACAGAGAATTGATGTCTGCCTATAATTATAAGACAGGAACTTATTACAAAGAGGGACATGTGTGGACACAGGACCGGTCCAAATGTGGTTGCACCCGAGTATATGGCACTACATTGGACGAATTTCAAGACTTTTACAATCCTTGGTGTGGCCATCCTACTTTGAATTTCGATGTTTTTGCACCATTGGATGCGCTGGTCATGCATGTTTCGCACGGTATATTGGGTCCCGGATTTGGGGATGCCTTTCCATATGTCAATCCACTGGATGGAATCGATATTGATATCCAAGTTGGATCTAAGTCGATTCAAAAATCGATCAAGTTTCCGTTCCCACTACCACCACTGACACGAACAGCGATCGAATCCCTGAGAGTCATGACTAGGGTTGTCCTCTCGTTTGGAGATGTGGTCACCGGACATTTCTTCAATTATCCGGTCAATTGTGGACATGGGATGAACAAATTACAGTTAGAATCCAGATGGAACTCAGAGCATCCTAATGATCCGGCAGAAGGCAAACCAGACGAAATATTGAGATGGACCAGTTGTAAAAAGAAAGAATATAATGCCATTATCAAGCGTGGAAAAAGGTTGCCAGTTTGTGATAAAAACAATGATTCGCCAGACTGTATGTGTTCTTATCTACAACCATTGACACCACAATCAGCATGCAAATGCATTAGTCGGTATCCCGACATCGATGTAACGTCGTCATCACAAGAAGTTGGTGATTTGATTGAAAAAAGATTTACCTCCGAAGACGTCTCGATGCATTGGTGCAATTCGATGATTATTGAATGGACTTTTCAGAATACAGCTGCTTTTGCAGATGCACTGGATTACATGGTCTCAATGGGACCTATCAATCCAACGTGTGATGTCATGGACCGACTCGTTGAAAACAAAGCCCTCAATAAAGATGAATTAGACCAGCGCTCCAAATCTGCCTATCTCATTGCAAATACACCAACTCTCCGATTTGCAGGAGAGTTTATGAAAGCATCCACCAAAATAAATCATATGAAAGACCTGTATGCCGATACGTCACGTGGATGTACTATCAAACCGGGCCGTATGGTTGATGCCACAGATTCAGAGGGTAATCTCATTTACAAGACAGATTCAGAGGGGAAGTCCACGGATGTCACGGTCAAAGTGATGGAGGAGGCCTCTTGGTCCTGTGATGCGTCGAATAGTTTTGAATCTATTGCAGATTTAGACCCAACTGATCCCGAGGAAAAGTCCGGTTGTCGTATTTGGGGTCGAAATGATTTTTTCTGTTCTGCTGGTCTGTATGTTCGCAATACAAAGCGTCTTTCAATGAATGTCGCACGACAAGTGGTCAATGATGGCATCTCGATCTTGGCTGGCAATTTTGCCGATGTAAATTTGAGGACTTTGCCTCGAATGTGTGATTATGAGCGACAACAGGGTGCCATTGCAGCCATGATTGCTGGAATTATACCTCGAATATCGTTGGAATTAAAAAGGGCGTTTGCAAAGTATATTAATATGATTTTGCAGATTGCGTTTGTCCAAACCACGCGAACAATGCTCATCTTGACCAATATGGCGACCACCATTGTGCAAGACTTTGTCTCAGGAACCATTTCCAAAGAAAATATCGAGACGACGTTTAAAAATGGAGTGGATACAGTGGTGGATGGTTACTTGTGGGCAGTTCGTTATTTCTTTGATACAACTGGTGAATTTTTAGATGCTATTTCTCCAGGATCTGGCTCTATCTGTGAGTCGATCGTCGATATCATTGACATGTTGGCAGATCAGTTGAAAAAGGAGCTGATGGACTTGGTGGCACTGGGACTCCAAGTTTTTTTCAATGGAATAGCCGCACTGACAGGAGACAGCGAGGCCATCGGACCATTCTTTGAAAATGCATTTGCATTATGGGCTAAAATTCAAACACTACTCCTTCGAAAAGTCTGGGACATTCTTAATAAAATATACGACTTTTTTGGCCCAGTAGGAGAATTCATGAAAGTACTGTCATACGGTGTCTGCAACGCGATCAACACAGTCATGAGCGTGATTGATTCAGTTGCAAATGTGGTCACATGGGGTGCTGGCATTGGTTGGGAACCAATGAAATGTGTCACACCCAAATTAGGAGGTGTACATGGCAATCATACCACTGGAACACTTGGAAAACATTTCTTGAGATCTGCTGACAATGAAGATCTACCCAGGCGCATTGCAGAAACCCTTGATTGGAACGGAACTTCCGTCTGTGATCATTTCATGTCCGCAGCAGCAGAGTATTCTTACACAGAGTTAAGACCTCTAGAAAAAGCACAATGGTTGGAATGTTTAGAATACAAACTGATCGGCGTCGAAATGGCTACATTTTTAGAGTCAACAAACTTTCCAACCGACATTGTATACAATTGGAAACGCAAATATATCATGGCCTACGATCTGGTCCGAGCAGGGAAAATATTAACACAGGAATACACAGGTTCAGGCCCCTTCAATTGGGCAACTGTCAGAATGAACATGTATGACGAAGGATTAGATGCAGATTTGTACATTAGACTGGCACAGGGTGCAATCTCAACCACTGGTTCCATTATCAATGCCATTGAAGTTACAAATATTGCAGAATTTCTCTTTGAAAATATGGACAACAATTATAAAAATCCAGAAAACCCTTCCACCACAGCAACCGCATGGAAAACATTCGATAATGCAAAATCTATGTATGACAAAACAAAGAAAATATGGATCCAAAAGGATATGGGACAACAACTATGGACAGCTATTGATGCATCTTACAAAGCACATACACATCTACAGCATTGGTGGTCCTCACTTGGAACAGACATACCAGCAACACGAACGCACACAGAACATGTCTTTGCAAACTTCAAACACAATCTACAGAAAACATTCCAAGAAAATACACGTCGAACTTCCAAACATACTCACAAAACACCATTAAAAACGCCCATTAACACTGGAATTAAAAGCTGTTCAGACAGAGGTGAGCCAAGCTGGTGCACAGATTGTAATATCTTAGACAATTTACTAGAATCCATTGTTGAACAAGGAGAAGCATTGGCCACATTTTACACAACAAGATATCCGCTCATCATACACAATGTCTCCGACTATTTCGACAAACTTGCTCCTTTTAACGAAGACTTCTTTGAAGGAAAATACAGTAGGTTACAGGCCAAGGAAGCCCAAATACCTACAAATCATCTTCGGTGGACAGAATATGTGAAGAGGGATTGGTCAGCACTCTTCACTGACTTTGGAACTTACATGACCAACGCATCACACAAACAAGTATGGCTTGGACAAATAGATCAATTGTTGGAAGCATCAAGGACATTTATACAACAACAACAGACAGTGACATGCATTTCTTTGGAAATTGATGGAAATGGAACATTCAAGGACATTTGTACATCAACAACAGACGACTATGTTCATTTCTATGGATATAGCTTCTATCATATATATAATTGGTTGCTTTTCAGCAAATGCAATCTTGAAGCCACCATATATGTCACTACCACTGATCAAACAGAAAGACTACAACAGATGGACTATGCAATAATCACATGTACTCTTATCATTATAGCCATTGTCATGTGGGGAACATGGTCAATAATACCACTGTTTTGGTTAGCAAATGCTGCAATCATTAGTACCATTATTAGTTTTGTTTATTTGTTCATGGTATATGGATATTTTTTGGATTGTGCACCAGCCATTCCATATACACTAGTAGAAGATATTAATGCATGGTATCATTCAAGATTAGAACCAGGGTGTTTCTACAAAGCTTTGCCATTTATTGCAGTCAATGCATCAGAGGATACTTGTCTGACATGTGCAACCAGGCAAGAATACATCCATTGTGGAAACTACACTGTCATCAACTATCAAGATGGAATGCTACCTTTACACGAATTAATAGATGAATACTCCATTGCATGGCCTTTCTTCTTCTGGGTACGATGGAAATGGCCATCCATTGCTATATTTGCTATCAAACATGGTATATTATCTTTTGAATCAGTTTTAGGAAGGCTTGCAATGGGAGCATGGCAGGAAGAACCTGTTGATCCAATCTGGGTGGATTGTTATAACACCATGTGGCTCGATAACATCTTGACAGGAATTTTAGCGACAATTGCAGTCTGGATGACCGCAAAAATGACCATTATATTTCTTCAAACATTGGTACAGATTACAATACTAATTATGTATACATATTCTGCCTTGAATTATATGTCATTGGCTGTAGAAAAATCAGTAGCAAAACAATAGAAATTGAATATAAAGGATAATGTCTTTTCTTAGTCATGGATCTCAAAACCGGTGATATTTTACTCTTCAATGAACATCCCACCGACTGTCTAAACAGTTTCTTGGACTGCACCATTCGATGTTGCACGCGTTCCAAGTATTCACATGCTGGATTTGTCATTGTTAATCCAGAATGGGCTCCAAAAGGTATCTATGTCTGGGATTCTTCCAGACATACAGTGCCAGACCCACAAGATCAACAAATTAAATTTGGAATCGCACTTGTACCCATCAAACATTACCTTGACCAGTCATATGGGAAACAAACACTTTATAAAAGATCACCCACTGATCCAAATACATACAATCTATTCACAACAGAGTTTTTAAACAAATTACACGATAATGTCTATGGCAAACACTATGATCTCACCCTTGGACATTGGTTTGGGAGCCTTCTACACATTCTCATACCAAGATCCACCAAAGAATTCTTTTGTTCAGCTTTTGTCAGTTATGCGCTCACTCAAGCTGGAATCTTAGCAGAATACACTGATTGGACCATTATCAGTCCAGCAGAACTTTCTTCACAAAATGATGCCAATATAAATTGGCAAGAAAAATATGGACCAGACACACAATGGCCGCCAGTGGAGTTGGAATAAAGCTTTGAAGACATTTCCTCCACCATTCTCTCCTAACACAACGACAAAGCTCCCACAACACCATCAAGTTTTTGCCCTATATAAGCTGAGAGCAACTACTCAGCTATATGTCACTTATAAAACATAACTTTGAGAGTACAGAACCCCAAGCAGCAACTTCAGGGGTCCAGCCTTCTGGTAGACAGCCTGCCGCCACACAGCCTTCTGGTAGACAGCCTGTCGCCACACAGCCTTCTGGTAGACAGCCTTCTGGTAGACAGCCTTCTGGTAGACAGCCTGCCGCCACACATGTACACCGAACACAGCCTTCCGCCACAAAGCCTTCCGCCACTCATGTACACCGAACACGGCCTTCTGGTAGACAGCCTTCCGCCACAAAGCCTTCCGCCACTCATGTACACCGAACACGGCCTTCCGCCACAAAGCCTTCCGCCACTCATGTACACCGAACACAGCCTTCAGACGTCATTTCCATTCGAGAGAGAATTCGATATTTAGAGGAAAGGGTCAAAAGCTATCCTATTGACAGCGACAGTTCTAGTGACAGCGACAGTCCTATTGACAGCGACAGTTCTAGCGACAGTGACAGTTCTAGTGACAGCGACCAAGAAGAACCGATGTACGTACAGCGTCGACCGGGTCCAAAGGTACAGCGTCGACCGGGTCCAAAGGCGCTGGACCGGACACCGTCAAAGAAGAAGAATTTGACG